>Ga0247812_10001826_pt1 | contig 12015 bp, 14 predicted proteins | sample UWRJL149409B1_FD_178011 | JGI IMG/M metagenome (GOLD analysis project Ga0247812, IMG submission 178011) | Plant litter microbial communities from Arlington Agricultural Research Station in Wisconsin, United States - UWRJ-L149-409B-1 | ecosystem: Environmental > Terrestrial > Plant litter >...
GAGGAGATGTTGCCTCTTCTCGCAAAGCTATGTACTGTAATACAAATGTGGGGCCACCCTACGGTGCCTTAGGCCACAACAACTTTCTATTCGACGTTAAGGTCGCCGGTCCATTCGGCGAAGCTCCGACGTTTGACTCTTTCCCACCAAACAAATATTTATGAATAATATTTCTCAGTACTGCTACTATCCGTCTAGTGATGTCGGAATTGTGTTCTGTGCAGGGGCTTTGGTACATTTGTGGTGGACGACACTTAGTTGCTATGGCTTTCATCATGGATGTAATTGCCAATGTATCTAAAATGGACTAAAGAGAAAGACTTTGCCTTCTCAGAACTGATGGCTAATATAGCAAGTTTGATATGACTGAAAGACTCCTATGTGGTGGCGATACTGCTCACTCTTGAGCCGATAAATAATGCCCTGTCACGAATAAAACACACTTTCATGAATTCAAGATAACAGACCTTTCCCATCCGAAAATTGCCAGTATGCCAAGTCGAATTTCGGCTTTCGGAAACCCTAATTTCGGCGTATAGAGGAAACTCAAATGTCAAGAAGCTTAGTTAAGTTCCGAACGTCCGAGATGAGGGAATTTGATTGTTGACATGGGCGCCTGTCCAACCCCCTGTGCGTTGTCATACTGCTCTTTTTCACCATCATGAATATACCGTCAGCATAAACTCGGTTATTCCAAGCACGTTGCGAATTATTGGTAATTTTGCATAGTTTTATTGGTCTGGTTTTAACTTTATGCTCAATTATGAAGCTGAGTAAGGGAATGGGGCTCAGATCCTAATCATAAGAATGTAGTCCAGAATTTAGTTACACAAGCCTGCGCTTATCTTCATATGCTGTCATGACTTTGTTCGTATCTTAGTTTAAGGTCTGTGTGATGTGTCGTTGGGACACATTAATTAGGCAAATACCCCTTGCAATAAACATTCATCCTGCCGTGAGTTTGATATATGATTCGAAAGTAGCACCAATGTCAATGATAGAAGTAAAATGACACCGCATTCAGTGGGATAAAGGGTATAGATGAACGTATCTTTCTCTGTTTCAACATTTACTTCGTTCGTATGAATGAAGGGGCAGCTTATATAAATTGTAACCAACCTACTATTACAATCTAATGCAACCCCGAAGCACTATTAATAAAGGTAACCAATGGAGGGTGTGGTGTTAGTTTTTGCACATTATATCTACTAGTGTGAGTATCTGTTAAAGTAAGAGTGTGTTTGCACGTCTTTCGGACTATACCCAATTTCGTTTTTTCATTTCATTTATAGAAAATAGAACATCTGCCATATGATAGCTTTCAAACAGCTGGAAAAGAATGGTACAAAAAGAAAAACTAGAGATTCCACTTTGGTGTCTATATCGCTACAGTACGAAAATCACACTCATTGGGTGGATTGAATCGTCTGGATTGGTAAGTAAGATTGCAGTATCAGCAACACATACTTTTTTGAGCAGCCGAAAAATAAAAGTGGTATTGTTCAAGAATACTCATTGGGATAGATTTCAGATGCTCTCTACTTTCCATTTTGAGAGTCGAGTTTTCTTATAGCTGTTTTATTGCGAATCAAAGTAATCGCAATTATAGGATTGGAGCACCAGTTTAATGTTTCCAAGACGGTGACTCAAGGTTAATTTGCGCCCGCTTGCAAAGTACTATAGTAAGCTGACAGCGATTGCGCGTCAAGGCACCAAGTACGAGCTGACCATTCAGGGGTGTGGACGGGAAAGACCCAGGCAACTTGGCGTGTGTATGAAGATACGCTATACGTCTTAGGCTGACATGTACGCACAAGCACAGCCTCCCTGGACTTGCAAGTGTAAAGTGTATATATGGAACTGAGGTCTAGTCTAAGGCTTCATTTTCGAGTAGGCTTTGCATTGTAAAGTAAATTTTATCCAAAAGCTTTCCAAAGGTTTTTACCAGACCAAGCAAACTAGACTACCAAAGTGTGCTTTCAAAATGCCACAATGTTCCTGTAAGTTCACTTCATTGGTCCATACTTTCCATACTAACAACACACAAAGCACCGGATGATGAAGATAATTACTGGGATTTCTGTCCCTCCCTCCCAGCTGGAATACTATTCGCTGTTCTTTTTGGTCTCACAACAGGCTTCCATATTTTCCAAGCTCGAAAGTATCGCAATGTTTTCGCATGGACAATAATCATGGGCGGTCTTTGGGAAACTGCATCCTTTTCCATTCGTGGTGTTTCAATCCAGAATCAAGAGTCACAAGCACTTTATAGTACACATTTTATTCTTTTCTTGCTAGCACCACTTTGGATTAATGCATTTGCATACATGTTATTGGGGCGCATGGTATACTTCTTTTTGAGAGATCAAAAGCTGTATAGGATTAGGGCTCAGAGGATGACTCTTTACTTTGTAGGTTTGGATATTGTGTAAGTGATGGCATCTTCTTGCATGAGTACTGTATTGATGAATATAGATCTTTCATTGTCCAAATTGTGGGGGGTTTGATGACCCTTAGTGACAACATCGACACATTACAAAGAGGTCTTAATATATATACGGCAGGTGTTGCCCTACAGGAATTCTTCATCCTTTGCTTCACATTTCTCGTTGTGTCGTTTCAGCGAAGACTTAAAAAAGAAGAAACCGATGATCTCAGATTAAAACAAGCTAAACGACTAGCTCTCGTCACCTATCTCGCTCTAGCTCTAATTACTGTAACTCTACTTTTTCCACAAATTTAACCAAAACAGTAACTGACTTGCCTAGATCCGTATCATCTTCCGTCTCGTTGAATTTTCCGCTGGAGCCGAAACTGCTATGACCAAAGAGTTGAGAGATCACGAGGTATACCAATATGTATTTGACGCAGTGCCAATGTTCTTTGCCTTAGTGGTGGTAAATGTGTTGCACCCTGGCAAAGTTCTTGCTGGGGATGATAGCAAATTTACCAAGAAAACAAAAGAGCAAAAGAAGAAAGAAAAGGCGGACAAACAGGCAGAGAAAGCAGAGAGAAAGGCAGCAAGAAATGGCCATTTTGAGAGTTCAAGTGAAGGCATTTCGACCGTTTAGAGGAATTAATGTGCTACTAGCTGGTGTAGGATTGAGACGGTGATATAGATGTAGTATTTCATAGAATTTCATTTACTGAGAATTATGTTGTGTACTGGCGTAAGGGTAAATAATTAACTGCCAGACTTCGAGTTTTGTCAGACTGAGAGAATGCTAGAAGTGGAATGATTTGAAGTCCGGGATGGGGACCTGGCTATTCGTTGCGCATTTTCAGACATTTATAGAATTAAACGATTGACCAGAGAATAGGCCATACCTTGTTCGATCCTAAGAATTAAGTTGTATTGTTGTCATTTATGCTAGACAAGCTCACCGATCACAAGAATGTTACTGTCCAAAAAATTGACCCACGGTCTCTGCGTAAAGACCTCAATACTTAAACAGCCTTAGCCCCTCTAGGTTTCCTCCCGCAGTTTGGATGAGCCTTTTATTTCTCCAGGCATAATAAACCCTTAAAGTCAAACAACCAGCAGTTACAAAGAAAAGGAGTGCTGCGTTCGTCCAATGACCAGTAGGATATCCTTTAGTTGCCTCATTTGCCTTGTAAATCCAAACACCAGCGATCTGACCTGGTGCTCCGAATGAAATGTTCATTGCAATCGCAAGACCAACCGAGGCTGTAGTAAATAGGTTCGAGGAGAGGAAACCAAGAAGAGGTGGGATGCAAGAGAACGCTCCTGATGCAGCGATAATTAGACATCCGTAGCGCGCATGGAAGGAGGTTGCTGGCAGTAAAGCTGATGCAAGAAATCCAATTGCTCCAACCGAGGCAAATATAGCAGAGTGGAGAGAGCGTCTACTGTTATTAGTTTGACTAAATAATGCAGATAGTGATGGAGACTTACGCATTGAAGTGGTCTGCTGAATATGAGACCGCGATGGTGACTACATATGCAACGGCGTAAGGAGGCACAGTCATCAGCTGAGAGGTAAGACCTTTGTAGCCTAGTCCTGCAGTGATGCTTGGAGTGAACAGAGAAAGACTAGAAAAGGGTACGGAAATACCAAAGTATACCTGTGCTATGTCAATAATGAATTTGCAGTGAGTTGACCAACTTACTGCGTAATGAGCATACAACCGCCACTCAGTCAAAGTCTCCTTGGCCTGGGCCCAGGTCAAGTTTTTACTGTGATTGTGAGAACCTTCTATTGCAAGACGACGTACGGCGTGCTCCTTCTCTTCTGCGGTGAACCAGGACGCAGTTTCTGGATAATCTGGAAGAAATAAATAAACAGCTATTGAAGAAAGACAAGACGGAATGCCTTCCAAAATCAGAAGCCACCGCCAAGCTGAAAGTCCATGTACGCCGTTCATGTGGCCAACGCCATAAGCAATTGCACCACCAAAGGCTCCTGCAAGAGTTGCAGATGCTAGGATGAAGGCCACGCGTATGCTTCTTTCGTCCGTGCGATACCTAATGATTTAAGGATTAGTCTAATGAAGTGCATTTCGTTGGCAAAGAATAGTTGGGCGAGGATTGGCCAATGGAATGGTCTACGAGAACGTCTCACGACTAAATTGCTCCCTAGCACTCATGACGTAAGATGTGCCTTCGAGAGAAATTGACTTACCAGAACGTGAGATAATAGACCAGACCCGGGAAGAGACCTAGAGAATTTAGCATAGATGCCCAGCAATGAGCAATAATATCAATTCAGCGAACCTGCTTCGAATACTCCGAGTAGGAATCTGACCGCTGTCACACTAGCAAAGTTTTTGGTCCCGCCAAGTCCAATGGTGATTGTACCCCACGAAAACATCAGGAAAGCAATCCATTTGCTTGGGCTGAGCTTCTTTAGGAAGTAATTGGAAGGAACTTCAAAAATGGCGTATGCGATGAGGAAGACCATTAAAGCAATTCTGAATTGGTGAGCTTCCTGGTCTGAGACGGATGTGGCACCATCCAATCAGACCGTCCACTCACACGTATTGATAGTTTGTCATTCCGGTGTCCGAAAGAAGATCATCTTTAGTTGCAGCATTGAGTGTCTTTGCATTTCCTACCAAAATTTAGCTGATGTTGTTCGTTTCCCATGATATAACACACCAATATTTGATCTATCAAGGTAGCACAGGAGGTAAATTCCAGCCGATAAAGGTATGATTCTCAAATCTTGTTTTCGTAACAATTCCTTCTCTTTATGAGCATCTGCAGTCGACACGATAGTTACGTCGTTGGTCTTTTCCTACACCGTCCAGGTCAAAAATGGGGAACTAGTGCAGAGTAAGAAATCGCTACTGAATCAACATACTTTACAATTATCTATATCCGAGATGATTGCTGATCTGTCTGCCATTTTTAACAACAAGTCTATGTGATGCAGGAATATGTAGTAGAAGTCAAAGTTCTAAAGAGAATTCTCAAATTTAATTTCCTTTCTCTTAGGTTACAACGAAAGTGGGGTTTGCAGGCTGTCCGTGTGTCCGGTGATATCTTCCAAGAATCTAGAATATAATTGCCGTGCTTTTGTTACTTCTTACATGCCCAAATACTTGTAAGTAGGTCATCTCTAAAGCACCTTGGCAGGTCAAGGAATGTGCTTTCTCGTTATTGGTGATTCTGAGATTACCCTCCCTTAACTTTAAATTCTTCACTAACAATTCCTTGGCCCTGTATGAATTATATTGATTGCATGTTCTAAATAATTAGTCTTAGTACGGTAATAGGATTGGCTGCAGTGGTTTTCTACATATGAGCTAGCTAAACTATAGGTCAGGTCACGTGATAATAAATATACTTGGTACGCATCAAGCCTTCCATCATCACTTTTAGTTTAAAGTCCTTTATCTGGTACAGGGAGGAACTTCCTGCTTAGAACTATTGTTGTCAAATGTCAGTTAAGTTGTTAACAGCTCCATCTGTGTTGACTTCATAATTCTCCTGTGTTGGTATTCTTTCACGTTAGATTGGTTGCCTACGCTTTGTCATAAGGGCTCCCAGACGCGGAGTTACCCAAATGCGGAGTGACCTAGCTTCACAAACTCAAAATACTGCCAACATCCACCATCCATCTAAACCTCTCACTCACTATACACAACATGACAAGTATTGCAAAGACTATCGTCGCTACTGGGGCATCATCTGGCCTCGTAAGTTCCCTCGATGATAATTTAGCCTTTTGCAATCTAATGACAAATGAAGGGGTTTGAGACTGTCAAGCAGATGCTGGGTCACGCGCAAGCGTACAAATTCATACTTGGAGCCAGAGATACCAAGACAACCCAAGCAGCATACGATGAGCTTAAATATGACAAGAAACACCATTTGACTATCCTTCCTCTGGAGCTGTCAGACCTTAATAGCGTCAAGGCTTTCGGCAATAACGCTCTCAGTGCGCTTGCTGAAGAGAAACTTGACTACCTTTTCATGAATGCGGGCGCAGCTTCAGGAAATACAAGTCCAGGACTTCGCGGGTCAAAATGGTGTGGGGCTTATATTGTGAACCATCTTTGTACGTGTTGATGATTTTCAACATAAGGTCTCTACTAAACAAAAATCTCCAACTAGCACAGCACTATCTCACTCACTTACTCCGTGAGAAGTTAATAGCATCTCAGTCACGACTCATCATCGTATCGTCTGGTATAATTCGTCAAATTTCGGATCCTAGTAGGTAATCCGCTACTTCAATTGATAGTAGGCTGATACTTTAATAGGCAAGCTAGATGTTGATCTCATGGCAAATTCTAATACAGGCTGGGCACAGCTCTATGGCAGCACAAAGTTCACGCAGCTTCTTGGGGCAAATTGGTGGCGTCGCCAGCTTGCTGACTCATGCAAAGTTATTACCGTGTCTCCTGGTTTGATTCCTGGTACCGGTCTATCTAGGTACCGCAGTCCTTTATTTTTAGCTACAGCGTATTGCGTATGCTAACTTTGATTGCAAAGAGACCTTGATTTCAAGATGGACATGTCTATGCCTGACGCTAAGACAGTGCCTGAAGGTGGTGCGAGCATTTTACGTGCTTTCACGATCGATGATTTTCCTGAAGATCCCGAGCGGAATTTCCTTACGAGTTGGGGTGAGTGGTGGGGAAAAGATGTGTATGCGTTGAGCCTCGACAAAGAACTGCAAAACAAGTGGTGTCTGAGTAAAGAAGAGATTGAGAAAGAGGAGAACATTACAGCCTGATATCATTACTAGAGACTGAGTATTATCTACACATGAGAAGGACCAGAGTAATATATTGTGATTTTTTCCTGAACTAGAGCATATTTTCTTATTAGTCCATATAATCATATTTATGTGAATTTTACCACTATCTACTAAATCCACTTCTGACGAAGCCGCCCCTCGGAATCTTCACCAGCGGAACTTTGTTAATGCCGCACTTATACTGTAGTTTTAAGATGACAGAGTTTATAATCACAAAGATATTACGGAGTTGGTGGTAAGATTCAACGGATGGGAAATAGTTGAATTAAGATTACTTGAAGAATGCGCCTATCGAACTTACGATGAGTACCATAGCGACTTATTGTCAGACGCAAGTCCCTAGCAGCGGATTACCTTGAAAAACGTCACTGTGCTATCATTTCAATGGGAAAGTTATAGTCTGAGACATTAAGGTAGAAGAGTTAAGCCTTTCCTTTCACGGATGGCATCTATTAGTTCATGTGCTCGTTTTAACATATGACACATAAGCTTGGTATTCGTATTCTCTGGCCGCACATTCCTTCCTGCTGCTAATCCCAAAGACTTTTCCCTTTTAGCTATTGAATAAACTCTAGCTTTTAATACTGTAATTCTTTGTATCTTTGCGAGCCTGACCTAAGTAGTTTAAGAGGCTGCCCTTTCTCCTGCTGCTTTTATGAAGCCGGCTAGACCCTCATCATCAACTTTTACATGTTCAAAATACCATGAGAATATTCAAGACTATACTAGTAATATATATATAGTGGGAAAGGCGTTTTCTTATATTAGATTAGGTATGTAATTAATGCACACTACTTTGTGGTAGGTAGCACACCCTCGGAATTCCAGACCTTAAACGGCATCCAGAAAAACTGTCATCGAGTTGTCTTAGACCTTGGAATGTATTCCACTCCAGAAGATATGAATCTCGCATACACTATTTGGCTTGAGGCTGATAGAGGTCCCCGGTATGTTCGTGTTTTTGGCTTCATTAGGGGAGCCTTGGCGGAGCCGTTTTGCCCCAGATCCAGAAGCCCTAGCATCGGAGCCATCTGCCTCTGTGCTTCTCACTCTTTTTTGTGTAGCGTCAGACAGTGCCGGTCTCGAAGTATGTTGGTTATGTGTAGTGAATGAGCGCTCTCGTCTAGCTTGGGCATTGACGTTGGTCCAGGAGTTCGTCTCGCGTACCACATTATTCCCCAGCTGTTGATTAGCGTTGTTGGAGTTATCTGTTGAATGACCTGACAACAGTCCAATATTTTTCTCAAATTTCCCAAACCTCTCTTCGAGATCATCTACTTTCCTCTGAGTTTCACCGATAACAAGTTTTTGGATTCGAATCTTTGTTCGGAGGTCATCATTTGAAGCTTTCACTTTCTCTAAGGAGGCTTTCAAACTCTCAATCTCAGATCGTGCATATTTTTCTTGTTCAATGGGGGTTTGGATTGGTTGACTTGGTTGCTCGGGTTGCCCAGCCAGATGAAATCGCACAGCAGGAACGATGGATTGTGGGGTAAGCTGATCAGTAAATGAAGACAATACGACAGGGCTTGTTTTTGGAAGTCGTGTGGCGCTGATTCCACTATCTTCAGTGTGTTCTGGGATACTGTATTGCTGGTAATCTGGATGTTCAACATCTCTCTCGTCGTCCTCGTGATTGGTATCAAAAGAATATTCGGACGGAATAGAATGCTCCCGTTCATTGGGGTTACCAGTTCCTTGGTTGGAATTTGCATCACTGATTTGGCGCTCAATTTCCGGTTTCATACTCGTGACTGAAATTCCGATAAATGCCTGAGAAGTCGTAGGTGTGACCACGGCAAAATATGATTCATTGTGCTCTAGAGAATGAAAGCTCGCTATGTTTTCTTTCTGCAAGACGAGCTTGCTTGGGCAGCCGCAGTCTTCCATTCTCGTTTGTTTACTGATAGTAGTCTCATTAATCAGTCCAAATGGAGAGACATGCTCTTGAATTACTGTGTAATGTCAGTCTTTATTCCATTCAGTAGACTTGGAACCTGAAACTAACCTATAGGGCCAACTAGATTCTTATTCCGCGCTGCGCAGGTTGTTTCCCGATGTAGGGTCACTTGACATACCAATTTCAAACCATGCCCTTCAAACATTATTTGAGATTCAAAGTCTCTCCAAGATACATCAAGTTGTCGTGGTGAGGCTCCCTGTTTAAGCTTGACAAGTCTCGGCATTTGTCGGAGAGCTCGACTGACTCTCAGTTTCAGCTTCGTCATTTGAGAATTATGTGCTAGGCTTGAGATCTCATTGTCTTTGTTAAGTTCTAGCAGAATTGTTGTATGGAGATCTGTGGCAATGTGGTCACATGAAAATACGTTACTGCTCTTACTTCCAGCTACTTCTGAGGCCGAGCAAAAGGAGGCATCATGACTTGCTTCAAAATCCAGCCACTTATCGTTGATTAATATTCTCGAATCCTCAATCAAAATATCACAGTGTATATCCTCTCCAGCTTTATATACAACATCGAGGTGTTTGGTGCGCGGATCTATCTCTAGAATAGCACCCAGAACTCGTTGAAAGCTCTCCGAATACACAGTTTGTCGGTGAGTAGACTTCGGTGCATTGCTCAACAAGTAGCGGGAGTGTTCCACGGGCGTACGGGCGAATCCATAGTTTCTAAATGGAACCCACAAAGCTTGTGGCACTCTTTTTGGTACCTTCTTCAAGTTCTTCTGGATATGCTCTGAGTCCTAGCTAATAGTGAGTTCCATCAATTTTTATTATTAAGATGTGGATATACCTGTATAGCATTCTCAAGACCATGATAGAATATGTTGGGGTTCCTGGTTGTTAAATGTTTCCATATAGCTCTTGTGATCTGCTCTGTTAGGGAGTTTTCTGCACCAGCAACATCCGACCATCTGCTCTCTTCATAATGGAGCAGTAGCTCCGCATATTTGCTTAAAATATCGTTCTTCTTGTTAATTTCGTCGCTTTTGATTGCTTTGCGCCAGATATTGGCCATGGTAACGGCTTCCTCATCCTTATCTGCGACTCTCTCGCGGTCTCGATTGACATAACCATGTGCGAAATCATAGCTATATCTGCATCGCTTTGCCGTCTCCAAAAAAAGTCCTTTCAGATAGATCCTACCTCGAAATTCTTCATCTAATATCAAGCTACCATAGGAGGTCTCGATGATGGTAGATGGCCTACACAGGTCTATACCCACCTTCAGCCAGTTTTTGAAGTCGGTGATCTCAATTCGCTTTCCATACCTACCACGAATATGCCCAAATTGGAGGGTGACATCCTCCCAGATCTTTGGTTTTAGGTTGTGTCTTTTGTGATCAGGATGCTCATGCCTCCGAACCTCTTTTTCTCTCTGTAGCTTGGTTTCCTTCGGAGCAGTAACATTGCAGTAAAGCATTCTCTTATTGGTCCCACCCAAGATAAAATTCCAGTAGAAGCTCGCAGACTCATATTTGACCTGGTAACCTGCCTTGACAAGAACCAATGCTCCTAATTTTGCACCCTCTCCGTGAGCACCTGCTAGAATTTTGTTGTTTGTCTTGTGTCCGCCTTGTTCAAGAAATCGGGGGGTTAGACGAGAGTCAAAATTGGTCATTTGTACCAACCCCTTCATTTTATCGAGCCGGATGAAACCCAATAATTTGTCCGTGACTTGATGTCGAAGGAGTATAACAATTTCTTTAGGAGTTTCCGGCTGGGGAAAATACATAATGTCTTTTCGGGTGATTGAGTGGGTCTCAATGATACCGTCCACCCTGATTTGCAAGACAAATTAGCATAACAAATTTGTAGAAGTCGTTTGGAGAAGGGGGTCGGTTTAAAACATACAGATTCTGGTAAAACTCTCTGAACGCATCTGCGATAGTCCATTTGGCAACATAATGATTATTGATGTTGAGAGATCTTCTTGTTGCTGTCATTACATCCAGGTCCTCGTCAATATCGTCACAGTATTCCTCGTCAGAAGACTCATTAAAGAAGTCATCGTAATCATCCGCCATGATGGAAAAGTAACTTGCGGTTGTGCAAAGTGGTAAAGCGTTTGGCTTTGTTTGATGTTGTTAGTGATGGGACGACGCGTTGGCTTTGGTGGAGGTGGCGGGGTGACACGGAGGGGTGACACGGAGGGGTATATACAACATAATACAGGCTATTTATAATAGGTGTTGCAAGAAAGCCTGGTGTCAGGGTTGGCAAGCAGATAAGGCTGAAGCGGGAAGAGAAATATAAAGAGCGAATTGTAAATATTCAAGAGTCAAGACAGAAATACCTCTCTTGAAATGTGTTTGCTTTCAGCATTCTCTGTCTTTCTTTTGGAATATGTTCTTTCCCAAAATAACTCCTGTCTTAAAATATCCTGTGAATTAGATACCAGTTCCCTATCTCACATAGTGAGGGCATATTCTTCGTATGCGGCACTTTCAACCCCAAGCAAAGGCCTCTAAACTGGTTGCAGAAAGGGTCAGATTTTCTGAAACCTAGCTGTCGTCGGCTAAAGATATGGAAATCCAGAATTGTTGAGAATGAAGGCCCTGCACGACTTGTGGCCATTGTAGCGACTCTTGGGAACCAGACTCTGAGGAGGCAGACCCAATGAGACGGAAGGATGGACTGGTTTCTAGTTAGCGGAATAAAGCGGAAATGATGCTTCTAATAACAATGATCCTCATTTTCAATTTCTCTATCACCCTTAGTTATTCCTATATTTTGACACTAACCCTCAGCAAGACCACCAAGCACCCCAAACTGCCCGCCAGCACCCACAAACACAATCTTTTGCCCTACCCCATCACCCTTG
>Ga0247812_10001827_pt1 | contig 12014 bp, 13 predicted proteins | sample UWRJL149409B1_FD_178011 | JGI IMG/M metagenome (GOLD analysis project Ga0247812, IMG submission 178011) | Plant litter microbial communities from Arlington Agricultural Research Station in Wisconsin, United States - UWRJ-L149-409B-1 | ecosystem: Environmental > Terrestrial > Plant litter >...
GGAAGCATCGCCGGTACGGTGGGCGGCGTGTTCTGGCACCAGGGCGGCTGGAACGGGATCGGGTTGTTCATCGGCACGCTGCTGGTGATTGCGCTGCTGGTGGCGTTGAAGCTGGCGAAGTTGCCGTTGCTGCCGGGTACACCGAAGGTTTAGCCACAACTGCACCCAAGCGGTAATCGTTAGCCAAGGTTTGCGCGCAGATTAAGTTTCAATTCAGCGAGCCTGTTTACGCTGGGCCCATCGAAATCCAGATGGAATCATCGCCATGAAAGCACGCTACCTCGCTCTGTTCGTTGCACCCTTGTTCAGCACCGCGGTCCTGGCTGCCGGTTACACCGGGCCGGGTGCCGAGCCCGTGACCACGGTGGCCGCGGCCAACGAAGCGGCTGACGACACGCCTGTCGTCCTGCAGGGTTTTGTGGTGAAGAAGCTGAACAACGACGACAAATACGAGTTCAAGGATTCCAGCGGTACGGTCACCGTTGAAATCGATGATGAGGATCTACCTGCGGTCGCCTTCAACGACAAAACCCGAGTCAAGCTGACCGGTGAAGTGGAAAAGGGCCTGCTCAAGCGTGAGATCGATGTCGATCTGGTGGAGATCCTCAACTAACACCGAGTTTCTTCCCAAGGGCCGCCATGCGGCTAATGCCGGGGGGGGTTATTGCGCGGTAGTGCAACTACCTGAGTACCATCCGCGCCTCCAGAGCCTCGTCGCGTTTTTCCAGGCTCAGCGATTGCAATGCGACACCGCTACGCTCGATCCCATCGAGCCACTGCATCAATGGCTGCGCATTGCCATTGAGGGTAACGCGCAGCAGATAGCTGTCGCTCTCCATCTGACGGATCTCCAGCCCCGCCGCCGCTGCGCTTTCGCTGATGCGCAGCGACAGCGGTTTATCGCTGTCGACGGAGACATGGCTGCGCGGTAACGCTCGTTGCAGTTGCGCGGCCAGCCCCGTCTGCTGTTGGTATTCTCGCTCGACTGTTTCCAAGCGCTGCCGGGTTGGTTGCCAGATCAGGCTGAAAGCCACGACCGCCAACAGAAAAGCCCCCGATACCTGCAACAGGCGTTGTTCGCGCGTGGATATGCGCCGCCATGCCTGCCTCATGCCTCGTCCTCCACGGTAAGGGTGGCGTGTACCCGGTCAGCGACTTTGTTTGCGCTTTCAAGTCGCACAGGCATGCTTTGTTGTCGTCCGCGCTCACGCAGTTGCTCCAGTTCGGTAAAGCCGTTGGCGGTCAGCTGGATTTTCCAGCCTTCGCCTACTCGAAACTCGATGCGCCGGACCTCGACCGGACTGGCGCCGATCACCTGCTCAATCAACCGGACCAGCCCGGCGATACGGGTGTCTGGCGAATCCACAGGCTGGCTTTGCAAGGCCTTGAGTTGCACTGCCATATCGACGATGCGACTTTGCTCGGGGTAAAGCGCTTTGAATCGCTGTTCATTTTGGCTGGCCAGGCGGCGGGTTTCGCTGTCGAGGAAGCGGATCCGCGTTTCGCTGGCACCCCAGGTCAACAGCGCCAGCATTAACAGCGCCCACCCACCAGCACGCCAGGGCAGACGCTTGCCCGGTGGGGCGAATGCACCTTGCAGCAGGTTGATGGCCGGTATCGGGCGGCAGCTCAGGCATTGGTCGATGACGGTGTCTGCCTCACGCTCATCCAGCCATTGCATGTCCTTGGGCAATAAAGGGGCGAGTAGCGCCATGTGGTCTCGGGACAACGCCAGGCGCGCCGACAAGCCTGCACCCAACAACCAGCGACCGAACCACCATGCGCCGCACGGCTGATCGCCGGACAACACATCGGCATCGACGAACACCCCGCGCACCTCAATACCTGCCTCGCGCAGCAAGTCGAGCACGTCGGCCAAGCGTTCACGGCCAATGACCATGACCGGGTAGCAGCCGTCACGATCACGAGCGCCAACGCTCAGATGCACAACTTCCAGCGCTTCACTCAGTTGGTCTTCCACGGCGTAGGCCATGGCCTGAGCTTCGGGCCTGCGCCGCGCCGGCCACGGCTCGCTGCGAACCCAACTGCACATTTCCATGGGCAGTAGCACATCGACCGCCTGCCCCTGCAATGCCGAGGCCGTCTGGTTCAGTGGCATCGGCTGGCGTTGACCGGTGGGTGACCACAGGACGCAGGGCCAAAGGCCCGATGGCGTGTCTTGCCCCTCGGCGGTCAGGTAAAGCCAAGTGTTCATCGAGGTCTCTCGTAGCTGCTCATGGGAAGAAATCGTCGTTGCAGCACCGTCAGCTGTCGAGTCTTGCGGTCGTGCCCGACATCCGTGACCAGGTGCAGTTCGCGCCCGTCCCGAGTCACCCGCACACTGATCCGATACCAGCGGCTTTGGATGCCAAGTCCGTGGCTGCTCAAGCCCTGTCCGGAGAGCAACGGGTCCTGGGTAAACGCCTGGACGCCCGCCCAGGGCGTCGTTACCGCCTGACGGACCAGCGTCTCGGCAGTCGCGGCGTCCACCTCGCCGAGCGTTCTCAACAGCAGCGCCGGCGCGGTGTTGATGTTCAAGGCGGTGTCGGCGGGCAACAGCGCCACCCAGGGCTCCAACCGCCGCAGCAGGTGAGCGTCAATGCCAGGCAGCAAGCGCAGCTGGCTCAGTTCCCCCAGCGGCCCGACCTGGCTCAATTGCATGGGAGGCATTTCAAGCAGCTCGAGCAGGCGCGCCCAACGGTTGAGGGTGACCTGATCCACCTGCCCCTGGCGCAACAGCGTATTGAGATTGAAGCGCCCGGCGAGGTCATCGATATCGATGCGGATCTGCGCATTTTCAACCTCGAAACCCGGCGCCATGGCCGTCCAGCCTTGAATCCGCTCGACGGGTTTTTCCGCGTCCTGTAACGCGTCGCGCAACAGCAACAACGCCCAGGTCTCCCCGCCCGATGCGAGTTGCCGCAGCTGTATCTGCTGCAACTGTTGTGCGCTGCTTTGCAGCGCAAGTTGATGGCTGCGCAACAAGCCGCCGGTGATCAGCAGCGCCAGGCTCATGACCAGCAATACACTGATCAACGCAATGCCGCGTTGGCGCCCGTTCATGGCAATGCACCCGGCATCGGCAGTACCCGACGAATCGATTCGAAGCGCCCGACCGAGACCTGCACCTCCAGCGCCATGGGCGTCCTGGTTTCCTGCCCGGGCGGCCAATGAGCGACCCAGCCTGACTCGCTGTCGAACAGGCGCCAGTTCAAACCGCGTACACCCTCCAGCAGTTTCTGTCGCTGCAGGAGTTCTGTGCCCTCGGCCTGGCTTTCGCGCCACAGGACGCCGCCGTCGAGTCGATAGGTCAGCGCCTGACGCTCGCTGCGCGGTTGGTCCAGGGGATTGCGCCAATGACTGCGCTGGAACTGCAAAAGCGGCGCTGCGAGCATCATCGGCTGTGCGGTGACGTGCAGCAGATCCCGCTCGATCACCGCCATCGCTCGTTGCAGGCTTCTCAGCTCTCGCTCGTGGGCCGCCGTGCCCTGTTGCACTCGCAGCACGCTGTCGAACAAGCCCCAACTGGCCAACCCCAACACGGCGAAGATGGCCATGACGATGACCAGCTCCAGCAAGGTGAATCCGCGTTGCTTACTCATGAGCTGCGAGTATCCAGCCGCTGGCACGATGCAGGGTGTGCGCACTGTTCGCCGGGCTGACCTGAATCTCGACCTGGAGCAAACGCGGGTCACCAGTGGCGCTGATGTGCTGATGCAGCACCCAGTCACGCTGATCCATGGACACGATCTGTTGTTGCTGGCCGGCTACCAGGCCGGATTGCAGGCGCAATTCGTTCAAGCGGTTGTCCGCCAGCCACGCCGCGAACAGCCGCGTCTCAACGGCGCCGCGCTGCTTCACTGCATATTGACTGGCCGACAGCACGGCTGCCGCCAGTGTCGCGAAGACCGCCAAGGCCACCATGATCTCCAGCAGTGTGAAGCCCCTCATGGACGACACGGATCGCCGGCTAGTCATCGATCGCCACCTCGCCGATGCCATCGCCGGACAGGCTCAGCCAGGCCCTGTTGCCGGACTCGAATGTCAGCGTGAAGGCACTGGTTTCATCGTTGCTGAGCAATAGCAACTGCGGGGATCCTTCGTCAGCACCCAGCCCTATCTCATAGCCGTCCCGCTGCAAGCGTACCTGCACGTTCGTGGGCCAGTCAGTCAACACCTTGACCGGTGCCCATCCACGCCCCCCCAGATGCATCACCCGGTAGCCATCGGTACTCAGCCGCAAGCCATACTCCTGCCCCTCGAACACCGCACGCTCACGCAGCTGATGAATCACCAGCACCATCGCCTCGGCTTCCTGCTTGACCTGACGCGCGAGGTTCCCCCCACTGGAAAGGCTCACCATGCCCAGCAAAACGCCAACCACGACCATCACGATCAGCATTTCCAGCAAGGTAAACCCTCGGCAGCGGTAGCCCACGGATCAATGGCCCCAATTGCCGATTTCGGCTGAAAACCCTTCGCCGCCCGCTGCGCCATCGGCGCCCAGGGAATACAGGTCGTAAGTGCCATCTACCGATCGCACACCCGGGTTGAGGTACTGATAGGGCGTGTTCCACGGGTCGACCGGCATGCTCTTGAGGTAGCCCTGAGGGTTCCAGCCTCGCGCCGTGGGCAGCCCGGAAGGACGCTTGACCAACGCTTCCAGACCTTGTTGGGTCGATGGGTATTGGGCGTTATCGAGGCGATACATTTCCAGGGCGGTGGTGATCGCCTGGATATCGATTCTGGTGGCAGTGACCTTGGCTTGATCGGGGCGGCTCATGAACTGTGGCACCACGATAGCCCCCAGCACGCCGATGATGACCACCACCACCATGATTTCGATCAGGGTAAAACCGCGTTGTGCGCTGAGTTGTTTTTTGCGGACAGGTTGCATGGATTAATTCACCAATTGGTTGAGGCTGAGAATCGGGAGCAGGATGGCCATGACGATCAGCAGCACGACGCCGCCCATCAGCACCAGCATGGCCGGTTCGAAGAGGCCCACCACCAGCGCGATGCGCGCGGCGAGGCTGTTTTCCTGTTGTTCGGCGGCACGGGCCAGCATGCGGTCGAGTTCGCCGGCACGTTCGCCACTGGCAATCATGTGCAGCATCATCGGCGGGATGTCGCCGCTCAGCTCCAGGCCACGGGTCAGCGTTGCGCCTTCACGGACCGAGCGGGCGACATCGACCATTCGCGCGCGAATGGTCAGGTTGCCGATGACCGCGGCAGCAATTTCCAGGGCGTCCACCAACGGCACGGCACTTTTGCCGAGGATTGCCAGAGTGCTGGCAAACCGCGCGGCTTCCATGGCTCGTAGTACTTCACCAATGACTGGCGCTTTGAGCACCCAACGATGCCAGCGCAGGCGCCATTGCGGCTGCTGCCAACTCCAGCGCCACAGGCCAAACAGCGTCGCCAGCACGCCTAGCAACAACAGGAAGTGATTGCGCAGGCCGTTGCTCACGCCGATCAGCGCCCGGGTAAGCCAGGGCAACGGCTGGCCGCTGTCGACGAAGATCTTCACTACATCCGGCACCACGTAACCGAGCAGAAAACCGACAATTGCCAGGCTGGCCAACATCAGGATCAACGGGTACACCAGGGCCATCTGGATCTTTTGCCGCGAGGCCTGGCGAGCCTGGGTGTAGGCCGCCAGTTGCTCCAGCACATGACCCAGGTGCCCCGAGCGTTCTCCCGCGGCCACGGTGGCGCGGAACAATTCGGGAAAAGCCCGGGGAAATTGCCCCAGTGCCGAGGCCAGGGTGTGGCCTTCCATCACCCGGCTCCTGACCGCCGAGAGCAAGCTCGCAACCTTGCGTTTGGAGCTTTGTTTGGCCACTGCATCGAGCGCTTCTTCAAGGGGTAGTCCGGCCTGAACCAGCGTTGACAATTGCAACGTCAACAGCGCCAGATCAGCAGCACTCAGACGTCCACCGTGGGGTTGTTTGCCCGAGCCGTTGCTGACGTTCACTTCGCTCAACGCTCGCGGCCACAGGCCACGTTCACGCAGCAGTTGCCGTGCATGGCGAGGTCCATTGGCTTCCAGTCGCCCCTTGCAGGATCGTCCCTGGGAGTCGTGGGCGCGGTAGTCGAAGGTCGGCACCGGTCAGTTCTCCTGGGTCACACGCAGCAATTCATCGAGGCTGGTCAATCCTTCCAGTACCCGCTGACGCCCATCCTGGAATAGGCTGCGCGACTCCTTGCGCGTTTCGTCGACGAGGATTTGCTCACTGGCACCCTGATGGATCAGCGCCGATACGGAGGGTGTGACGCTGATCAGTTCGTAAATGCCGATGCGTCCGCGATAGCCGTGCTGGCACTGTTCACAGCCCGAGGCCTTGAACAAGGTGTGCGGTGTGCTCGCATCGAGCCCCAGGCGCTGGCAGGCCGCCACGTCGGCGAGGTACGAAACCTTGCAATGGGGGCACAAGGTACGCAGCAGGCGCTGGGCCAGAATGCCCACCAGCGAGGACGCCAGCAGATAGGCATCGACGCCCATGTCCACCAACCGCGTGACCGCTCCGACCGCGCTGTTGGTGTGCAGGGTCGAGAGCACCAGATGCCCGGTCAGGGACGCCTGGACAGCGATCTCGGCGGTTTCGCGGTCACGGATTTCGCCAACCATCACCACGTCCGGATCCTGACGCAAAATCGCCCGCAGGCCCCGGGCGAAGGTCATGTCGACCTTCGGATTGACCGGCATCTGGCCGACACCCGGCAAGTGGTATTCGATCGGGTCTTCGACTGTCAGGATGTTGCGGGTCTGGTCATTCAGGCTGCTCAGGGCCGCGTACAGGCTGGTGGTCTTGCCGGAACCGGTCGGCCCGGTCACCAGCAGGATGCCGTGGGGCTTGCCCAACAGATTGCGCAGGGCCACCAGGGTATCGTCCGGCATGCCCAGCCGATACAGGTCCAGGCGCCCGGCCTGCTTGTCGAGCAGGCGCAAAACCACCCGTTCACCGTGGGCCGAAGGCAGCGTCGAGACCCGCACATCGACTTCATGCCCGGCCAGGCGCAAGGCCATTCGCCCATCCTGCGGCACGCGTTTTTCCGCGATATCCAGTCGTGCCATAACCTTGATCCGCGACACCAACAGGGTCGCCAGTTCGCGCTTGGGCCTGAGTATTTCACGCAGCTGGCCATCCACCCGCATGCGTACCGACAGGTATTGCTCGAAGGTTTCCAGGTGCACATCCGAGGCATGCTCGCGTACGGCTTCACCCAGTAGCGCGTTGATCAGGCGAATGATCGGCGCATCGCCCTGTTGCTCCAGCAGGTCAGCGGTTTGCGGGACTTGATCGACCAGGCTGAGCAAGTCCAGTTCTTCGTCCAGCCCTTGGGCAACCTGCTCCACCGCACTGTGTCCCTCGCGATAGGCTGCCGCCAGGCGCAAGGCGTACTCATCGGCCCCGACGATGTGAAATGGCAACTCCCGCCCGCACACCCGGCGCGCTTCCGCCAATGCGGTGAGCGGCGCATCATTGCGCAGGGCAAGGCGCAGGCCGTCGCCGTCATGCTCCAGCAACACACCAAAACGCCGGGCGAAGCCGAAGGGTAATTGCTCGCAGAGTTCGCTCATGGACTCACTGTGCCTTGCCGCGCAAATCGAACACTGGTGCGTCGCTGACCGGTTCGAACAACCCGCGCGCCTCGGATGGCAGCAACAACGAGTTGTTTTCCCCCGCCCCGGATTTGCTCAAGTCACGCAGCGTGTTGTAACGCTGCTGGCTGACCTGGGACAGGTCTTCCTTGCTGCGCACGATAGTCGGGCGCAAGAACACCATCAGATTGCTTTTGGTCTGGGTGTCGCGGCTCCAGCGGAACAACGCGCCGAGGTAGGGAATGTCCCGCAGCAGCGGTACGCCGCTTTTCTGGGTGCGTACGCTGTCCCTGATCAGGCCGCCGATCACGATGATTTCGCCATCGTCGGCGAGGATGGTGCTCTTGAGCGCTCGCTTGTTGGTGATCAGGTCCGAGGAATCAATGCCCGATACCGAAGGTGCGATGTCCGACACTTCCTGCTCGACCTCCAGGCGCAACGTCGAGCCTTCGTTGATGTAAGGCTTGATCTTCAGGCTGATGCCAACGTCCTTGCGCTCGACGGTGGTGAACGGATTCTCCGCGCCGTTGCTGTTGGTGGCGTAGGAGCCGGTCTTGAACGGCACGTTCTGGCCGACGATGATCGAGGCTTCCTGATTGTCCAGGGTCAACAGGCTTGGCGTGGACAGCAAGTTGCTGTGGGTGTTGCTGGCCAGCGCCGAAACCAGCGCACCGAAGCGGTCGCCACCCAGTTGCAGGATCGCCCCTTCCGGGGCCGATCTTTTCTCGTCGAACTTCAGCCCGCCAACGATCGGAATATCGGTGCCGGGAAAGTTGATAAAGCCTTTGGCGTCGCCCGTGTTGATACTCCACTGCACGCCGACGGCCTCGGCGATGTCACCGGAAATTTCGACAATAGCGGCATGGATCAACACCTGGGCCCGTGGCTGGTCCAACTGACGCACGATGTTTTCGATGGTCCGCACCTGCGCCGGTTCAGCAATCAGCACCAACGCATTTTGACTTTCATCGGCCTTGATCATGAAGCTTGCAGCGCCGGACGAACTTTTCGTGCTGCCGACGGTAGGCGCCTGTGTTCTGCCCTGCCCCATCGATTCCAGAATCTCGGCCAATTGCTTGGCATCGCTGTGACGCAGGCGAATGACCCGGGCATTGTCGAGGGTCGTGGTAGCCGGCGTATCCAGGCCTCGGGCCAGCTCGATCAAGCGCTGGCGAACGACCGAGGGGCCAATGAAAATCAGGCGATTGGTCCGGGTGTCGACCAGTACCTGTGACGCTGAATCGGCATTGCGCTTGCCCATGGAGGCCTCGATGACCGGCGCGAGATCGCCCGCCAGGGCATGCTTGAGCTGGACCACCGCGTGCTGGTTGCTCTGGGTCGAGTCCAGTTCACGGATCACCTGGGCAATGCGCCTGACATTGGCAGCGGTATCAGTCAGCACCAACGCGTTGGCCGACACCGAAGGGCCGACATAACCATTGACCGAGACCAGTGGCCGCACCAACCCGGCAATGTCGGAGGCACTGGCGATGTTCAGAGCGATGACTTCGGTCACGAACTGCGACGCCGTGGTGGTTTTTGCCGTGCCCTGGCCGGCCCGGGTCTTGGCCTCGGCAACCGGAGTGATGAGAATCCGGTCACCCTGATCGATCACCGTAAAGTTGTGGGCGTCGAGTACCGAATAGAACAACCGACGCACCCCTTCACGATCGAGGGCCTGCCGGGACATGACCGTGACCCGACCGGAGACTTTGGGGTCCAACACCACGGTGGTTCCCAGAATGTTGGAGAGCTCTTCGACAATGTCACGCAGCTCTGCGTTGTTCATCGCCAGTTGCCACTTTTCTTCCTCGGCCTCAAGCGCACCGGGGGAAAGCGTTACCACCATGGCGACGAAAAAAAACACGGGCCGCAGCACGCGTGAACCGAGAAAGGTACTCATCAACTTGATTACTCTGTCTGCCCGGCAAGCGAGCGTAAAAAACGCGAAGGAACACTGGGTATTTGCGGCTTTGCGTGGGGGGTGAGCCGTTGCAGAAAAGCCGAAACGGGAGGCTGCAGCGTCAACAATTCTTCTCGGCCCTTGTTCCACAACACCGCTTGATTGACTTCGATGCGCCGCAAGACGCTGCCACCTGGCAAGCGCTCACCGACCTGGTAGATGCGCGCACCTTGCGAGTCCGATAGCAACACCCGGGACACTCCGTGAGTGCCCACAAAGCTGGCCTGCAAGGTCAGCGGCTCCGCACTTGGCAGCAATTGGGCGTCAGTCGTCAGACCGAGCACCGTTGCAACCGCTGTGGCGTCGAGCGCTCGCGAGGGCACAGAAGCGGTTCGCGCTGTTTCGACCGCTGTTGGTAACACCAACTGTTCGCGATAGCGCCACTCCTGCCAGCCCAAAAGGGCCCCGTAGACCAGCGGCGCAACCAGCAGGCTCGTTTTGCTCAGAAGCAAGGCAAGTCCGGTCAAACGCGCGCCCGAAACCGTCATTTTCACCCCGATCAATGTCAGAGGAATAAACCTTCAGGCGATCCAATCCCGATCGCCTGAAGTGCTACACGCAGGGACTTACAACTTGTCCCACGCCATGTGCCAGTGGGCACCGACACCCGGTTCGAAGCCGTTGGCGGAGGGGCTGTATTGCTTGCAGTAACCCGACTCGGGGAACGGCTTGCACTCGAAGACTTCGTTGGTCTTGGGCTGCAGCACCTTGGTACCGGCGGTGTAGTCGCTGAGGCCTTCAGGGAACACGAAGTCGTATTCGATGCCGGCGCCCTCACCCGTCAGCTGAGTGGTCTGGGTGTCCTGACGGGTGGTGCGGCCATCCAGGGTGGTGCCCACCAGGGTCAAGGTGTGCGCACCCGGGTTGCTGCGTACATCCATGGACAGCGAGGTGGAGCCGCTGGCCACTTGTGCCGACGTGGTGCCCACCGGTTTGTTGTGCTGATCGAGTAAGGTTGCTTCGACGTTCATCGCACGGTTCGCGATCATGTTGAAGTCGACCTTGGCCCGGCCTTTGTCCAGAACATATTCGGCTTGCTGCGAGGCGACCGACATGCGCGCAGCAGTGTCTTCCTTCATGTCCAGCTGCACTTCGTAGCGCACTACGCCGCTTTCTTTTTGTGCGTAAAGGCTGTTCGTGCCCCTGACCGGCTCGACATTGCCACTCTCGTCACGGATACCGGCGCGAACAAAGGTCTGGGTCTGGTTGATTTTTTCTGCCAGCTTGAACGACCAGTTTGGCGGCGCCCCCTCTTGCGCGTTGTCGATGCTGATTTCGACGCTGTAGCGCGGGCTCTCGCCATTGGCGGTAAACGCGCGGGCCTTGACTTTATCGCCCGCCAGCAGCGCAGTCGAAGGAGCAATGCTACCTACGGAGGACCAGCCACCAGGAAGATCAGGCTCCGCCAGGATGTTCAGGTCCGTAGCGTTGTAGAAAGCGGCATCGGTATCGCCCACGGTCCAGATGGCCAGCACGACGTGATGACCAGACTTGTCCGCCGGAATGCTGCAGTTGTGCTTGTCGCTGGACTCCGGACGCTTATTGCCGCCGTCGATGGTGCAGAACGGTGCGCTTTCGAACGTAGCGCGCTTGAGCGATTCGTTCGGATTCCAGCCGTTGCGGGTGATGAAATACTCGTGCTTGGTGGCCGGGTGCACTGCGGTGTAACGCCATTGGAAATCGATGTTGCGATCCTTGATTTCCGTCAAGTGCCAACGATTGGCGGACTGCGCATCCATGGCGGAGAACAACGCGTGACCGCCGCTGGCGATCTTGCCATCGACCGGGCCCTGCATCGGAGCACCGCCGACGCCCGCCGGAAAGCCCTTGAAGGTTTCACCGACGCTCTGCGGCTCGTACTGGGCACCACCGCAGTTGGTGTTCAAGCCTTTCTGGCAAAGCAACGCGCGCGACGGCGGCACTTCCAGATAGCCATGGGCGGAAACGGTTTGAGAGGCCAACATTGCCGATAACAGGATCATCGATGAAGTACAGGCCGTTAAAGCACTTCTTTTATCAAACATAATTTTCATGATGTATTCCAGACTGCTTATCGAAAACAGGGCGCCTTGGTGGGCGCCCTGATCGTTTCGTGCCTGTCTGGCGGATACGCCGGACAAGGGCCTGGAACCATACGGGAGCAGCAAAAAATTCTATGTAGGAGTAGTCGCCACCCAGCGGAGGAAAAGTCTCCGCGCCTCTCATTCCGACAAAGAAAGAAAACATTCTTACAGCTTGTAATGCTTTATCGATCGAACTTTTAAACGGCACAAAAAAACCTGTCCGGCACGAAGCGGGACAGGCTCGTTTAAAACGGGCAACCGCTACTGGTGATACTGCGCCGACAACTCGTGCACCGCGCGCAGGAAGGCACCGGCGTGTTCCGGATCGACTTCCGGGGTGATGCCGTGGCCGAGGTTGAACACGTGGCCGCTGCCTTTGCCG
>Ga0247812_10001828_pt1 | contig 12013 bp, 9 predicted proteins | sample UWRJL149409B1_FD_178011 | JGI IMG/M metagenome (GOLD analysis project Ga0247812, IMG submission 178011) | Plant litter microbial communities from Arlington Agricultural Research Station in Wisconsin, United States - UWRJ-L149-409B-1 | ecosystem: Environmental > Terrestrial > Plant litter >...
GAACACTAATGAGCGTTTTCTGAGCCGCCGCTTTTTCTTTAAACCTCAGTAATGATTGTGCAGCTTCAGATGAAGGATGAGCAGGTACTGCCGTATAACTCAGGTTCCAGATGAGCTGTAGGTTATCTAGTTCTTTCTGATTGTTGATATCCTGCTTAGACCAATCTTCAACGCGAAGTTTTTCTTCAGCAGAAGTTTCGTTTGTGACGTAATGAATTAATAAATCTATATCCATCTTCATTTATTTAAGAACCAAAAAAATAGCAGAGGCAGATAGTCCTCTAATTGTATTCTAAGCTTTTTCAAAGCTTTTACCATATGTTTTTCTACTGTATTTACAGAGATATTTAGCGTAAGGGCGATCTCTTTGTATTTCAGCTCATCATATCTGCTCAGTTGAAAAACTGTTCTGCACTGCTCAGGTAAAAGTTTCAGTGCTTCAGCGACGGCATGCTTCAGTTCCTGATGTCGTAAATTACCGGCAGGCTCTTCAAGTTGTTCTCCGATTGTTTCTTTCTGAAAGGAAGTTTCTATGTGCTGATGTTTGATGTAATTCATACATTCATTGTAGATAGAGCGATATAGATAAGCTTTCAAGTTTGTTGATCTGATCAGATTGTCCGCGTTTTCCATCAGCTTCAGAAAGACATTATGCACCATATCTTCAGCAATAACATTATCTTTAACAATGGTATGAGCATATCTGCTTAAAGCAGGATAGTGCTGCAGATATAGTTCATCAAAGTCTGCCGGATCGCCCGGCCGCTTTGTTTCATCCATCATTTGTTCTCCATTTAAATGCCCGATTAATTTCTCTTTAACTCTAAGACAACCAAAATAAGGTTTACCGCCACTGGTTCCAGAAATAAATTTTATGAGGATGTGGCAGCAGGCTTGACTGATAAGACCAGTAACCAGAGCCTGAAACGAAAATATGCCCCTAAACAACAAATCCCGGCGGTAAGGCCAGGATCTGTGATGTGCGGTTGGACGGAATATTAATTCCGGCTTTCCTGAATTTTTTTAATCATCGTCAGGTGTGTCTGTACTACCGGAGCAGTTTTAGTAGCAAAAGCTTTCAGGTCGGTATCTTTACCGTCTTTACCTTCGTCCTGCATCAGTTTAAGTGTTTTCTCATGGCCGTCTACCATCGCATCTACATAGGCCTTGTCAAAATCAGTTCCTGTTTTTGTTTTTAGCTCATCCATCTTTTTCTGATGTTCTTCATCTACAGTTGCCGGAAGAGTAATGTTCTTCACCTTTGCCAGCGTCATTAACTCTTCATTTGCTTTTCCATGGTCATTCACCATCATTTCTGCAAATGCCTTGATCTTAGGACTGGATGATTTTTCAAGGGCCAGTTTACCTAAGGCAACTTCTGCCATACCGCCTACAGCAGCTTTTGTAGCAAATTCAGCATCAGCAGGAGCAACAGCAATCCCACCTGTAGCTGCCGCATTAGAGGTAGTGTCTTTGGTTTTGTTCAGACTATCCGCCGTGTCTTTAGCATCTTTCGTGCTGTTGTTGCATCCCTGAAAGGCAAAAGCTGTTGCCGAGATCGCAAGTACATAAATTAATTTTTTCATCTGTTTATAATTTTGTTTTAAATGTTTATGAAGCGATCATGATCCTGGCAATTCCATAACATCATGATGTTTTCCTTTGGTTAGATTTTGCTGTATAACAATTTTCGGTTCAAAAGGTTTATCCCCAAATTCAATAAAAAGGCATTTCATGTAATTTTTTTTGCTGCAGACCTTCGGTAATATTTCAGTTACGCTACTACTAGCTAAATTCATCATATTAAAAATATGCCATATCGTAAAATTCTATTTGTTTTTCTCTTCAGCACACTTTCTATTTACTCTAATGCTCAAACCTTAGCCGGTATATCCGGACTCGTGAAAGAGGATAATGAAATAATAGCGGGTGCTTCGATCCAACTGAAAGGTACCAAAAATGGTGCTACCTCTAATGAAAGAGGGTATTATGAAATTAAAAACGTCGCTCCCGGGACCTATACTATGGTTATTTCCTATCTGGGATATCTTAAACAATCCAAACAGGTTACATTGAAGGCTAATCAGCAGTTGGATGTTAACTTTTCTCTGCAAAAGGATGAACAGCAGCTGAACAATGTAGCGATTAACGGGAAAACGAAAGTCCAGCAAGTAAAGGAATCCGGATTTGCGGTAAATTCAATCGACACCAAAAAATTCGCTAATACTACTGCCGACCTTAACCAGATCCTGAACAGGAGTACCGGTATCAGGATCCGCGAGCAGGGGGGACTGGGGTCTGATTTCAAATTCTCGATCAATGGATTATCTGGAAAACAGGTAAAGTTTTTCATTGATGGTATTCCGCTGGAAGTAATGGGATCGGCCATGTCACTGAACAATATCCCTGTAAACCTGGCCGAGCGATTGGAAGTTTATAAAGGAGTAGTTCCTGTACAGCTGGGTGCTGATGCAATGGGCGGTGCCGTTAATGTGGTAACCAACCAAAAGATCAGTAATTATCTTGATGCGAGTCACAGTTATGGTTCTTTTAATACAAACAGGTCTGCACTTACAGGACAGTTTGTCGATAAAAAAACAGGCTTAATCGTAAAGGGAAGTGGTTTCCTGAACTCGTCTGACAATAATTACAAGATGAAAGGGGTAGAAATTCTGGAAGGGGGTACCCGTGAGGGAGATCAGATCACTGACCTGAACGGTGCCAGTTTTGTGACTACAGATGCGAGACGTTTTCATGATAATTACAGATCTGCAATGGGGCAGGTGGAAGTAGGAGTGATCAATAAAAAATGGGCAGACGTACTCTTTGCAGGATTTGGTTATAATGAAGGTCGCCAGGACCTGCAGACCGGTTTCGACCAGAACGTGGTTTACGGTGGTATTACCAGAAAGAGTAAGGCCCTTAACGGATCAATCCGCTATAAAAAAGATAACCTGTTTACAGAAGGGCTGAGCCTAAGTCTCTTTGCAGCAAGATCGAAAGACACTTATACAACAGCGGATACCTTGTACCGTCAGTATTACTGGGATGGGAGCTGGACGACCAAAGGATATACTGAACTGGGCTCAGTTAAAACTGTAGCCAATATCATCAGACCAAGGACTTATGCACTGGCAAATTTAAGCTATGCCATCAACAAACAGCACTCACTGAATCTGAACTATACCAACGATCATCTTAAGAATGAAAGTTATAATGAACTGCTGGTTGACCATGATGAGATGCCTGGCCGTATGAATAAACAAATCGTTGGTCTTGCTTATCAGCAGGATCTTCTGGACCAAAAGCTGGTCAATACCCTGTTTGCCAAATACTATCATCTCGGCTTAAACAGAACCAAATATGTGAACAATGTCAATACACTGCTGGATACTACCTTCAGTAATTATGGTTATGGTCTGGCCTCGAGGTATAAGATCCTGCCGGATTTAGGGATTAAAGCTTCTTACGAACATGCTTACCGCTTGCAGGAAGCGGAAGAGATGTTTGGAGACGGTTTGAATATACAGGCCAATCCGGATTTAAAACCAGAACGCAGTGATAACCTGAATTTAGGTGCTTATTATACCTTGCGTATTGGAAAGCACAATTTCTATATTGAAGCAGCCGGCTTTTACCGCAATGCGAAAGATTTTATTTTCCCTATTCCTGATGAGCATACAAAGTTTATCAAAAATGCAAATATGTCTAACGTCCGTGTTACCGGGATGGAAAGTGAGCTGAGGTATGGATACGCTAATCTGCTTTCCTTCAACGTCAATGTCACCTATCAAAATGCGATCAATACTACTCAATTTGGTAAAGAGAATTCGGTAAACAATGAAATCACCTACCTGTCCAAAATCCCTAATCAGCCCTGGTTATTCGGGAATGCTGATTTCAGTATAGGTCAGGATAATCTTCTTGGAAAAGATACGCGTTTACAGTTTAACTGGTTCACCCAATATGTAAACTGGTTTTATCTGACCTGGGCAGGACTGGCCAATCCAAATGGCAAATCATATGTGCCTACCCAATACGTCCACAATGCTTCGCTGAGTTATTCGCTTGAAAATGGCAAGTATAATCTTTCTGCCGAATGCAGGAATTTAACAGATAACAATGCCTATGATAATTTCAGACAACAGAAACCGGGACGTTCATTCTCACTAAAATTCAGATACTTCATTCAATAATTCAAGCTTTTCATCTATAAATATTAATCATCAAATACATGAATAAATTATTCTGTTATACAACGAAAATACTGCTGATCACATTTATGCTATTTTCTATCAGTGGCTGTGAGAAAAGAAAGGAAGGAAAAGTGGAAGAAAATACGCCCTATTCGGCTATTCTTTGTGTAGGCAGCTGGCCTAATACCGCCTATTATATTGCTGGTATTTCCTCCCTGACCAGTGGAACAATCAGTGTTAAAGGTAACGGCGCAGAAATGACCGGTAAAGTGTACGCACAAGATGTGATCCAGCGTAACGGCTTTTATTTTCACGCTAATTTTAGCAGCGGCCGTCTGGGTAAATATCACGTAGACAATGGTGCGCTGGTAATCGATAAAGAGATTCCATTTACCTGGTTAAACTGGAGTTCTTATACCTGGGTTGATGAAAACACACTGATTATTTTCGGTGATGGAAATAATGAAGCACGGTATGCCATCATCAAAACAGATAAGATGACGATAACTACAGGCAAACTTAACCTGAATCCTATCCCTGCCGGAATGGATGTGTATAGCATTGGTTTTGCTGAATACAGGGCAGGAAAACTATATATAGGTTATGGTTACGGATCTACAGATTTTACGAAGTATCCCGATAACATGGCAGTCTATAAGCAAGCCGCTGTAGCTGTAGTGAGTTATCCGGCAATGACGGTTAATCAGTCTGTGACAGATTCAAGAACGACCGGTGCCGGCGGACCTACGGTATATGCGCCGGTGTCTTTCATAGATGAAAGTGGCGACCTGTATTTTGCGAGTGATCCGGTAAATGCTTATGATTATCAGTCTCCATCTGTTATCTATCGTATTAAAAGCGGTACCGATGTTATTGACCCTACTTATTATTTCAACTACTCTGCAGCTACAAACAATGAGATGATCCCGGCCATGTGGTATATTGGTAACGGGAAAGCTATCGTGCGATCACGAGTTGCAGGCAAATCAATAGACGCTGATCATTACTTTTCGATTATCGATGTGAAAACGGGGGCCTTTGTGAAGAGACTTGATCTTCCCGCAGATAAAGGAGAACGCATGGTCAATGCGGTAATTATGGAGGATGGCAAAGCATTTATCATGGTAAATGCCGCTGATAAAGATTATATCTGGCAATATGATCCCCTAACCGGGGCGCTGACCAGGGGCGCTGAATTTATTGGCGGGATAGACTACATCCTGAGGATCGAGAAATTAAAATAATACACCAGGATTTTTTACACTAAATAAAATCTTATGCATAAAAAAACCGGATCTGATCCGGTTTTTTTATGCATAATGAAGATTGATTTATATTTTAACGGCCAGGCTCAGCATATACTGACGTGGCATTTGCGGTGCGATATTGCCAATGCCCGACCAGTATTTTTCATTACCAAGGTTGTTCACTCTGAAACCAAACGAATATTTAGCTTTATCGTAAGATAGCTTGGCATTGAAAAGTTTATAATCCGGGATAATGATTGCACCATCCGGATTCAGGTTTACTGCCAGCGTTTCTCCTACATAATTTCCTCCGAAACCAATACTCAAGCCATTTAACGGCGTTGTTTCATTAAAGTGATAATGCAGCCAGAAATTGAATTGGTGTTCAGGTCCGGAACCTGCAGGGCGTAAGCCTTCTACCAGGGCATCGGATTTCACCATCTTGCTCTTGTTATACGCATAACCCAAAATAATATTCAGTTCCGGGATCGGGTTGCCTAATACTTCTGCTTCAAAACCACGACTCACCTGAGTACCGTCCTGGACCTGATATAAGGGATGCAGATAATCCTGACGTACGACATGGTTTACCCTGATATCATAGTAACTCAATGTACTGGTAAAATGACCATCAAAAAAGCTGGTTTTAACACCTGTTTCCCATTGCAGGGCCTGCTCAGGAACGAAACCACTCTGATCAAAACTATAATCATCTTTATTGGTGAAACTGGTTTGATAATTACCAAACACGGACACTTTATCTTTGACCGGCTGGTAAATCAATCCGAATTTTGGAGAAAAAGCTGTCTGTTTGTAGCCATTTACCAATTGATTTTTAGTGCCATCATAACGACCCTTGTTCTCGAAACGGTCTACCCGGATTCCCGCAGAAGCAATCAGCTGGTCGGTAATGTTCAGTACATTATTGATATAAGAGCTGTAAACGCTTTGTTCAACGCTATAATCGTCAGGTGCGCCAGGACTCTTCTGCAGCATAGCATCCAGACTTGCTTTGTTGAAATTATAATACGTTGGTGTATCTCCCGAAATGGCAATCTGATCAAACATATTAGCCAGTGGAATACCAAATAAACTGCCGCTAAAAGTTCTGTAAAGAGAAACAGTTTTATTGTGATAATAATCAAATCCTATCACAGTTCTGTTGCGCAGGTTACCTATTTTGTAATCGCCAACAAAATTTTGCTGAATTTGCTGAGTTTCCACACTGGAATTACTCGTTCTGCCAGTTCTTGAAAAATCGTCGGCACCTGGCGTTCCATAACCCGGGCTGCCAGCCATTAAAGTTCTGACAAGTGTTTTTATTTCATTTGGAACCAGAATCAGGTTGACATTATAACCACTGGAAGTGCCGGAGCCAGCAATGGCTGAGGTAATGGATTCCCATTGGTCATTTATTTTGTAATGTACTTCGGCATTTAAAGTTAGTGAATTCAGTTTACTGGTAAAGTCGTTTGAAATATAGGAGCGGTATGGATCGATATTAAAATCTTTAATATTGTTTGATCCGAAAGTTTGCAGAATGGTAGTCGGTGCAGCGGCAAGAATAGCACTCAATGCTGGTTCTCTTACACCAAAAGCTGGTAAAATTGCTGGTAAATAGCCGTTTACAAAACTTGGGCCTAAGGTGAAGTTGATTCCTCCGCCCATTCCGCCTTCATCCGTATGGCTGATTTCTGCGTTCAGATTGATTTTCACTTTGTCGGATAGTTTGTAAGTAAAAGCTGGTGCAACAAAAACGCCTTTGCTAAAGGCACCATTATCCTGAAAGGTACCGCGGTTCTGTACCGCCACATTCACCCTGGAGAGAAATGATTTATCCGCATTGAGCGGTGTATTTAAATCCACACTCATACGGCGGAATCCGTAGTTCCCACTGGAAATATCTACAGCGCCGCCAGCTGTTTCATAAGGTTTTTTAGTCACACGGTTGATCAGTCCCCCATAAGAACTGATAATATTGCCAAACAAGGTAGCTGACGGGCCTTTGATGACCTCAATCTTTTCCAGATTGGCTATATCTGAGCTTGTAGCCATAGTAATGGCCAGCCCATTCATTGCCCGTACTTTTGTTTGAAAACCGCGACTGACGAAGGAAATTCCTCCATAGTCAATCGTATTTCCGTAGGTATTGAAGCTGGAAGTAATCCCGGTTACATTTCTCAGCGCATCCTCCAGGTTGTATACCTTTTGCTGCACGATCAGTGCATTCGTTATGCCGGTATATACCTGTGCATTTTCGATGTTAGCCAGGGGCATTTTGCTTACATATTCGCTGCTGCTGGTGACTACAGGTTTATTACCCGTTACTGTTACTTCATCAAGATCCCTGAGACTGGATTGAGCGCTTAGGTTAAACTCCAGCTGCATCCCGTTTTTGAGTTCGACATCTTTGCTGATTCTTTTAAAACCCAGTCCCGAAAATATCAAAGTATACTTTCCCGCTGGAATATTGCTCAATTGATAATAGCCTACCGCATTTGTGGAGGTGCTATATTTGGTGCCTTTTAAGGATACTGTTGCGGATTCCAGCGGTTGTCCGTCCGGCGTTAGGATCCTGCCGCTAATGGTTGATGCATGCTGTGCATTTGCATGGATTGCAAACAAGAACATGCATAAGAGGAGTAAATGTTTCTTCATAATTTTTAAGAATTTTAATTGGATGTCTGTGATGATAAATGGTTTTATCATGCTGGAAAATAGATTCATTTCCTGGGAAAGCGCAGGTTAATTCATTTCTTTAGATTAATTCTAAACAAAGAAACGCAGACGGATTGTTTAATCCAAATTGTTTTTAATAATTCTTAATAAATTTAATGTGACAGGTTGATCAATAACTCATAATTACCAGGTTTGGGATCAAATCATATCGTTTTTTTAGAGAAACATCAATACCGCTCCAGGCTGCTTTCATCATGTTTTTTTTCTAACCAGCTGATTGTAGCAGATGATAATTGCAATGATTACGATTAGTGCAGGAAAGAATACAATATAGCTGAGACTCATGTTTAATCAGGAAAGAAAAATGGTTAGCTATTTTGTGTGTAATGTAAGATATTGTTCGGCCAACAAGAAATCACACATTTCATGCATGTTTTTGTTATCATTTAAAACATAGCTTATGGGCCTTCTATCTATAAATCCATTAAATGGAGATAAAATACAGGAATATAATGAAGATGCAGCAGTTGATATCAATAACAAGATTGAGCAGACGCACCAAAGCTGGCTGAAATATCAGCTGACGGGTTATGCGCACAGGGCAGCATTATTACGGCGGTTAGCTGAAATACTTACTTATAAAAAAGAAGAACTGGCTAAGCTGATGGGACTGGAAATGGGAAAACCATTTAAGCAAGGCATGGCAGAAATAGTGAAGTGCGCTGCGGTTTGTGTGTATTACGCAGAAAAGGGTGAACAATTTCTGGCAGATCAGTATATCACTACTGATGCAACAAAAAGTTATGTGAGCTTCAGACCAATAGGGGTGGTGCTGGCGATTATGCCCTGGAATTTTCCTTTCTGGCAGGTTTTTCGCTTTTTGGCCCCAGCATTAATGGCAGGGAATTGCGGAATTTTAAAACACTCCTCGAATGTTACGGGTTGTGCCCTGGCTATCCAGGAATTGGTGAAAGAAGCAGGTTTTCAAGGTGATGTGTTTACCACTCTGGTCTGTAAGAGTAACGCGATTTCGGATGTTATAGCGCATCCGCTGGTTAAAGCCGTCACTCTTACGGGTAGTACTGCTGCAGGAAAAGAGGTAGCGGCGCAGGCGGGGAAGTCGCTCAAGAAAACGGTGCTTGAACTGGGTGGCAGTGATCCGTATTTAATCCTGAAAGATGCCGATGTGCCGATGGCAGCGAAAATCTGTGCCGAAGCAAGGTTGATCAATAATGGGCAGAGTTGTATTGCCGCCAAGCGTTTTGTTGTAGTGAAGAAGTGGAAGAGGAGTTTACGCGATTATTCAAAGCCAACATGGAACGTAAAATTACAGGTGACCCATTTGATAATCTCACTGACCTGGGACCCATGGCAAGGGCAGATCTACGGGACGAGTTACATCAGCAGGTTTTAAAATGTATAGGCCAGGGAGCCAAATGTATTTTAGGCGGTAATATTCCCGAAGCTGAAGGAGAACATGCTTTTTATCAGCCTACTATACTTACCGGAGTAAAAAAAGGAATGCTGGCCTACCATGAGGAAATCTTTGGACCGGTAGCAGCCATCATTACTGCACAGGATGCAAATGATGCGATAAGGATAGCTAATGATACAGACTTCGGATTGGGAGCTGCTGTATTTTCTCAAAATATAACACTTGCAGAGAGTATTGCCAGAAATAAACTTTCAGCAGGTTCCTGTTTTGTCAACGCTGGTGTAAAATCAGATCAGGCATTGCCTTTTGGGGGGATTAACCAGTCGGGATACGGTCGCGAACTAGGCATGTTTGGTATCCACGAATTTGTGAATATCAAAACAGTATATATCAGCTGATAAATTTTAATGATTTAAGGTGTTAAATTTAGGTGATTAAAAGCAGCTGCTTCCAAAAAAGCTGATTACCCCTTTTTTCACATTTACCTACTGCATAGTAGTGCGCACATCATTACCCAACCCATTCAGAATAGATTATCGTGATTTAAGTTGGTGCTCGTATACGAGGATGGGAGGAAACATGTCATTGGAAAAGTATTGAAATTAGTTTACACCGATATTGAAACTATATGTGATAAGAGTTTGGTAAGTGTTTGATAAGGGTTTGGTAAGCCTTTTAGGCTTACCAAACCCTTATCAAACACTTACCAATGATTAACTAAAGATTTATTAAACAGCTTTTTATACTAATTTTATTTCAAGTCAACACTTGTTTCTTAATTAAGTATCCTGTATCTTGTATTGAGCAAAGGGAGTGTTACACTTAAACTTTTTGTTATGGGAATTAATAATGGCGGTCCGGGCGGACCGAGTATAGGTAAAAATAAGAATTATGTTTCATATTTTCGTATGGGACAATATATCACCAGAACTATTGGTGAAATCACCTCATGGACTGAACCGCAATATGAGAATCAAATGAGGATGGGTTTAACTACAGCCTTCCTTAAGCCTGTAAAGCAATTTACAGATGTGGGATTTAGATATTGCCCTAAGCCAAAATCTACTTGGGGTGCTTATACTATGGCTTTGTCACTTAATCGTAAAGCAATAACTACAGGAATATATCCGAATTTGGACATCGATTTTTCTAAAGCTATTCTGAGTATGGGTGATTTGCCTGTCCCTAAAAATGCGGAAGTTAATCTGACCGATAGTATTATAAAATTTTCCTGGTCAGCAGAGCTGGAACATGCGAAGGCCGACGAATCGGACAGGGTGATGTGTGTCGCTTATTTTCCGGAAAACGGACAGGCACTAACAGTTTTAAGTGGCGCAAAGAGAACAGAAGAGGAGCAAACGATAGTGCTCCCTTCATTCACAGAAGAAATGGTCATTGAAACCTATATCTGTTATATTTCAGAAGACCGTAAAAGGGTTTCCAACAGTGTTTATACAGGACAGCTCCATTGGAGCAAAAGTTAGAAATTATGGCTAGAGTTGCAAAAATAGGTCCTTTAGGTAATCTTAGGGGCAAAGTAGGTGAGGGAGTGGCCAGTAAATGGCGTAGTTTGACAGTCATAAAAAGTCTGCCGGCTAAAAGAACTAAAAAGCAGCGAAAAAAAAGACTGAGTCAGCAATTGAGTCTGCCTCTGGTATCTGGTTTCCTTGGGAACTTTGTTCATGAAATAAAAATTGGCTTTCACAATAAACAAGCGAAATTACCGCCATTTCAGGCCGCTGTTAAATATAATTATGAGCGGGCATTGCTGGGAACCTCCCCTGATTTCAGTATAGATTATAAAAAGGTTGTTTTCAGTTTAGGCGATCGGGAGATTGCCTGGGCAGGAAAAGTTGTTGCCGAAGGTAATGGGGCAAGGATAAGCTGGGAAATACCACAAACTTCAAAAATCAAATTAATCGGGGAGGATATAGCAAATCTGGTGATCTTTAATGCTACAAAAGATCTTCGTCCGGGTTATGAGTGGCAGCTGAGTACAAGGGCAGATCTTTCATTTTATATTCGCATCCAAAGAGGTTCCTGGGGAGATCATTTACATTTCTGGCTGTTTTTTACTTCCCCTGACGGTAAGACCAGGTCCAACTCTCAATATATGGGATCGATAGGATCATAACCTGTTAAATCCGGTTATTTACAGTACCAATCGGTAAAACTTCCCTTCCGTACATTTCATTCAACAGATTTGCGATGCCTGTATAAATTGCAGATGCACCACAGATGATGCCTTCATAACCTGCAATATGTTTGATGGTATGATTGCCGGTAACATCACCTGCAACCAGCAGAAAAAACAACAGCGTTAAAGAAGCAAATACAAACTGCAGGGCACGGTTAAGTTTTAAGGTGCCGAAAAATAGCAGGAAAGTAAATACACCCCACATGCTCAGGTAAGCGATCATTGCTGCATTTGATGGCGCTGCTGCCCAGCCCATTTT
>Ga0247812_10001829_pt1 | contig 12011 bp, 7 predicted proteins | sample UWRJL149409B1_FD_178011 | JGI IMG/M metagenome (GOLD analysis project Ga0247812, IMG submission 178011) | Plant litter microbial communities from Arlington Agricultural Research Station in Wisconsin, United States - UWRJ-L149-409B-1 | ecosystem: Environmental > Terrestrial > Plant litter >...
CGATACGGTACGATACAATATTGTCAAAGGTAGTAAGTGAGCTTATAGTTCTGATGGAGAGGCAGGGTCTTGCTCTTGGTTACAACGCTGATACCATGCTCATGCTACACGCAAGGTTAAAGACCCAACCACCATAGACGAACGACCCTTTTCTTTACAGTACGCACCGAGTGTTTATTGTTTTTAACCACTTGACCCAACATCCAACATCAAGTCAAGTCAACTTCGCAAGAAATGCAGGTCATATGATACATTCAAAACCCACTCAAATAATGTGATATGTTACTATCTAGCTTTACGCGAAGGTGGGAGGCGGCACACTCCCAAGTTCTGGCTTACTACTGTTGGCATGGGCTCGGACTATTGATCGGAGTTGGATACTGCCCGCAGCAACCATCTAATGATATCTCTATCACAAGATTTTAAGTCCGAGATCCATTTGAGACTTCCAGTCCATAAGTTTGAGGAGAAAAACGATGAGCTGAGCTCTGCTGATACGAGAATTCTTACAATAGGGAATCCACGGAAGCAGGCGAAACCGTTCAGCACTGCTAGGTTGCCTCAACAGGTATATATTGGTAGATATAGATCCACCTCCCAGTTGACTTCCATGTGATTCGCCTGGGATGCTTTATGCAGCTCGTTTTCTTGAAGAGCACGGGACTACTGGTAAAAGCCATTGGAAAATGGTACCGATCTACGCATGTGCATCTCGAGTAGACCCAATTTATCCTTTTACCATTTCTCTAATTACCCGCTCTTCTTGCTCATACTTGAAGTAGATAGGCGACAGGTTGAGAGTTTTATAAAAGTATCTCGTAGATTTTCTTGAGAAAGGAAATGGTGCTTGGCCAACAAAACTTCGCTGCAAGGATACAAAACATTCCAAAATCTAAACAGCCCTTGGTAATATTGGATCGAAAGATCAATATAACACGGGAGATCATCCACCCAGCCTGCCGTCGAATCTACAACCCTGGATCACAACCGTAGACTTTGAACGAATCCTCGTTGAGCGTTCAGCGCCTCCTGGCCAAATTCCCGTTAAGGTGCAGCACTATTTTATAGACCAAATCGGAAAGCTTCAAGGTATTGGAGTCAGTAGTTCGTGACACAGCTTCCTCCGAGATAACCGAATGATTTTGACGTTGATGGTGGGTGATACGAGTGGCATATGGTGCTGTGGTCATATGAGAGCTTCAAACCTAAGATCTCACAACTCGAAGTAAAGCTGTAGCCCAGGCCCATCTCACCGATATCAAATCTTGTAATACAGTCAAATAAAATAAAGTGGTGGATGCTACAGCTTCGTACAAAGCCAGAAGGGTGTCTGTCCCAAGACTTGTTAATTCTATGCAGAGTAACACACGGTTTCTGTGTAGCTTGAAAGTTGGACCCTGCGGCAATTGTGTATTGTTACTAGCCGTGATTTGCTCTTGTTGAAGCAAACGCAATATGATGAGTATATGACCCCTGAACGTTTATTCTTCCGACTGAATGACCTCTTTCAAAACACCATTCCAAGTTCTCCAGCTAACCTTCGGCTCTTCACCTTCACTACCACTAAAAGACCCGCTTCCCTCGATCATGCTGACATCCCGACTTGCAGTGTAGTCATCCTCTAGGAGATAGTCAGGATAGGTATCACCATTGTCTTCAAAGTAATCATCTAGATCTCGAAGGATTCGTCCTCCTCTCATCAATAGCTTGATATTAATCTCAGGGATCTTCCACGCTGGGTGCTACATCAAGCAAGTCAATATCTAGCCCATTCTCTATAGTCTTTTTTAAGAAAACCAAAGACTTACTTCACTTGCGAGCGAAGAAAATTCTTCTCTTGCCTCAGCTTTCATCCACTCTATGTGTTCTCGTCTATTTCTTCTACTCGGGACCTCAATTCTGTCATCGATATCTGCATAGTTCAGAAGAACACTTTCCTCTCGAGACGATAACTCCCTGCCGCTCTCAGTAATAGGATATGGGAGCGCAGTGATGACAATAGTAATATGCTCAAGATTCTTTAGTGAAAGCAGCTGGTTAAATGTGGCTTTATCCCTCTCGCGCCAAAGAAGATACTAGTGGATGTACAAGTCAGCTATTATCAAAACATCACAAAAGAACATGATAGCCTATGTCTTGGTTCTGTATAAAAAAAAGGGTGCAAAATATTCGTATTTTACGAAGATGGGAGACATGCTAGAATTGAAACTCGTAAAGCATTCTCAGCTAGACAAGTTCTTTTCTGGCAGTCGTCGCAATCTAAGCTAACGCAAAAATTATTGTGTCATGATATCTGACGCAAGAATGAACCTACATTGATAGCCAAGTGCTTCAGGCTCTTCTTAACCCCTTCGTCAATGCAGTCGAGGATGAGGAGACAACCACATATACCCAAGCCACACTGAGTATAGGCAATGAAGCATATATCAATGGCAGGGTTGACTAAAGGATGGCATGGTAGCTCGCTACTTTTTTTGAAGAGTGATACATAAGCTCTCTGAGCTTCACCACGGGACTCTTTGGAGACTGCCAAAATGCCCGCAGATGCAAAGGAGGCAGTGGGATGGCATGCTAAGTTGCCGTAGCCTATTGTGATGAGACGAGGTACATGAAAAAAACTGTACACCTTAGCACGGAGCTCGGGGGCGAGCTCTTGAAACCGGGCAAAGGATTGCATGTTGAGATTAGAGGTACTGTACCTCGCAGGGTATTTGATGGTTCAATGTTGAGGGAAGGTGCGCAGGTAGAACTCCTGTTTAAAGTAGGCAGAGCAAGTCATGTATCGAGATCAGTAGTTTGTAATGAATAACGAACATTGAAGCATGCATGTTGGTATATTCAGATATGATTCATGTACGGGTTACGTGACCTAGTACGTGGTTGCCTATTCGGGAAATCCAAATTAGCACCATACTGTATAGAACTTCTAATATCAACTTAATCACCACCGAATACAACGAGTACTACGCTATCAAGAAGAGCATGGGGTGCCCCGTAGTCAAATTGATCCGATATAACGTGTTTGCTGTGTTGGTTTTTTTGATGTTGTAAAGATCCAATTCTTTTCGTTTGAAACCCCCCAAGAATTAGTATTTTTGAGTAGCTCTTGCAACACTTGAAATTCTAGTGTATTAGACAAGCATCCTGTTCTTCGCTTCAGATTCCTCATTGAAAATACAAAGCGGTGGAACGGTATTGCATAGTCGCTAGTTCATCTTATACATCTTCCGGCTAGTGTTACTATAGACTATGCGAGACTCATTATTGACCGAGACCAAGACTTAGACTAAGATGCATTTGTATGCCGAAGAGATAAACTCTAGATCCAGCAATACTAATTATCTTCACTAGTAAGTTTCCTGTTTTGTTCGTAATTCCTGTAACAGATCCCATGTGTGTTGTGTGCGGCAAGTATTCTTCTGCAAGACCTAATCTTTCCTACACACTCATAGTTGTACAGTACAATAGTTATGAGCCTAAGACCAATTGGTAACATCCGAGCTACCAAAATCGAAGAAGAAGTAACCACTTCCAAAGAATCTTGGGTAAGTTACCATTCGCGACTGATATGGAGTAAAGCTGTAGCAAAAGTAATAATAGCATCCTATATGTAATATTATTACATCGTTCCGCAGGATTCGCTGATAACCTTAATAGTACTGCATATAGCTTAGTCAAAGAAATACCTTAGAGTAGACATTGCAATTTTTAAAGGGTGCATGGGTGAAGATCTTATCATATATATGTAGTCGGAATCCACTATATATTCCCTTTGAGGACCCCAGTATTTGCACCACGCCGCTAGCAATGACAAGCCCCACCTCCAGGTTCCGAGCGCGCCTCACTCTTCGTCACCCTCGTTCCCTCGTGCAATCCAGGGTCGCTACAGTAGCATAGCTGAGTCAACATAATAGAATATATATTTCCCAATCAGACTGACATGCCAATCGAGATATGGCAGCTGTGCGAAGGGGCCAAGGCCCTATGAACATCTCCCTGGAATCAAATGACCTCCCACCCATCTCAGCCCTCTTCCTCATCTACTTCGACATCAAGGCTGGTTATACTATTGGATGGAAACGCTCACTGCCTGGGATTGAACTCGAAGGTGTTGTAGAATATAAGAGTCTGCCATCAGGGTTGCATACGGTTAAGGAAGATCTGATATATTTCGTTCATGGCGAACATGCTGGTCTCAGCGCATTCATCAATGCGCCAGCAGCGGAGGAATCCAGGAATGCGCGAATGATTGCGGTGGGAGTGATGGTTCCTTTAAGCTATGGACGGCTTGGGAGGAGCTGGAGACATGCGGAGAAGTTAAAGGCAATGGCTAGGTAGGTGGAGGCTGCTGCATGATACTACCATATTCTAACCTAGGTTATAGCGACCTTATTGTTGATACATCAAATACTAAAGTACTAGAAGATTTCTGGGAACAGCACAAGGGTTATGATACCTCTGCTCCGAAGGCTGAATCCGACTCTCTTTTGAATTCTCCTGTCACCGGTGTACGATTTAGTTCAGAGCAGAGAGCGCCTGGGAAGCCGAAACATGGCAGAAACCGGTCAGCTTCCGACGGAGCAGCACTACTCCCTCCCGGTAACAATCTGTCTGCGCATCATCCGGCCTGGAGCTTGTTAAATCTACTGGAAACTTTTGGGCCTCTGATATTTCCTATACATCGTGCGGCTATTCTGCGGAAGCGAATATTAATAACAACACATGCACCAATAGAGCAGACATGCAACTTTGGTGAGCAACCTGAACTCATACTCTAGACAATTTACCTAACAGAAGGCAGTGTATGATCTTTCTGTGCTTTCCAATATTCCATTGGCAGTCAGTGATCTCTTAGCAACAGATGCCCCTCCCCAAAGGCTAAGGCCCCTATTTTCAATAGGAGTGCACGATATTCCCCTGCTAGAGGAAGATCTTCGAGCTTCCAAAGAAAGACTACTCGCTACAACTGAAGATGAAGCAGTAGAGATCAGAGATGAAATAGGTTATGGGTGGATAGCCTGTACAACAGATAGCATCCTTGCTATGAAAAATAATCTCTATGATGTCCTGATCACCCTACCCCCTCTATATACCGAAGACGCCTCTGAAAAAGTATGGCCAAAGGTCCAATCCTCTCAAGGCATCGAATTAAAGGCGACCCAGCGCGATCTTCGTCGCTACAAAGCTCTCCGATGGGGTCTAACTCACCATGCCTCACCCCCATCCACCCCTCAGCCCAACGCCATCCTTGTAGATCCCGGCACTCCACGAGCGACATCTTCTCATCCTCCCCATAGAGATGACCCCATGCTCGACATACCTGATACGGACAACATCGTTGAACCAACCTCTTGGTCTGCACTTGCTTATTCTGGCTTCATGTGGTGGGCTTCAGCAGGAGAACAACGTCTTCATTCCGAAGAAGAATCCGAAGCAGATGATTCTCTCCTCTCTGGTCTCTCACTTCTTCCTTCCACCCCCCGAACGCCAAAAACACCAAATCAATCGACTCTTAGCCTTAGAGTCGAGGGAGCGGCAAGACAAGAGATGGGTATCATTGCCTATTTCCACCGTCTCACCACCCAGATCCTAACCACACTGAGTGATATCGTTGACGTGACAGACTCAGATGATGAACGAGAAGACAACGACATCTCAAGTGAAAGCGAAGAGCACAACGGGCCTTGTGTCTACGTAAGTAGCACAGATATGGAACATATGGGACTAGATGTTTGGAGCGCAGCAGACCACCATTTCATAGAAGAGGTAGCGAGGGATTACTTCGGTCGGAGAGCTGTCGTTGAAGGTAGAACTGTGGATATTTGCGGCGTGAGGATTTGTTAACAATTTATTACCATATGTATATGTAGAACCATGGGCTATGGCGTAAAAGTTCCGCAAGGGAGTGTATGGTACATCTGACGGGAAGGATGTTTCTTGGACTTCTTTTTTTGCTTATGGTAATCAGCTCGAATGGATTTACTTTCGAGACCCTGATATTTTTTTGTTGGCTTCCTTTAAGGTGACTGTTACCTGTAAATCCTTCAACTTTTGATCAACTAAATCAGGGGAGTTGAATTTTGATGTCTGACTTCCCCAATACAGTAGTGTCGAAACAGTAGTGGGCAAGAATAAAAACAATATATATTACAGAGGACTTGCGAGGTCGCTCTATAAATAGCAATCACAGCACATATACACCCGAAAATAGATTTTGAGTAAATAAATTTTCCTGTTACAGGATCTAGCGCTCAAAATCACTATCAATCGCCGCTCCTTCCTCCAGCAGTACGATCAATCATCACCAAATGTGTATATAACGCCTCCCATCATGCAAAAGAAGCCCTATTTTACAGAACCGCCAAAATGCGCCGCAGCAATAAAAAAGCAAAAGTAAACCGAGGCGTTATTTGATTTATTCCTCGTCGGTGTCCGTGTCAGTCTCGCTTGTATCATCGGCGGCCTCCTCCCCATCAGTGTCACTCTCCTCATCACTGGAGTCTTGAACAACTTGCTTCTTCCGTTTAGGTGGTGGAGCACCACCGTTCTTCAGCATACTCATCTGGCCAGCGATGGAATCCTCATCAGGCTCGCTGATGTCGTCCTCTGCGTCGATCTCTGCGGCTTGGCTTGCATCGGCGACAGTTAAAGTGACTTCCATCTTGGTATCAAATCCAACATAGGAATCGCTGTTTCAAATTAGCACAAGACATGAAGGACTGGGATGATTATCAAACTTACCACACCAGATGCATGACGAAAGTGTATTGTCCAGCTTGAGGGGGGGCTTGAAATTGGGCTTTGAGAGTCTGCACATTGAAAGTGGGCTTTCCACTCTGATCATAAATAGGCTTGTCAAAAGTGGTAAATGTGAAAGGAGGAACAGCCATTTTTCCTTGCTTGGAATCCGTAAGGAATACATGCCATCGGGGGCTATAATCTCTTGGGAAGTAAGGGGCATGAGCAAGTGGTGGAAGTTCGAGCTTGTCTTCGGCGGCCTTCTCCGCTCGGATAGCATCAAGATCATCTTCGGCAGCGTCCACGTCATCTAAATCAGACGCTTCAACTGCAGGTACATTTTGAGATCCAGGGGGGATGAATCGGCCCTTGACTACCAGAGAGACGAGTGATGAGGGAGTAACAAATTTCTCGCCTGTGACCTTAAAAAAAGCCTTCTCAACTTGGAAATTTGGAAGCTGGCGTGCAACATTCATTGCTGTTTGATACTGACTCTCTGTCAAAAGTCCTTTTCCAACAGTGAGCTTCTTGCGGTATGCCTCTGGAAGTGCCATATATTGCTGCAGGGTCAAGTGTGTTCTTGAGTCAACTCCCTCGACAGATTGTGCTATCTTCTTAGTGAAGTAAGGAAGTTGTAGAAGTGGTGATGCACCGGGAGGTACAGCCTGCATCAAATTTTGTGCGGTAGAGTAAGAAGCCAGAATTGGAGCAGTGGTACCAAAAGCAAGTGCGATTGCCGTGAAAGAGTTGTTTAGCGCATGTGCGATTGGCGCAACCTCGACTTTGGACTTGTTCAAACTGGTATCATCAAGCTCAACACGACCAAGGTAGCTCCAGAGAAGTGCAAGTGCTTTTCGTCGAACACCACCTTCTAAATCTTCGAGAGCTAACCGGTCTTTTGGAGACAGCCCTCCAGCTAGACCAGATGTTTCAGTCTCTGCAAAAACTCTCGACTCCAGCTTTCCAAGACTTGATTCAGATTTCTCGCCCTTCAAAGTCTGTTGGAATTCGACACCGGTACTGAGAGCGGTTATGATGCCTCCTTGTGTGATCTCGTCATTATATTCTCGGAAAAGATTGTTGGCAGACTCAATTAAGACCTTTTCCTTGGACATTCGCTGGGTCCCGTACCACCAAGAACCGACAAGGTAGGGCAAGAGGACACCAAGCATAACCGCATATACAAGGATGACATATTTTCCGTTTCCATCTGTAATAATGAATTTTGGCAGGGCAATTCCGATGCTGAAACTCTGCTTTCCATCAGGGTGGCCATACTGAATGTAGTTGTTTCGGATTTCCTCATCAGTTAATGCCTTGTAAGCTTTGGTCAACTCGACAAAGAAACTAGAACATATGTCAGTGAAAATTCCTAAATCCTAGTGTTTCCCCACGATAACAGCTCCTATAGACATGGAATATGTGCAAAACTCACTCGTTGAGCGACTCCAGGGTTTGGTTCTTTGCTGGATCAGGTTTTGCTTTGTCGGGATGGTGTAGTAGTGACATGCGCTTGTAGTGACTCTTGATCTGCTTTTCAGTGGCAGACTATTCTTCATCAGTCAAGTATCTCGCAGTCCAGGAGAATGACTTACATCAGATATCCCCAAAATATCATACGGATTCCAGATTTTGTTGATCGATCTTGCGGTAACATTGATCAAATAGATCATGAAAGCTATAATGACCCAACCAGCAATGACAGTGATTATGCGCTTCAGCTTCCTCTCTCTCCGCTTCTGCGCCCTTCTCTGCCCATCAATAAGATCCGCATGTTCAGGTCGGAAATCTGACTTGACCCTCGGGGCAGAGGCTGCTGGATCGTTGCTGGGCTTAAGGATGTTATAGGTAAGTGGAACAGTGACTATTCCAACAAGTGTGGCGACGAAGAAGGGGAAGAATTGTCCCTATGCTGTGTTAGTAATTCTTTCTTCGGGGGTTTTAGATGGGATTGTCTATACCTGCTCATCATACGAGTACTCGCTGCTCATGTTTTAAGAGCGGTTGGTCTTGAGACCAGTTTCAAATACTTGCGCGCAAGATGTATAGAAGAATTCCAACTTGCTAGACGTTATGAGCAAGTGAAAGAAGTATGTTTAAGGTCGAAAGTTGGCGGGGCGAAGCACGTTGTCTTTATTTAGGTATTAGAGGGAAGGGCTCAGTAATAAATAGCTTGGCATTGGAGAAGCGATCTGTACTTATTTTGACAGGGGCTGAGTTCGGCTAGCTGACTGCGGTGTCTCCACACCGCCCGCGCGCTTAGCGACGAAGACATGACATTACTTCATAGGTATTGTACAGACGACTACGACGACGACGACGACAATGTGGAATATATACATTCTAGTATGGGGTATACACCGTTTCGCCTCCATAAGTTATATTATATTTATTCTAATATGAAAGATGGTGAAATGGATAATTGGATCTAACTGGTGTATACCGTAGACATTCCCACTCCCCTCTGCTCTGCTCTCGCTAGTGCATCGTAAGAACCTACACCTTGTCTTCAGTCGGTACTCAGATTCAGATCAATAAATACATATGTTGTAGCAGAAACTTCTCTCCAGGAGAAATGGATGATGCGAGATATTTGACAAATCCTTGCCATTTATTGAGTAGATCCTGGCTTGGTCCTAATGAAAAGTTCAATCAGCTTCAGTTGTTGGCAGTGTGGCATGTCATATATGCACTACCACTATACGTAGCTCCGTCGCGGCCACACGGACAGGGTCGAGAGTTAAGCTGATTCAAAATCGATGTGATCAATCCTAGAGTACGTCAACTTAACTACAACGACTTGAAGCCCTCTGCGTCGTGGAGTCGAAGTTCGAATTTGTTCAATATGTAGAAAGAGTAGAAGGGTGTCCTCGAAAACTGTACAGCATACTCAAAGAAGTTGCAATGGTAGTTGGGGGCATTGGCAATCTTCCCTATTCGATTGAAGTCTCTGAATAAGTATCCGTCGCTGGATATGTAGTTCAAGCTTGTGAAAGTCAGTACTTACAATAAGCTTCAAGCGACATTTCGACACCCTTTCTTCGATAAGAATAGAGGCAATTGAACGCAAGTCCCGAACTTAAATGGTAGTCTGGGTGGGCATTATACATATATGGGTAGTTCAACTTGATAGGACAAGGCGCACCAAGTTTAAATACTTGTATATTCTGAACATCGTGTCTACAGAGAGATCTAAAAAGGAAGGCATTTTGTAGGTGGACCTTCGGTATTGTAGATCTGTTGTTTCGGACAAAAGAATAGCACCGCATCTAGGGTAAGTGAGAAGGAAGTGTTGGTTTATTCTGTGGGTAGGCTCAATTGGTCATGTGACCAAGTCACATGACCCATATACTTTGTTGAAGATATAACTATCTCATAAACTAGATTATCTCGTAAAGCAGATTCTCTTCCGAGAACTCAGTAGGCTATTGCACTTGTGATCCTATGAATAGGCATAACAGCTTTGGTTTAGATGTTCTTCTCTATCGGGAAACATCTGTGCCAGGTTATTGGCCGAGGAGTGAAAAAGCGCCACATTTGTTGGCGCTAACACAGGTTATTACCCCATTAAATGGTCTGATTTCTGATTTATGAGATAAATCGAGGCTTAAGGATCACCTCGTAGACGAATAACGGCGAAAACTACCTCGCCCCTATACATTTCAAACGCAGATCTTCCCGATTCTGAATAAGCTACATATTCCTGAAAACACTTTTGCTTGCTAGTGCTCTTCTTCTATATTGAGGCTACAATGCTTGCATCTCTTAGCTGACTCTGGCTTTAGTTTTTGAACTGAAGAGGTCAGGGGTCGTGACCATAAGCAAGTTCGTTTTGAAATGGAAAAGGGGTTAAGCGATCTGGTCTCCACTATAAAAACAGCAGTGCTGATAGTAGAGAAGAATACTAAGCGGTTACAATAGGCTGGGTTCCTAAAGTAAAAAATATCAAAACTATAACACGAGGAAAATTAATCTTCTTGGATATCATCGAGATTGTTCTCAGGAAACACTCGATTCATCAAATCTATGATATTGATCAATTGGTGTGTTTGACGAAAAAACGGACCGGAACTCATTCTAATTTGGTTGGATTCCAAGTGGCTATATATTTGTGTATAACGAGAAATTCTCAAGATACAAAGCACATTAGACAACAACAACAACAACAACAACAACATGTATCCATACTTGGCATCTAATGCGGCCAATCCCTAATGCTGTGAATTAGATATGGTCATAAATGATCTCTTTCATCGCAACATCCTCAGCTGCTATCAGTCTTCCACTCAAATTAATGTGGTGACTGCACTAGTAGACTGTGTGAGCTATGTGGGCCGTAGCTCTATTTATATAGCCCGGGAGTTAAGTCTTTGGTGGGACTGTTATGCTAGCATCCTTAAATTGTTTCTTCTACCTCTCAAGTAGCCGTATTTAGGTTCTTTTGAAAGCTGTATACGTGCCACCTAAGTCAGTCATGATAATAATTATCTGATATAACTGTAAATTGTTATTAGAGGGCATTTTTGTTGCACCTCGCATTTTTGTATATCAACTCACTAGCACTTAGCTACCTCATTGCGGTCAATTGCTAAAGGCTTGATAAGTTTTGGTTGCACATCACACTTAGTTATACATGCACATACACACTAACAACGTGGAATCCTCTTCAAGCTAGTGTGCCCCCATGTTTGTATATTGGGACACATCACACTTCTAAATAACAACCCTCTAGCAGTGATATAACCCACTTCAGCTAGCGAGTCTGTCTCTCAAGGTTTGTCGCATATTTCACTTCTGTATATCGAAACGCTAGCCACTAGCTTTCCTCTTCAGGTTAGACTATAAGATTCGCTAGACTTTTGAAGCATGTCTCACGTTCATATATCAACCCGCTAGCAACTAGTTGTCCCAAATCCCTTAGACCGATCAGAGCACCTGATTGACCATTTGCCTAGTTTACCACGCTAGCACCATGCCATCCTCTTGTGGTTATTGGTTCATATCATTGCACTAGCCAAGCAGCTGGCCTGCATGCCGTCCCCCAGTCTTCACTGGGTTTGCTTCTAACTATAGATCCGCTCTAATTATGGTCTTGAAATCTTTCATCCATCCGCCACTTTTCGATGGCTTGGTGTAGAATTCCAGTACGCTATTGACAAGTGATAACAATAAAATACTTAGTAAGTGATCTGTGTAGCTTCTTATTCTCTTAAGGTTCAACACCTGGCCATGCAAGTTTTTAAAAAGTAGAGCCTTCTCCTGCGCCATGTGAT
>Ga0247812_10001831_pt1 | contig 12004 bp, 14 predicted proteins | sample UWRJL149409B1_FD_178011 | JGI IMG/M metagenome (GOLD analysis project Ga0247812, IMG submission 178011) | Plant litter microbial communities from Arlington Agricultural Research Station in Wisconsin, United States - UWRJ-L149-409B-1 | ecosystem: Environmental > Terrestrial > Plant litter >...
TACAATAGAACAATCGATCCCACTGAATACAACTAGCACTTACGTGACCATATCACGTAGTGGTGCCCCGTATTCGAAGTGATCCGACACTCAATATCAGTGGTAAAAGTGTAGCATTTAAGACTTGTATAAGTATGTTGGGTAACACATGACCCAAATCATGAGCATAAAGAATACTTCCAGTGCTTAATGAGAGATAAATATACTCATCAGAAATGGCATTTGCTCAAGGAGCAACAAGTTATCTTTGACTTCAACAATTGGAAAAATGTTTGAGGAGAAAAAAAGAATAGATTCCTGGGTTCTTGTTTTCTGCAATAATATCTAGCGTTAATTCAGTTTGATTACCTCATTCCCACGGTGGTAGGATGCTCTATATATAAAATGTTCCGAACATATCAGAAGTCATATTATGTCAGCACATAGAGACAGGCGGTACTGCAATATATGGTTCTTGCTGCTTCACATGCTGGTAAAGTTTGAAAGTTTGACTTGACTCTCTTTCTATCTTCACGACTAAACATGAAGCCTCAATAACAGCAAAAGATGCTTGCCTCTAAGAAATAAGTAAATTGGTGATTTACAACCATACCTGAATTTCCTTTGGAAGAAGGCAGCTCTTCGCTTTTAGAGACTATTTTTAAGACAGAACAGGGTAAACTCACCAGCTAAAGAAGGAGCTATTCACTCCGACCTCAAATAACCCGCAGCAACAATAATATCTTTGATCTTGCAGGCAACCAAGCTCAACATATATCTTCTCTTCACAACACCTACCTCACTGACTAGTCTTCTAATCTATTCAAGATGACCAAATTCAAAAAGTCCAAATCCAAAAAACCGACACCATCAACCAAAAACAGTGAGTACTTTCCTTCCCATGCCCTTCCCATATTTTGAACCCTCCTCCCTAAAACACCCCATAGTAACAACCCTTCCCCACGAACTACAGCTCCAGATCTTCAGCCACCTCGACGTATACTCCAGCGTCTGTCTCGGACTCACCAGAAAACACTTCTACGCGCTGCATTTCAAGCGCCACGGGAAAGTTTCATTCTCGGGTCGCGAGCCGAAGAATGAGTTTATGCTGAAGAACTTGGTTCAATCCTGGATGGGAAAGGAATGGGTGTATAGCTATGCGGATCGCAAGTTTGTGACGAGGAAGTCGTGGATGGAGCGGTTGGACAGGAGCTTAGGAACCGGGTTTTGGGGCAGGTGCTGAGGCTCGAGGTGCAAGGTGCAAGATGCGAGGTTTGAGGCTGAAAATATATCCCAGCGGCGTCTTCGGTCACCAAAGCTCGTCGTTTGGCTATCTGTGTTTGTATGTTATACTAGAAAGGCCGTCTTGATGAAGCCAAGTTAGGCCAAGGGTTACCTTGGGTTTGATGCTCTAACAATCAATAATATTCTACTCACGCCCTCTCTCGTTAAGGGGGGCTCACGATCGTATCTTCATCAAAGTCCCATCCATGAAAACAACTCACATCAGCTTCTCATGTTATTAGGAAGTGAATTCAGCGTCTTCGTAATTCTCCATTAACACAATCAGCTCTCAACGCAAGCAAACGGCGATGAAGTTTCTTCTTTGAATTTTAAGGAATAAATCTCATGGAACCTTGTGTTGAAGGGAAAAAATTATGTCATGAAGAAGCTTCTGGTTGGATATCCTTAAAGGGAAAATGCTCAAAATTATGCGGTGATAACATGTTCAAAACTCAACGCCGACACAGTGCCTCCACTCGGAAACGCACCAGGGCTCATTCGTATATGTGCCTCATGAGCGCCACTAGGCTGCACTTGTGCTCCTCACTAGCTTGATCTATACGAAAACCTGTTTACCAGGATACGTGAGTCGCGGGAATGTTTCGGGATGGCATTCAATTGATCGACAATCTTGATACGAGACGGAGCTCTATTTAGGTGCGATATCTTTTTTATGGGCATTTTTGAGGTGGACATTGTATTTCTGGCTTTTTGCCATCGATGACGATGCAGCGATTGGGATTAACGAGTCTCTATACATGGCCTAAGGAATCATGCACTGGCCATTCGCCCGAAGAGCAAAGTCTTAAGCAATATCTCAGGTAGCTCGTCGGGGTTCTTAGTTTCGTGTTAAATATGTAATACGACGCAACTTTCGCAAATCACCAGTATCTAGAAGTAATTTGGTATACTTTCGTATATCGCATACTTTAAGAAGATGTTGTCTTTCAAACTTGGGCGTTGATTATATTCACCTTAACCTTATACACAATGTTGTCCAAATTCGGAATGTGATAATAGTGGCTAAAAGTCAGAGCACAATACACCACGCGCCTGTGGACTGGATATCGATGTAAAAACCAAAGGAACTCGAGGACAAACTTCAGGTTAGAAGCTGCTGGTTCGCTCATACGCTGGTTCAAACGTTGGCACTTGCCGATCATTTCCTTCTGCTCGTTTGATTCTCTCCCTGGCAGCCTCATTTACTCTTTTCCACATTGCGATCCTCTTTTCATGGCCGCTGTCAAAGACGTCCCTCCATTCCTTTTCCCACTTGGGTAGAAATCTACCTTTCCCATCTTGGGGCTCACCTGCCAGCTTTCTTATATCTTCGAAATATTCTTCGAAATCTGGATAGAGCGCTGTGAAAGCAACTCCGTCGCCCTTATAGACGATTCTGTCTGTTTCCCATTTTTCCTGCTCACTAACAGGTGGGAGGGTGACCTTACCTGCTAAGTACCGAGCGATAAGAACAGCTTGCCATTCAAATACTCTGAATGTGAAGCCTGCAGCTACAGCGCCTACGAAGCAGAGAGTTGGGTCGTCTCGCCAAAAAACATGCTGATACAAATTGGGCAGCCTGTTGTTGCGAATCGTAGCCGCAAGATCGGGGAGAAAGGGCAATGTCCACGAATACCCGGTGCCGAATATTATATGGTCGACTTTTTCCAACTTAGTGCCATCTTCGAAATATACTGTTCTCTCATCCGTCTGATGGTCTGAAGTTATTCGCGTTATTGGCGGTCGACGATGAATATTAGGATGTTGAAATGCCCAGTCGAAAAAATATGGATGATAACGACCTCGCACTACGGAGTGCATTGGTGGTTCAACGATATCCGCCATCACGAAGGAGATATCAGTTCCTGAAATACTGGCACCTACCACCACGACTCTTTTCCCACGGTACTTTTCGGGGTCTCTCCACGCTTTGCTATGCTCAACTGAACCGGGGAAGTTTTTTGCTAGGTCTGCGAGTCCTGGGGTCGATGGAATATATGGTACACTGTAGTGACCCGAAGCCACGACGATAAAATCAAACGTTTCGGTCCACCATGTGTCCACATTGTTGTCGGGCTTTCTCAGTGTTACTATCCATTTCCCGCTGCTCTTGTCCTTTTGAACTAGCTCTACAGTCGTGTCATATGAGACGAGCTTTTCGTATTGTTTGCGCTTCAGCAAGTCTTGTATATACTTCTCAACCACGGTCCAATGTCGAAAGGGGGATTGTTCACCATGCCGTTGGATATTAAGTGCAGACCTTTCTTCCGGAAATGGTTCGCGGGTAAAGCTCATGGCAAATGCATCGATATTTGTTTCTAGCGTAGGATACATCGAAGTGTCTGAAAATCGATATTGCGTGTTATGCGGTGTTACCGCCGGCAAATTACCTGGTATGGGCAATGTTGGATCAGGGGTCCGCAACCCGATTTTCTCGAGGTCAGGTAATTGTTGTACATGTTCTCTTGGATCCGCAATCCTTGGGACGGCGTGAGTTTGTGTCACTCGAGATGCTGGAAGGAACTGACCAACACCCACCTGCCCTTTCCCTGCGCTCAAATACCCTGATAGTGTCGAACGCAAGCTCCTGTGCAAGCGCATCTACCGAAATTGCACCAGCCGGACCAGCCCCAATAACCGCGACTGATTTGGTAGGCATTGTTTGCTGATGTTGGTGGGCTTGTAAGGCTCGGGATAGCTATAAAAGTCTGACAGTTGTGGCAGCCGGCGAACAGTGAAGCTGAGTGCAGCCGTAGCCGTTAATAGTCCAATAGTATTGTTTAGTGGTTACAGAGTTTGCAAATGGCAGTAGTGGCAGAGCGTAGAAATGTAACTACTATCGCAGAGGGCCTCAGAATTGGAAGCTCAATAGAACACAGCTCACTCATCCGTCCATGACGCTGTCAAACAGTAGTGGGGCAGAATTGCACCATACTTGCAGACTGGTTGATTGTACAGTACAGTACTAGTCTAGCATATTGCAAGTAGCATATATCATGCAAGATGGGCGGGCGATATCATTACATACTACAGTCATATTGTACAAGAGGGGTAACAGAAGATGATAATGCCTACTGTATTACTGGGTGGAACAGAGTTTACTGTAGCAGTCCCGACTACTACTGGTACTACAGGAATGCGTTGTACTTTTTAAGATTTCCAGGAACGAGCGCCACACGTAATCACACCAGGGGGTGGCCATAGCATCAAGCGAGCGTCGGGCTAGACACACGGCAGCTGTGACCGCACACCCCATCGCTACGCCAATCAAGCGAGAGTAAGGGGCTGATTAATAAGCGAGGGATATGCTAGGACCTAAAAGCGCAAAAGCTAAATCCGGCACAGATGAAATTGCATCGACGCCATGGCTCCTCTATAGTCAGTAGTCCGTCCCCATCCCTCTCCTCTATCGCCGCCACCAGCATCCGAACATCTGCAGTCGCCCACCACCGGATCCCAAACTCAAAACACTGCCTTATTCCGTTCTTTAAAGTGACTGCGACTACCCTCACTACTGGTCTGGTGGTTGCGAATCATCGTCGCTCCAGCTCGAAATGCGGCAACAGTATAGTAGTATATTGGACATGTTGGCCAATCTCCCCAGAGACAATTCATCGTGGTTACCGATCATCCGTCTGTTCTCTCGAGTTGGTTTATGATATGATATATACCTACCTGGGCACTGTACCGTACCTACAGAACACTCCTGCCGGCAGGAAAAGAAGTCATGACTTTTCTGATAGCGGCACAAAATCGCCCTTCTAAGTTCAGCTATTCCTGCTATCTATCGGATCCCCATCATCGTGCAGCTCAACCTCCTGGGGAACTGGGAGGACGCGAGGCCCATCTAAAATAATACCTCAATACAGCCTCACGTCTCCTGGCTGTGAGGCTATAATAGGCCCAGGTGATGCCCGTGTCAAAATAAGGTTTGCAATGATCCGCGTTTCTCAAACAAAAATAGTCTTGTTGGTGAAAACAGGCTGGGAAGGGTGAGAACTGAGGAGAGGAGAGCGAAAAGGTGAGCAACAGGAAGGAAATGTCCGAGATGTTGGCGGGTAGTTGGATTGCCATGAGCTTTCAGCTCCAGGGATGTCTTGCCTCTGGATCCCATTGTTGTGCCATTATCTCAGTTACTACTATACTGACTGGCGGTTGGGTCAATATGGTTCCTGACTAGCAACATCCATCTAACCGTTCGTTAGTCTACGTGGCTCTGATTAGCATGCTATTTGCATCTTCTTTTACTGTGTGTATCCCTGGGGTAGTTCGTATCATTTTAGCTCGCAAATCTTAAAAAACTTCAATGACAAAGGCTGAAGCAGTTTTACGGAGGTCGGCGTGGGGAGCCCCATTCTTTCTTGGTTCGTGTTCTCAACACGAATACTGAGAAGTGAAGTCTCATAGCTACAGACAGTACTTAGCGAATAGTGCAGCCCCGTACCCGTAGTCGGAAACCCATATAAAATAAGAACGAAGAAGCTAATCACAACAACCAAAAAGAGATCTGCAGCCAAAGAGGGAACACTCACTCATCACTCCGACATATCGCACCAGTATGATCCCCGTTGCATATTCAGGGGGGCTGAGATGGCAATACGGGATTACAGTACAGCGGAAGTAATATGGGCCTGGCGGGGGGCCCTGTTTGTGGTGATAAACGACGATTATGCACCCAAGCAGCGTTAGACCAGTAGGCTGACTACGTGCCATTTCCACTATTCTCGCCCTGTATCGTATTTGCTCTGTCGCTGGTCGGTCGGTCTATCTTTGCTTTGATAGTGGCACGCTACCCAGCCGACACTGCTTTTTTTACTACTTCTATCCCCTACTCCCTTGGAACTTCTTGTCAACACCACCTCCACCATCACCCATCCATCTATCTCTCTCTCCCACACATTCGTTTTTTTCATAATTATTCAAGTAATTTGAAACACTTTCGTTTTATTCTTCCCATCGTCTTTAATCCAGTCACTCGTTGCCCATCAACACCACCCTCGTTCAAGATGCTCTTCCAATCCAGTCTCGTGCTTCTCGCTATCACCAGCGTCCAAGCTACGGCCGTTCTCGTTCAACGCGCTCCGGAACTCGAGAGCCGTGCTGTTTCTCAAGGATGGTCTCTTCAATCTAGCAGTGCTCCTTCTTCCTTACATTCATGTGGAAACGGTGCCTACTGCCCAATCTCGCTTCACTGCAATTCTATGGTCAACAACCACCAGGTCGCCGCTTGCTGCACATCTGGTACGTAATCTGCTCCCTGATTAAAATACATTCCAAGACGAGCGACTAACAGATCAATTAGCAAACGATTGCCGTGGTGAAGTTTCCGCTGCACCAATCTGTGCTGATCCATCCTGGAACCTTTGGGTTGGATATGACGGAAACGGATTCTGCTGTGAGGAAGGCTTAGTCGGAGTTTACGATATCTCTAAGAGCGTGGCCGGCGTCTGTGTTGCATCTGGCAACAAAGGAAGTCTCCGTGACGCTGTCCTCACCTCCACAGGTACCGGCGCTGCTGCTACCTCTGCACCGGAATCTGGCTCTGGTCCCTCAACCACCGTCCCTGCCGGAACTACCTCTGGTACGTCTGGCTCCTCCTCCACGGCGGTCTCGACAAGCGCAAGCCCAAGCTCTACGAGCCCAGCCTCTTCCTCTTCCACTGTTGCCCCCTCGTCGACCAGTGGTTCGACCAGTGGTGCGACCAGTGGTTCTACCGGTGCTTCTGCTGCTAACGCAACCTCGTCAGCTGCACCCGCTGGAACTGGCGCTGCCGATACTCCCGGTACCGGTGTAAAGACCACTGCCGGATTCTCGCTCATGGCCGTCGCTTTCGTTGTCGTCGCCATGCTATAAGCTGCCTCTGAATGATCGTTGGACATGTTTTTCTTGGATATACACAATGGACAATTGGACTCTCGGACGCTAGAGGGTGGACATATACCCGTTCTTAAAAAACACAAATACCTACCTTTCGCAAAACTTAGATTTGGATTTACTGGATGTTGGATGACATACTATGGCTGCTTAGGGAAGGAGCCGGCCTGTAACGAATAGAGAGGTATATCTGTTTAGGAATACAATTAATCTGAGAAGCACCACACTTGCTGCTCCGAAACCATTGCCTTCTGTGTCAACCCCGTTCTTTTCTTTATAAAAAACAACCTTTACATGAGATTACATTTTAATATCAATAATCATTCTTTTCGCAAAACTGTGCCTTGTGGTAATTGCTATGTCAAAAACCATCCTCAAGCCAAAAAGTTAACCGACCGAAAACCACAAACAAATCCATATACCATACCATTCCAACTGCTCTGAGATAAACATCTCTGATAAACCTTCACCACCTGAACCCCCACGCGCAAAACCAGACAAGCAAATCTCTCCAAACTGTATTTCCTCCTGCTGCACAACAACAGCCCACCTCCTATCCTATCCACAATCCCACTTCTAAAAGAAATTCAGACACACACACACCCCTGCCAACCTGAAACAACCCCCTTCCCTCCCCAAAGTGCCAAAATTGCCAAACCACTATATACGAAGTACCCCTCCCACAAAAGAATCATAAGAAAAACGGCGATATTACATTACCCCATCAAAGCTTCCCTAAACCGACCAACCAAACCAAACCAAACCCCCTTGTGTCCGTTTCCGTTTCCAAATTTTGCGAAGGAAAAATAATAAATTTGACGTGAAAAAACAACCCCTTTACCCTACGTATATATATATATGTACACCCCCGGCACATGATTTATCTAATTTGTTATTTGGTCCTGGTAATGTAGTATGTAGACTCGATGGAGTTGTGTAGGGTTTTAGGGTAGGTGCTAAACTTTTGGACATATGAGTGCTATAGAGGGCGGCTCATATCTGTATTGTACGGATGTATGATGTATTGTATGGTATGGTATGGTATCTTCACCGTGCCATCTCCATTCTGCTTTTGGAGGCTGGAGTTTAAGGGGAGATTGATGGTTTTTATAAGAAAAAAATGGTATGCGAGTTTTTGGGATATGGTATATACCATGGGAGAAATACTAGCTAAGTAGGTCGCTGTTTTTATTTTATTTTTATAAAAGTTTCTTTCTTTGGGGGAAAGAAAATACTTAAGCAGGAGAGAAGTACATCAGAGACGTGATTTAGTTGCACGACTAGAACGATGCCTGCCTAGGGAATAGAATAAGCTCCAACTATATTGACACGAGTGAAATTTAAACGGTAATAATTTTCATTTTAACTCGATTACATAGAAATTAAACACAGAACCATGTGGTACAGTACATTACAGTACAGTATAATTATAAAGCGCATTTCTAACCATGTAAATACAATTATGTACAAAATTCTCATGGTCTATATGCTTCATTTCCCGTCACCAGTCTTCACCTGCTCAATCTTCTGCGTTTCCTTCACAGCACTTGCTGGAGCTGGAATGATCTTCCCATCAGGACCTCGAGCCTTTCTCTTCCAACCCGTTTTGAATAACGGACCGAGATTGAAGCGTGGGAATGCGTGGGCTTCAGTGTTGATGACAACTTTATCTAGAGGCAGAAGATCGTTCGGAGAGAAGAGGAGGTAGAAATACTTTAGTGTCTCAGCCTAGGGTGTGTTGATTAGCTAGTAATCCTGCGACAAAGGATAGATCAAACTTACCAGCCAGAAACTCTCCATGTTATCCTTCATATCAGGAGGGATCTTGTTGGCATTCGTCAAACTAGTGTAACCACCACCATCGACAGCAGTGTAATTCATAAAAGACTTGAACATCTCCCACCCCCATTCTCTATACTTGACATCACCTGTTATTCTCCACATATAGAACAAACTTTCCACGGTCTCCGGTCGTTGCAGGTTATGTACATCATTGGGTTTGACGGTGAAGTCCTTCCTCCACTCCGCGTCTGCGCCTCCATCGAACGTTTCTGGGGCTTTGTGTGGTGCAGTTGATGCCAGCGGTGGTTCATCAACTTCGAAGTAAGTGATCTCGGCTGCAAGGCCAGTAGCCATAACTTTATACATCCCCCAGCAAGTTTGCATTAATTCACGAGCTAGCTGCATTTCATCGTCCTTCTTCTTCGTCCACGTAGGTAATTTCTTTGCTTCTTTTTCTGTGATACCGCCTGTAGCACCGAGTGCGATTGTTCCGGCCATAAAACAGACGAGGTGATCCATCTTAGGAGACAGTGACTGATCCAAGCCATTCGGTCGTTCTCCAATGATTGTAAATTTAGAAGGTGATGTGTACGTAATTAGATGCTTGCGAACACCGGCGAGTGCTTCGTCCCAAAGCTCTTCGTATATCGGTTCCTCTTTTGATGTTTGTAAATATTGCTTAATAAGATACTCGTAATAAGAGTCCCCTCTACTTCCGAGACGTATATTGTTACCTCTAAAATTTCCGGTGCTGGCGTAAATGTAAATCGGAAGCAGACCATCCTGCATTCCGTTATCATCGATGACTTTAATAACATTCTCGGCCTTTTCCCAATAGAAAGCTTCGCCTGTAAGCTTGGATAGATATTTTAATTCTAATTGAAGAGTCGCTGCTTCAGCGGTTGATGATGCTCCACCATCATCGTGAGAGGGCACCCCCACGCTGGTTTTCAGGTTGACACTCGCAAATGGCACTCCAGAAGGTGACTCAAATGCTCCCATCAACCGATCAGCTAAATCTTTTGCTTTTTCCAAATAGAGATCTTCGCCAGCAGCTCCTTCGTCGTCATCTGTCAAAGGCGCCATGTTTGGAAACTCTGTAGATAGGTAATGGGCTGAAAGTAGCCCCCCCAACATTCGTATCGTTGTTTCAAATGTATTGACTTCTTGATCCTGATCATAATTGAGTGATGTAGTCATCCATTCCCTTGCATGAGATAATCTACTCGTCAAATTCATCAACATCATAGTATCCAGCGCATCAACTATGATCCAGCCCATTCCTTTCGGTGTCATTTGGTGTCCTCTTTTCGAAACAGGATGGAATTCATCCTTTCCTATAAATTCATCAGTCAAAATATTGATTTCATAGATAGAGGCTTCACAAACCCCAAGCATATCTGCTATATGCATCCCAACTCAAGGTGAATGCATCTACCACCCGCTCTCTTCTCCCACTCCAGTCCGCAACTAACGCTGGATCATCTCCATTTTGTATCCATCCCCAAGCGCTTTTTGCCTTTTTGTCTGCATGCGAACCACTTCCAAAGAACCCCAGGAAGTATAATACGAAAACCAAGAGTATGGTTCCAGCTCCTAGCACCCGTTTTCGTCTGTAAAGCGGCTGGTGCCTTCGTGACGACGCATATGAGTATGGTTTATCTTTGTACATTGGAAGGTCTCTGTTCTTTTCAAAAAAGTTCCCCACTCCACCTAACACACCGCTATTGGGATTTGGGGATCGAGCGGTCATGCCAGAGGATCCCCACACTCTGTTTTCGATTTCTCGTTGCGGACTAGTAAAGGATGGCACATTCTGAGGTATGGAGAATGTAGACATGTCTTCGAGGGTCTGTTTTCCAGACTCCAGGGCTTGCGAGCCAGCTTCTATGGCTTGAACGCTTGCTTCTCTGACTCTCTGGGTTGCGTTCGCAACAGCCTGGCGACTATGCCGGGTGAGGATCTGAAAGGCAGGAGACCTATGGAGATTAAATGGATCACGGACATTCATTGAATGCTTTAAAGCACAGCATTAGGTATGGTTCTTGAAGGAGAGAGAGGACAGAGAGCATGCGGTGTCGTCTCAATTTAAAGATATGTACTATTTTGGTTTCCAAGATGCCAACGTTGCCGAACCGAAAGGCTCAGCCTTGTGCACACTACTCGAGCTCCACTCATTTCTTGTCAGATTTGATTATGTAGACATTTAACGTTCAAAAATGCACGTGGTATATACTTGAGACCTTCTTATTCATTGCAATAATTCAAAAGCAACGTATTTGTCTTGATATGAAATAATTTGTAGACGGCAAATTGCTGTTGAAGCTATCATTGGTCTTAAAATCAAAAGGTAGCCACGAGACCAGCTAAATAGGGTAATTTTGGAATGCAACGGCTTGGTTATGATTCTAAGAGGTTGACCTCAAACAGAAAGCCTCTCTTGGCAACATGCACCCAAGCAACTTTTTGGTTATCTAGGTAGGATTTCCCCAAACCCGTCTTGAATAGGCTAGAGCAACTAATGGAAGGATATTTGTAGCTTCAACATAAATAATATGTCTCACCGAGATGAGTACCAACAGTGGCCATTCTTAAATGATGAGGAATTCGAGCTTGCATGTGCTTTGTTCGATCAGAAATATGTCCAAGCAAAGCTGGGACCTACAAGGCAAATATTCAAAATTCGTGCTCGCCGTACCATGACTACTGGGGTCCCATATATTGAGATTCTCCGCCTTTTGAAGCTTCCGGAAGATGATCTTGATCTACTCGATGCGTTTGGAAAGTTGGGAGGGGGAGATGGCGGGCCACTGGAGGACTTGGAGATGTTGAATGAAGATGCAGAAGCAGACGAGGTTTGAAAGAATTTTTGAATGAATTCCGCTATAAGTCATACTAGGAAGCTGATCAAATGCAAGGAAGCCCTTCAACCAGTCATAAGAAATGACAGCAACGGATTACCCCAGTACACCACGCATGCTCATCAGCCTTATGTTACCTATGAAATTCACCTGCATCCAACTTATAGGATGCCAACTCTTTGGTTCACGTTACATGATCTTCCGATGGGTGAACCAGCGTTTGA
>Ga0247812_10001833_pt1 | contig 12001 bp, 17 predicted proteins | sample UWRJL149409B1_FD_178011 | JGI IMG/M metagenome (GOLD analysis project Ga0247812, IMG submission 178011) | Plant litter microbial communities from Arlington Agricultural Research Station in Wisconsin, United States - UWRJ-L149-409B-1 | ecosystem: Environmental > Terrestrial > Plant litter >...
GTTGCGCACGAAATCACCCATGTTATCGAGCGCGGACTTGTCGGGGTTGATCACGATGGTGAAGCCCGGATGCACCGGCACGAGGTCGTAGTCGGTGACGACCACCGCGACCTCCACGAGTTCGTCGACAGAGATGTCGAGTCCGGTCATTTCACAGTCGATCCAGACCAGTCGGTCCGTAGCAGTAGCCATCGGGCCAGTCTATCTTCGTGGGCGCGCGCGTCGGTCCCGTGGTGCGGCGGCGGCGGGCGGCCCCCGTGGCGCCGATCGCCGCGCCCGTGGCATCCGAATATTCTGGGAGGACCATGAACGCAACCCTCGCAGTCCTGCTCATCGTCAACGGCGTCTTCAATTTCGCCGTCTGGCCCACGTTCTTCCGCCGGGTGGCGCGGGATCCCCGGGCCCGCACGGCCGCCGGAAAGCCGACGCCGTTCTTCACCGTGCACCTCGTGATCGTGATCGTGGCGCTCGTGCTGGCGACCGTGTCGGTGCTCGCCGGGGTCTTGGCACTGCTCGGCGTCTGGTAGACCTGACTCATGACAAACAACGAGGTAACGCTTTCGCACGGCGACCAGTACGTCGTCTTCTACACGGGCGGACCCTACGACGGCCAGACCGACACCCGCATCAGCACCGACGGTTCGTTCGACGAGTCCGTCACGGTTCTGGTCTCTCTCGACGGCAAGGAGTCGCAGCTCGTCTATGGCGCACCCGTCGCCAAGTCGATCGGCGGCAGCGTGCAGGTGCACTACACCTGGGACGCCACCGCGAGCGAAGCGCTCGAGGACCCCGAAGAGCGTCTCAGCGACCAGTAGGAATCTTTCCTCCCGCCCGGCGGTTGTGCCTCTCGTGAATCTCCTCTTTTTCTCCTCGTCGTTCTGTGACCCCTGCATCCAAACCAGGGGAGTGCTGAAGCAGGTGGCCATGCTGCTGCCCGATGTGAAGATCGCAGAGTTGGATGTCGCGAGGGACACCGCCGAGGCGGAGAAGGCCGGCATCCGCTCGACCCCGACCATCGTCGTGGCGTCGGCCGACGGCACCGAGGTGTTCCGTGCCGAGGGCGTGCCGACCGTCAACCAGGTGCTCACCGCGCTGGCCAAGGCCGTCTGAGCTGTCGCCTGCGGTATCGTAAGACCAGCGCCTCTGTAGCTCAGTGGATAGAGCAAGAGCCTTCTAATCTCTTGGTCGCAGGTTCGATTCCTGCCAGGGGCACCGTGTGACCGTGCTTAGCACCGATCTGTGATTTCTGCTCGCCGTATCTTCGGCTGTCTCGGCGGCCTAACGTGGCCCGCATGAGCGATGCGAACACGACCCCAGACACCAGCGTGACCAAGCCCGACGACGTCGACCTCGACGAGGGCACCGACCAGGAGGGCACGCCCGTCGAGAACCCGTCGGGCTGATGTCGGGCAAGAAGCACCACAAACGCGTTCCCCGGCACGTGTACGAGGCCGAGCTGAAGCGACTGCAGATCGAACTGGTGAGCATGCAGCAGTGGATCACCGCCACCGGCGCACGGGTCGTCGTGATCTTCGAGGGACGCGACGCCGCGGGCAAGGGCGGCGCGATCAAACGCATCATGCAGTACCTCAATCCGCGCACCGCGCGGGTGGTGGCGCTGCCGAAACCGAGCGAGCGCGAACTCGGCCAGTGGTACTTCCAGCGTTACATCGAGCGTCTGCCGACCGCCGGCGAGATCGTGCTGATGGACCGCTCCTGGTACAACCGGGCGGGCGTCGAACACGTGATGGAGTACAGCTCGCCCGCGCAGTACGAGCTCTTCCTCAAGCAGGCTCCCGTGCTCGAGCGGATGCTCGTCGACGACGGCATCATCCTGATCAAATACTGGTTCTCGGTCTCCGACACCGAGCAGGAGGCACGCTTCCACAAGCGCCTGAACGACCCGGTCCGACGCTGGAAACTCTCCGACGTCGACGTGCTGTCGATCACCAAGTGGGAGGACTACTCCCGCGCGAAAGACGACATGTTCACCCACACCGACATCGACGAGGCGCCGTGGTGGACCATCGAGAGCGACGACAAGCGCGCCTCGCGGCTCAACACGATCAGCCACCTGCTCTCGCAGATCCCGTACGAGTCGACCGACCCGGAGAGCGTGACGATTCCCGACCGCCCCGTCGCCGACGACTACGAGCGTCCCTCGAAGAAGCTGTACCGCTACGTTCCCGACCACGCTAAGGGCCTCGGCTCACGGAAGGCGTCATGACGATCAAAGAACTCCCTATCCTGCGCGCGTTCACCACCGGACTCGAATCCGCCGACGCGCTCGACCCGGTGGTCGACCGTGTGCACGACATCACCACGGCGGTGCCGAGCGGCGTGCGCGACGTACTGCACGGCGACCCCGCCGGTCACACCCTGCACCCCGCGATCATCCTGCTGCCGGTCGGCGCATGGATCGGCAGCGCCATCCTCGACTTCGTGCCCGGCTCGAAGAACGCGTCGCGTGCGCTCGTCGGCGCCGGCGTCGCGACCATCCTTCCGGCCGTGGTCACCGGGCTCGCCGACTGGTCGTTGCTTCCCGAGAAGCGTCAGCAACGGGTCGGACTCGTGCACGCGGCGTCCAACACGGTCGCGACGTCGCTGTACGCCCTGTCGTTCGTGCAGCGCACGCGGGGCAAACACGGCAGCGGCAAGGTGCTCGGGCTCGCCGGGCTCGCGTTCGTCGGGCTGTCAGGCTACCTCGGCGGACACCTCGCCTACCGGCAGGGTGCCTCGGTCGAGATCGAGCACGAAGCGACCGCACGGCCGACGCCCGGCGCCTAGTCTTTCGCGGCGGTCTTCACCCGGTCGACGAGGTCGCGCCACGCTCCGACGAGATTCGCGTCGCCGAGCGTGGCCCGGCGGTCGCGGTTGCCACCGTGGGCCTCGATGCGCCAGACGAAACGGTCGGCGGCCGGCTGCTGCCGGGCCACGGACGACCACGGGCACGCGTCGACGAGCAGTCGCCAGTCGACTTCGGGCGCATCCGCACTGCCCACGTGCCATTCTCGCTTGAGTCCGGCGAAGCCGCCCGTTCGCACGACGGAGATCGACCAGGTGTCAGACTCTGAGTCCGTCATCGTCGCCCGTCTCTACGCCTACGGTGCTCCAGCCGGTGCGCACCGCGTCGACCTCTGCCGACGCTCCACCGTAGCGCGACGTCGCCGCGCGCACGGTCGCCGCGGCGAACTGGGCGAAGGTGGTGTCGGGTGCCAGGTCGAGGTTGATGGTGTCGTACCAGACCTGGCCGGCGCGCTCCCAGGCGTTGCCTCCCAGCGCCGTGGCGACGAGGTAAAACGCCCGGTTGGGGATTCCGGAGTTGATGTGCACGCCGCCGTTGTCGTCGTCGGTCTCGACGTAGTCGTCGAGGTGAGCGGGCTGCGGGTCTTTGCCGAGAACGTCGTCGTCGTAGGCGGTACCGGGGGCCTTGAGCGACCGCAGCGCGGTGCCCTCGACCTCGTCGGTGAACAGACTCGCGCCGATGACCCAGCTCGCCTCGCTCGCCGACTGCGCGAGTGAGTGCTGCTCGACGAGCGAGCCGAACACGTCGGACACCGACTCGTTCAGCGCACCCGACTGGCCCTGGTACTCGAGGCCGGCGGTGTACTGCGTGACGCCGTGCGCGAGTTCGTGGCCGATGACGGTGAGCGACGCGGTGAAGCGGCCGAAGATCTCTCCGTCTCCGTCGCCGAAGACCATCCGTTCGCCGTCCCAGAAGGCGTTGTCGTACTCGACCCCGTAGTGCACGGTCGCGTCGAGGGGGAGCCCGGCGCCGTCGATCGAGTTGCGCCCGTACACCTCGGAGAAGAGCGCGAAGGTGGCGCCGAGCCCGTCGTAGGCTTCGTCGGCCGCGGGGTCGCCCGTCGGCTCGTCGCCCTCGCGGCGCACGACCTCACCCGGGAGGGTCTCGCCGTTCTGCGCGTCGGAGATGGTGCGGTTCGGACCGTCGGTGAGCTCGACCACGAGGTTGTTCGATGCGTCGAGGCTGAAGTTGAGCCGCGCCGCCCTGCGCGGTTCGTCGTAGCGCAGCGCCCGCCGCGCGGCTTGCGCGGCGACGGCGAAGCGCTCGTCGTCGAGCTCGGCGATGCGGGCGAGAAGATACGGGGGAACGATTCCGTGGACCATGCAGCGAGCCTAGGTCGCGCCCCCGACACGGCGCCAGCGATCACGGCATCGCGCCGGCGATGCGCGACGCGAGCGATTGCGGCACGGCGCCCGCGCACCTGATGCGCGACTCGCGCGATTGCGGCACGGCGGCCGCGCCCCCGATGCGCGACAAGGTGCGCGCGGCCATCGCGGCGACGTCCCCAGCTGGAGTGTCTACTCGGGCTACTCGAGCGATTGCGGCGCCACGCCATGCGAGCGACGCGTGGCGCTATCTAATACGGCACCGCGCCGCCGCGCCTGCCCGCGATCACGGTGTCGCCCGCGCCCGCGACGCAAAAGAGGGCCCGCCGTGTGGCGGACCCTCTCTGACGTGCTGCGGCTCAGACCGAGCGCGCCGGGGTGTCTTCGTCGATCGTCGCTTCGATTACCTCGGTGTTGGCCCGCGGCTCGCGCGGTGTGCGCGGCTCGGTGGTGGGGTTGAAGGCGCGGGCCGAGGCGGGCGGCACGATCGGCGTGGACGCCGGCGTGGACGCCGCGTTGCCTGTGCTCGCGGAGCCCGCGGTCGCGGGGTTTGCCGATGCCTGGGTCGCCGACGACTGGGCTGCGTTGGTCTGAGCTGCGGACGACGGCACCGAAGCGCCGGACGACGCTGCGCCGGAAGACGCTGCAGCGGGAGCCGCGGTCGGCGCCTTGGCGACCGGGGGAGTCGACGCCGGCACGACGGGCGACTGCTGTGTCGCCTGCTCGGCCTGCTCGGCCTTCCACCGGCGCTGACGCTCGATCAGGTCGATGTCGTCAGACGCGGCGTCGATGCGGAACCGCTCGAGGTCGTTCTGGAAGATCTTGCGCGCACGCTGCGGGCGGTGGTGCCACTCGATCAGGCGGTCGCGGTACTCGGCGAAGCCTTGGTCGGCCTGCACGCTGAAGTTGGCCGAGTTGCGCTTGATCTCGGCGAGCTGGTACTCGGCCCAGGCGCTGGCCATCGCCGCGCCGGGCGCGGGAAGGAGGCGCACGCGGATGCTCGCGACGCTCGACTGCGACTCGAAGTGTTCACGCGTCTGGTTCGACAGCCCGCTCCACTGCGATGCCTTCTCGCCGACGGCGATGAGGGCCTCGACCGCGGAGGCACGGTTGCCACGCTCCTGGCGTGCGAGAAGGCGCGAAACCGACCCGCGGGCGACGATCGTGGCGATCACGCCGGCGACGATTATGGCGACGAAGGGCAACACCATGGTCGTGACGACCCGCTCGCCCTCGGTCGATCCGAACCAGTCCAAGAAATCATTCCACCACTGCATGGGTCGAACCATACGCCCGCTTTTCCGAAGAGCCGCGAAGCTGTCGCGTGTCGCCTAAACCTCGGTGGGACCCGCCTCGCACGCGCGCATCGCGGCGCCGTCTAGTTCATGCGGAAGCACTGCAGCGCCTCGTTCATGCTCCAGAATTCGCCGATCGGCACAAAACGCTGTTGACGCACGATGAGGCGCTTCGCGCGGTACCGGATGCCTCGGGGCTCGGTCACCCGCTCGATGTAGCCGACCACATCGCCGGCCGGGCGCGTCACCCGCCAGAGCGAGTCGTGCAGTTGCGCGGCCGTGAGCCCGCCGGAGCGGACGTCTGAGCTGGTGATGCTCGTCGTTGCAAAGTCGAGGATGGTCATGCTGATCTCCCGTTGTCTACCGGCCCTGGATTCGAAACGCCGCTCTCTGAATGGCGACATGATCAGGGTAAAAGCGACCACCGACATCCGGATCGCCGAATGCGAAAGCGGCGCCCGTGTGAACACGGACGCCGCTTGGGGAGGAGAAGACGACGCCTAGCGCAGCTCGGTCCCGTCGACCGCGAACGGCTCGATCGCGGCGATCTCGTCGGCGGTCAGCGCCACCGCGTCGCGCGCCGTGATGCTGTCTTCGAGCTGGGCGACGCTGGAGGCTCCGACGAGCGCCGAGGTCACCTGCGGGTGGCGCAGCACCCAGGTCAGGGCGAGCTGGGCGAGGGTCTGGCCGCGTCCGTCGGCGATCTGCTTCAGGCCGCGCACACGCTCGAGGTAGGTGTCGCTGATCGCGCCGGGCTGCAGCCAGCGACCCTCGCTCGCCCGCGAACCCTCGGGAACGGTGCCCTGGATGTAGCGCTCGGTCAGGAGTCCTTGGGCGAGCGGCGAGAACACGATGCTGCCGGCGCCGATCTCGTCGAGCACCGGGAACAGGCCGTTCTCGATGTGCCGGTCGAACATGCTGAACCGCGGCTGGTGGATGGTGAGCGGGATGCCGTGGGCGGCCAGCGCCTTGTGAGCGGCGAGGGTCTGCTCGGGGTCGTAGTTCGAGACACCGACGTAGAGCGCGCGACCGGAGGTGACGGCGGTCGCGAGCGCGCCCATGGTCTCCTCGATCGGGGTCTCGGGGTCGGGGCGGTGCGAGTAGAAGATGTCGACGTAGTCGAGGCCGAGACGGTTCAGGCTCTGGTCGAGCGACGACAGCAGGTTCTTGCGCGAGCCCCACTCGCCGTAGGGGCCGTCCCACATCTCGTAACCGGCCTTCGACGAGATGATCATCTCGTCGCGGTAGGGGCGGAAGTCTTCGGCGAGGATGCGCCCGAAGTTCGACTCGGCGCTGCCCGCGGGCGGGCCGTAGTTGTTGGCGAGGTCGAAGTGGGTGACTCCGAGGTCGAATGCGCGGCGCAGAATCGCGCGCTGGTTCTCGAGCGGCTTGTCGTTGCCGAAGTTGTTCCAGAGGCCGAGCGAGATCGCGGGGAGCTTCAGGCCGCTGCGGCCCACTCTTTTGTATTCGACGGAGTCATAACGTGCATCATTGGCGTTGTAGGGCATGTTCACAGCCTAGGGTCACCGGGGGAATGCCGTTGTTCGGCGACACCCCCCCGATTCTCCTAGTCGGCGTCGATCGGAGTCGCGTCGGCCTTCTCGCGCAGTGCGATCGCGCGGCGGCGATGCAGCGTCAGAGCGGCGAACGCGCCGCCGGCGACCACGAGCAGGGCCGAGAACGCGAGAACGACGGCGAGCCACACCGGGATGCTGCTCGTGTCCGAGGCGGCGACGGCGTCTGCCGTTCCCTGTCCGGGGAAGGCCAGTTCGGCATCGAACGTCTCGGCGAGCAGGCCGCTGGTGACCTCGAGCGTGGCCGTCCACGGCCCTTCGCCGATGTTGTCGGTGATGACGACCGTCAGCGATTCGGTCGAGCCGGGCGCGATGGTCGTGCCGAGGGTCGCCGGGTAGGGCCCCGCGGTGAGAGATCCGGATGTCGCGGCGAGCGTGAGATCGGCGGTGGCGTCGAGCGCGCGTCCGCCCGTGTTCTTCAGCTCGGCGGTCACGACGCCGTTGCCGTCGGCGTCGCGGGATGCCGTCATCGACTCGATGACGAAGCTGCTGGCCGCTGCGTTGTCGCCGCCCACCGAGACGTACATGCGCACGCCGACCCGGTTGACCACCTGGACGTCCCCGTCGCCGGTCGCCGCGGCCTCGACCCAGACGGCGGCGTACTGCTCACCGGGGGGCGCGTCGGCGGGGATCTTGACGGTCACGGTGTTCAGAACGCTCGAATTGGCGGGCACCGCCACCTCGGGCTCGCTGAGCGATGTCCACGACGAGAGGTCGTTCGCCGTGCGGGCGTCGGCTCCGACGAACGCCCCGTCGACGATGCTCGCCGCGGCCGCGTAGGCCTGCACGGTGGCGATCTCGTCTGTCGTGTTGGTGATCTCGATGCGACGCTCGATCGTCGTGCGCGGCACGAGTTCGTCGATGATGTACTGCCTCGCCCGCGGGTCGTCGAGCAGCGTCTCGGGCACGTCGACGAGTCGGACGCCGACCGACCCTGCGTCGTCTGTCGCCGTGGCCTGCGCGCGCGGCGTCGCGGAGGCACCCGGGATGATCGGGGCGAGCACGACTGCGGCCGTGGCGAGCGCCACGGCCGCGATCGCCGCTACCCGAAAACCGAGACGCGTCGACGCCTGGTTCTCGGTCGTCATGCTCAGAGCACCGAGTGGACGACGATGGTCGAGTACTCGCCGACCTGCGTGCCGACCGGGGCGGTGGCCGCGATCGTCGGCGACCACGTCGCGGTGTTCGCGCCGGTCGCGGTCGCGGTGTTGATCGCGGTGGTGGTGCCGAGCGTCGTCGAAGTCGCGGGAACCACGGTCACCGTTCCCGTCGTGGTGGCGGCGGGCGCGGAGTAGGTCGCGCCGGCCAGCGGGATCGTCAGGCCGCCGGTCGCGGTGAAGTCGGCGGCGGATACCGAAGCCGCCCAGCCGGCCGCGGTTCCGCGGGCGTCGGTCACGGTGACGTCGCCGAGCACGATGCTGAACCCGACCGCCTGGGGGCTGGCGACGAAGCCGGGAATGGCGATGTTGGTGGGAGTGGCGGCGATCGACAGGCTGCCACCGGTCACGGCGACCGATACCGGGGTGTCGACCGCGTTCGCGGGGGCGGCGAAGGCGACGACGCCGACGACGGAAAAGACGATGGCCGATGAGAATAGTGCGGCGCGATTGCGCATGGGATGCTCCTGTGTCAGGAAAAACGATTCGTCAGAGAGTCGGGAATGGTCCCGGTCTCGGGTGGAACTACCCAAGAGGAGAGCCGGCGCGACCTCAGAATGGTCGGATTGCCGGATAGTGGGAGCGGAAGCCGGTGGCCCGTACGATCGGCGTCCGGCCGGTCGTCTGTTTATCCGCGTGATCACGGGCGACTCTCAATCGTTCGCTCGTGTTTGTAGCATATGCCTTCGGCGACAGGTGTTAGCCATAAAAACTAAGTAGTTTCACTTTTCACAGGCAACGCACATCCTTGTCGCCGGGTCGTCGCCGGCTTAAAATCGTGGGGCACCGCCCGATGACACGCGGTGCAGAAAAGGAGCTCGACGATGAGCGACACCAGCACGACCTCACGCACCTGGGTGGCCAACGGGCCGGCCGGAACCCTCGGATGGGTTCGCCGCACGGCCGACGGCTACACCTTCAACCTCGTCGGCGACGACGGGCAGCGGGCGGTGTATCCGAGCCTCGAGGTGGCGAAGAGCGCCTTGCACGCGAGCCTTGTGCCCGGAAGCGACTGGCCGGAGTTCAGCGAACACTAGCCTGGCCCCCACAGGAGCCGAAGGGCCGGCCTTCTCCACCAGGTGGACGGGGCCGGCCCTTCCGTGCGCGTGGGGCGGCCACTCTGTCTACAGCGGATCCCGCGGAGCCATCCCGGCACGAGCAATCCCGCGGGATCCGCGCCTGACAGACACCGACCGACAGGAGCACTGAAATGTCCGACACCATCGCCGTGAGCGGCATCGTCGCCACGCCGCCGAATCCCATCTCGACCGCCGACGGCCTCCGGATCACCTCGTTCCGGCTCGCGTCGACGCAGCGTCGTTTCGACCGTGGTCGCGACCGCTGGATCGACGGAGAGACGAACTGGTACACGGTCACCGCCTTCCGCCAGCTCGCCGTCAACGTGAACGACTCGGTCGTGAAGGGCGACAAGGTGGTCGTCACCGGCCGGTTGCGCGTGCGCGAATGGCAGAACGGCGACAAGAAGGGCATCAACGTCGACATCGAAGCCGACGCGGTCGGTCACGACCTCGCTTGGGGCACGACGTCGTTCACCCGCGTCTCCCATTCGTCGGCGGCGGTCGAACCGCCAGCGTCCGAGAGCGACGAGTTCCCGACCGCCGGTTCGCTTCCCGGCGCGGGCTTCCTCGATGGCGACACGGCGATGCACGGGGCGGCCGGCGACACCCACTCCGGCGACGACTCACGGCGGCCGGGGTTCGGCGAGCCGGGGTTCGGAGACGAGGGGGTCGGTGAGCAGGGCTCCGCAGACCCGGAGTTCAGCGAACCGGCCGCTACAGCGCCGTTCTAGCCGACCACGCGGTTCTGGCCCGCGACAGCGCCGATCTGCGACCGTGCCGATCTGCGACCGTGCCGGTCTGCGACCGTGCCGGTCTGCGACCGTGCCGGTCTGCGACCGTGCCGGTCTGCGACCGTGCCGGTCTGCGACCGTGCCGGTCTGCGACCGTGCCGGTCTGCGACCGTGCCGGTCCGGGGGCGCGCTGGTCTGGCCCGCGGGCGCGGGAGCGTCCGTCGTAGAATCCCTGAGTACGGATCGCACCCGCCGACCGTCGGAGGGGTTCTGTGATGGCCGGTCTGCGCATCCGTCGGTCTCGTGCGGCCGTCGCGGCGGCCGCCGGCGCTGCCGGCTTGGCTCTCGTGCTCGCGCTCGCCGCGTGCACGGCGGCGCCCGACCCCGGGCCCACGGCGCGACCCACCTCGACGCCGTCGGGTACTGCGACGCCGACGCCCGAGCCCGACCCGGTGCTGGTTCCGACGGGTGACGCCGAGGCGAACCTGCCCTACTTCGACCTCGTCAACAAGCGGCTGCTCGATACCGTGCCGACCCCGAACGGCCAGCAGCTCGTCGAGAATCTCGTCGCCGCCGGCTTCGCCAAGGCCGACATGGAGGTCACGCCCGACACCACGGTCGGCTCGGAGGCGGCCTCCACGATCCAGTTCTCTGTGCGGGCGAACGGCAGCTGCCTGATCGGCCAGACCGGGGCCGCCGGCTACAACGCGCTCGCGGCGCCGTTGCTGGGCACCGGCAAGTGTCTCGTCGGAAAGACGCGCGCGATCGACTTCTGACGGTCGGGCGCGGCAGTCTGCGCCCTCGGCTTACGTAGAATGGCTGCATGGCCGAATTTATTTACACGATGGTGCGCGCCCGCAAAGCGGTCGGCGACAAGCTGATCCTCGATGACGTAACCATGTCGTTCTTCCCCGGTGCCAAAATCGGCATCGTCGGCCCCAACGGAGCCGGTAAGTCCACAATCTTGAAGATCATGGCGGGTCTCGACACCCCCAGCAACGGCGAGGCCCGGCTCAGCCCCGGCTACACCGTGGGCATCCTCATGCAGGAGCCCGAACTCGACGAGACGAAGACCGTCCTCGAGAACGTGCAGGAAGGTGTCGGCGAGATCAAGGCGAAGGTCGACCGCCACGCGGCGATCGGCCTCGAAATGGCCGAGCCCGACGCCGACTTCGACGCCCTGCTCGCCGAGATGGGCACCCTGCAGGAGGAGATCGACGCCGCCGACGCGTGGGACCTCGACTCCCAGCTCGAGCAGGCGATGAGCGCCCTGCGCACGCCGCCCGGCGACTACCCGGTCGACAGCCTGTCCGGTGGTGAGAAGCGCCGCGTCGCTCTCACCAAGTTGCTGCTGCAGAAGCCCGACTTGCTGCTCCTCGACGAACCGACCAACCACCTCGACGCCGAAAGCGTCCTCTGGCTCGAACAGCACCTCGCGAAGTACCCGGGCGCCGTGCTCGCCGTGACTCACGACCGGTACTTCCTCGACCACGTGGCCGAGTGGATCGCCGAGGTCGACCGCGGAAAGCTCTACCCCTACGAGGGCAACTACTCGACCTACCTCGAGAAGAAGCAGGAACGCCTCACCGTCCAGGGCAAGAAGGACGCCAAGCTCGCCAAGCGCCTCTCGAGCGAACTCGAGTGGGTGCGCAGCAACGCCAAGGGCCGCCAGGTCAAGTCGAAGGCGCGTCTCGCGCGCTACGAGGAGATGGCCAACGAGGCGGAGAAGACGAGAAAGCTCGACTTCGAAGAGCTCGTGATCCCCGTCGGACCGCGACTCGGCTCGCAGGTCATCGACGCGAAGAACCTGAAGAAGAGCTTCGACGACCGCGTGCTCATCGACGGCCTCAGCTTCACGCTTCCGCGTAACGGAATCGTCGGCGTCATCGGCCCGAACGGTGTCGGTAAGACCACGCTGTTCAAGTCGATCGTCGGCCTCGAGCCGCTCGACTCGGGCGACCTCAAGATCGGCGAGACCGTCGACATCTCGTACGTCGACCAGAACCGTGGCGGCATCGACCCGAACAAGACCCT
>Ga0247812_10001834_pt1 | contig 12000 bp, 11 predicted proteins | sample UWRJL149409B1_FD_178011 | JGI IMG/M metagenome (GOLD analysis project Ga0247812, IMG submission 178011) | Plant litter microbial communities from Arlington Agricultural Research Station in Wisconsin, United States - UWRJ-L149-409B-1 | ecosystem: Environmental > Terrestrial > Plant litter >...
ATCAACAAGGTCTTCGCCGAAAACGGCATCAACATTTCCGGTCAGTTCCTGCAGACCAACGAGAAAGTCGGCTACGTCGTGATCGACGTCGACGCCGAGTACTCGGACCTGGCGCAGGAGAAGCTGCAACACATCAACGGCACCATTCGTTGCCGCGTGTTGTTCTAACGCTCAAGCGTCAATAAGAAGGGAGCCCCGCGGGGCTCCCTTTTTTATGCCTGGACGGATTACTTCACCGTCACAGTGATTTTTTCCGAAATGATCGGTGGCTCGAAGGCCATGTGATTCTTGTCGCCCAACTCCAGCTGCAAGGTGTGTGTGCCGGGAGTCAGGGTCAGTTCGGTTTCGGTCTGGGCCTTGCCGAAATGCACGTGCTGGGCGTCGGCCGGAATCACCTGGCCTGCGGCGATCGGGCCGGTGTCGATCAGCAAATGGTGGTGGCCGGTGTTTTTGGTGGCATCGCCCGCCGGAGCCAGCGCTACGCCTTCAATGCCGAACTTGACCTTGAAGGTCTTGTCCACGGTGGCGCCATTTTCCGGGGTGACGATAAACGCCTTGGCCCCAGCCGGGGCGGGGGTCGCAGCGCTGGCCATCATAGAAGCACCGAGTAACAGACTGGCCAAAACAGCACGTGACATAAAGGTTTTCATTCTTTTCTCCAGTTTTACGCTTAATCTTTATGAGTGTGACAACTTCGTGGCGATTCGTTGTCGAAGGACCTCAACACCATAGCAAAGCGCGCCGCAGCAGCGCGCCGCACATAACGAATTCAAGGAGTGACCATGCGCTTTTTGCCTGGCCTGATACTGTTGCTGCCCCTTGTGAGCCCATTGGCTCATGCTGAACTGATTGACGATGTAAACGACCGTGGCGAACTGCGCATTGCGCTGGAAGCCGACACCCCGCCGTTCAACTTCAAGGATGACGGCCGGCTTACCGGCTTCGAAGTCGAGCTCGGCCAACTGCTGGCCAGGGAACTGGATGTACGCGCCGACTTCGTGGTGACCGATTCCACGGACCTGTTGCCAGGCGTCGAGAGCGGCAAGTACGACATCGCCATCAATCACATAGCACTGACCCCGGAACTCAAGGATCGTTTCGATTTCAGCGAACCTTACAGCTATTCCAGTGCACAACTGATCGTGCGCCAGGAAGAACAACGTCCACTTGGCTCCCTCCTGGCCCTCAACGGCAAGGCCCTGGGCGTGGCGCAAGGCAGCCAGTTCGTCGACCAGGCCCGCAGCGTCGAAGGCATCGACCTGCACAGCTACCCCGACGCGCAGCAGCCCCTCAAGGACGTGGCCGACAAACAGCTCGACGCCGCCATCAGCGATCGCCTGCTGATCCCCTATGCCATCCGCGACAGCCGGCTGCCGGTCAAGGAAGGCGCCAAGGTCGGCCCGACCCTGAGCCTGGCGATACCCTTCCAGAAGGGCAACCCGGCCTTCCAGGCCAGCCTCGACCAGGCCCTGCAACGGATCAAGAAAGATGGGCGCCTGATGGCGCTGTCGGAAAAATGGTTCGGCATGGACGCGACCCAGCCGCCAAAACCTTAATTGTCGATGGGTCCTTGTGGGAGCAAGCAGACGGAACGCCGCCCGGCGCGCTCCCACAGCAAATCTGCACAGCCCGTCAGGCAAGGCCAGCCAGCGCAGCCGCAGCTTCAGCCAGTTGCAGTTCGCTGAACACCTGCACCCCATGCCGGGCCAGCAGGGCTGCGGTGACGCCTTCACCGCTGACCTTGACCCCGCTGAAGGTCCCGTCATACGTCAGCAGATTGCCGCAGGACGGGCTGTTGGCCTTGAGCACGGCGATCCGGATGGCGTGCTGCTGCACCAGCGCCAGGGCCTGCTGTGCACCTGACAGGAACTCGGCGCTGACATCCTCGCCTTCAGTGGTGATCACCCGAGCGTGACCGTCCAGCACCTGCGCACCCTGACCGCCGGGAATCTCCGCCGCCGCCCGTGGCGTGGGCAAGCCACCGGCGACTTCCGGGCACAACGCGACCACCCGCCCTTCGGCGATCCACTGCTGCAATTGATCGAACGGGCCGCTGGCCCCACCGTCGTAACGTACGCGGTGGCCGAGCAGGCAGCGGCTGACCAGGATTTTCTGCATCATCAGAACAACTCGTTACCGCGACGACGAAACCAGCCGGTCAATGACAGGCGATCGCGGGTCGCGGGCAGGACTTCGTGGGGCACTTCACCCGACAGGAATACCACCAGGCAACCACCGATGGGTACCACATCGTGCTCCATGCCCTCCTCCAGGTACATGCGCAACTGACCGCCATGCTCCGGCAGCCAAGCGTCGTTGAGGTAGATCACCGCCGAAACCATGCGCCGGTCATCGTCGCGAAAGCGGTCGACATGCTTGAGGTAGAACGCCCCAGGTGGGTACAGCGCGAAATGGCTTTCGAAATCCTCAAGGCCCAGGTACAGGCCGCGATTCATGGCTTCGCGCAGGCTGTCCATCAAGCCCAGGTAAAGGTCGCACGCCTCGACCTGGCCCGGTTCCAGCCACTGGATGTGATCGCCACGGATACCCTCGCGAATCTCCGAAAACGGCCCGCGCCCGACGGCCGCCGGCGCCAGTTCACCTTCGGCCGCACGTTTACGGCACTCAGCCGCCAGTGCTCCGGTCAGAACCTGAGGCAGGAAAATGGGCTGCTGCGACCAGCCGCGCACAGCGAGGTCGTCCACGATACGTAACAGCAGCGGGTGATCGGAGGGTATTTGCATGGCGCGCATAGTATTCCTGCGCCAGCAAATCCGACAGCACCACATAGCGGAGGATCGTCGGATAAGCTGATGAACATGATACGAATTCTCGACAACCTGTGTCTGGCCCCGGAGAATAGTCGCCTGCCGACAGGAGTCCTTATGCGCCGTTTGCTTTTTTCACTGTTGATGCTCTGCACTTTCCCCTCCTGGGCAGACGGCCACGACCAGTTGTACAAGGTCGCCGGTTGGCCCGACCAGCGCGCGCATTTTAGCGATGCCCTCAGCGCCGCCCAGCAACGCTACCAAAGCAGCTTGCCGCCGGCGGTGTTCCAGGCGCTGGTCAATAACAGCAATCAGCGTTTTGCGCCGCAGGCCATGGATCGTCGGGCCGAAGCGCAATTGCGCAAGAACCTCGCCGACCCCAAGCCCGCGCTGGGGTTTTTCCAATCGCCGCTGGGTCGCAAGATCATTGCCGCCGAACTGCTGGCGACCCGGCGCGACCAACTGGCGAAGAACGCCAAGGGCCTGCCGAAAATCGAAGCCAGCGACACCCGTCAGTTGATCATTGGTCATCTGGCCCGTGCACTGCCGGCCCGTGAAGCCGGTGCCGAGGTCAGCCTGGCGATCGCCGGCGTGGCGGCGGACAGCCTGAGCCAGATGATTCCCGGCCTGCTCGGCGGCGGTCAGGCCCAGAGCATGTTGAACGGCCAGCGCCAGCGCCTGATGGAACAGATCGGCAGCGACCTGAACAACACCCTGCTGTATGTCTATCGCGACCTATCGGACGCGGAACTGGAAGAGTTCGCCAGCTTTGCCGAATCGGCCGAAGGCCAGGCGTATTACCAGGCAGCACTGGCCGCGATCCGCGCAGGCCTGGCCGTAGGCCAAAGCACCTCGAACCTGAATCAGTAAAGGTCGATGCCGGCAGGGGCGTTACGGATTACGCCCCTTGATCCGCTTGGTCAGAAACCCGAAGTACTCCTGGCGCAACGCCAGGGTTTCATTGGCCAGATGATGCCGAGCCTCGGGCAGCTTCAACACCTGGGGCCGATCGAACTTGCCCGCCAACACTTCAAGGTTGTGCTGCCAATCCACCGTCATGTCCGCCTGGCCTTGAATGATCAGCGGCCGCCGGTGGCTGCGTGGGGCCGCTTCGATACGCTTGATCCAGCGGGCTAGCGCGCCGACCCAGGCGGTCGGCAGACGCAGCGGTTGCAGCGGGTCGGCTTGCAGGAACGGCAGGAACGCCGGGTCGTTGGAGTTTTCACTGAAGCGCCGGGCGATGCCTTTGACGAAGGGCTTGAGCAGGTAGTAACTCAGGTGCGACCAACCCCAGGCACGCGGCCGCACCAGCGGCGACAGCAGCACCACCTGGCCCTGCGCCGGGCTGTCTTGTCCCTGGTTGAGCACATGATCGATCACGATCGCCCCGCCGGTACTCTGCCCACACAGGTGCCACGGCTGCGGCAAATCGATGGATTGCGCCTCGACGAACAGCCCCTGCAGGGTGTCCTGGTACTCGGCAAAATCGCGGATGCTCGCGCGCTCGCCGCTGGACAGGCCATGCCCCGGCAGGTCGCAGGCAATCACCGCAAACCCCTGATCCAGCGCCCACTCGATCACATGCCGATAGAGCCCGGTGTGGTCGTAGAAACCGTGAAACAGAAACAGCGTCGCCTTGGCCTGCTCGGGCCACCAGAACTGACTGACCAGCTCATAACCATCGACCTCGAACCGCCCCAGCCCGGTACGCAGGGTACGGCCCGCAAAGTCCAGGCCGTAGAACAGCTGATAGGCCCGGCCCTCCTCCGACAACGGCTGCGCGCAGGCCAGGGCTTGCAGGCTGGCGCGCAAATGATCGGCATTGAAGGTGGCAGGCATATCGGGATTCCAGCGCGAAACGGACTTTATGGGCCTGCGATATTCTTCTGTCGCGGCAAGCATGGCAAGCTACGCGACCTTCGAGGAAGCTTTCCCATGCGCCCGCACGCCCGCACGACACTGCTTGCCACCCTGCTCGCCCTGCTATGCGCCGGCGTCCTGTGGGCGGCCTATGACTGGTTCCAGGGACGCTACCTGCGGGCCTTCAGTTCGCACACGGCGGTGTTTTCCGGTGACCCCTTGCGCCTTCCCGAGCACCTGGCCGGCCCCGGGGCGATTCGCGTGGTGCATTTCTGGGACCCGGCCTGCCCCTGCAACGTCGGTAATCAACAGCACCTCGCCGAACTGCTCGAGCACTACGGGCCACAAGGCGTGCAGTTCTACGCGGTGCAAAAGCCCGGCAGCCAGGGCCAACTGCCCAGCACCTTGAGCAACCTCAAACCCCTCGAACTCCTCCCAGGCTCCGAGCAAGTCCCCGCCAGCCCCGCCGTAGCGATCTGGGACCGCGGCGGCAAACTGGCGTACTTCGGCCCCTACAGCGAAGGCCTGACCTGCAACTCCAGCAACAGCTTTATCGAGCCGATCCTGCAGGCCCTGAGCGAGGATCGTCCGGTGAATGCCATCAACACTTTGGCGGTGGGTTGTTATTGCCCGTGGGCTAGTGGTGAGTGAGAAAGTGCAGTGGATTGGAAAATGGGGGCCAATAAAAATGCTCTTGCCGATGTGATCGACAAGAGCATTTTTTAGACGCTTAGGTTCAAGAAGGTTTGAAGCCGGGCTTACCATTGGCTGCTCGCCAAGCCTTGACCTCGGCTACTATAGCTTCAGGCCCGCTTTTTTCCTCCTCAGAATAATAAATAAGATCAGATCCTGATGGATGACCGCTCACTGCCTTGAACTCCAGAACCGCTTTACTATGTTCTTCATCACTATCGAAATCAGCATCACAAATTCTTTTAACAAACTTTAAGAACTCAGATTCTGAAATTTCACTTATTACCTTATTCATTGCCTGATACCTTGTGAGTTTCAATATGCTTTTTCGGAGTAACGAGGCTTAGGTTATCAATTCCGTATACCTCCCCACCCGCCGAGATGTGCTGTTTATGATGTAGCTCAATCTTAATTCGTTTACCTACCTGCTCACTCTCTTTTGCGATAGGCGCCAGTCCTTTGCTTAGCGCAGCAATGGCATTTGGATTGAATTGCTTGACCAATTCAGAGTCACTAGCCACCGCCTTCCAAAACGCCCTTCTAAACGCCCTAAAACTCCTGAACTCCCTACCCCTCAGATGATCAGCAATTTGCGACGGTACTGGCGCCCCCTCTCCCTGCGATGCAGCCCCTAACCAACTCCCCGAGACAGGCTGACCAGCACCTGTTGCAACACCCGGATCCTCTCGCCGGTCCCGGAACATCGTATAGAGCGGTGGCAGGCCAGATTCCACCGGGAAAACGGTAATAAAATCATCAAAGCTGGCTTCGGAAACCGCAGGAAATACATCGATCCTTCCGGCAACCGGTATTACTGTAGCTCCAGTATAGGCAACCGGGGCTGGCTGTTCCGGCGGTAAAGTAGTTGAAGCATTCCCCGGATTGACGATTGGGGTCCAGGTCAAGGTACGCGGTGGAACATCCGCTGTACTGGCGGTAAATACGTTCCGTTGCGGGTTGTAAGTAGCGGCCACCACACGAACTTGCGACGGAACAAACAGGCCATCGGTCTTGACGACAAAAATCTCTGACTGCCCGTTCTCAGCGGTCTTTGAGCTGACACGATAAGGGAGATCGGCCTTCCCGCCAGCCGCTGCGATAGCATGTAGATCTTGCCGACTATCAGGAGCAAGATCCGTCAGCGATGTACTGAACGCATAACGCTCTGTTAATTCGCCATTACCCAGTTTCGACGAATAGAGCAGCGCTGAAACACCGACAACAACTCCAGCCCCGACACTCGCAGCCAATCCTCCCAAAGCGGCAATCGCTTCACCAATAGCCGCCTGCAAAGTGAGCGTCGCCGCCTCGGCCACCGCGACGGCTCCCGCCGCAGTCATAAACAGTGGCCCCGCCGCTGTCGCAGGCCCTGACGCGTGAAACGTATTGGCAGCCCGAACAGTTTCTGCCGCGATACGTGCCTGATCGTCAGCAATACGCCCCGCTTTAGCTTCTGCCGCAAGACGACTCGCCTTTTTCTTTGCAGCAATACGCTTGGCTTCGGCATGCGCCGCAAGACGACTCGCCTTTTCCTCGGCAGCAATACGCTTGGCTTCGGCTTGCGCCGCAAGACGAGCCTGGTTCTGCAGTTGCCGAGCTTCGTGCGCCTCTGCCAGACGTATTTGTTTTTGTGTGTGCTCCGCTTCCCGGGCTCTAGCGATCAGTCCGGTAAAGGCATTAGCCGCCGCAGCCATGTGCCGAGCGGATTCCGAGTGCAGAACGGAGGCATGGTGGTCCTGCCAGCGCTTACCCAGTCTTGAACTGGCCTGTAGGTCCACCAGATTCTTGAGCGCCTCGAGTTCCGGCTTGCTCAGTGGAAAATGAATGGCTGGGTTGGTTTTTGCTTTTGCGTAAGGCCGAACGGCCGCCTTCTCAGCAGCAATGATATTACCCGCCGCACGTTTATACCTTGTGAGCGTTTGAGAAAGACTGCCCTCTATTGCTCCCGATTGGGCGAGGATTCCGTCAACGAGAAAAACCGGTAGAAACTGGAAACGGATAGTTGTTTCCTGATCGACAATCGATAATCTTTCAGCCGCGAGACGCTTGGCGACTTCTCTGCTGACCGGCACTGCAGCTTCGGCCTGGTCTTTCTTTGCCGATAGCTCAGGAAGTTGATTAGCCGCAACGGCCATCACCCATGCAAGACGCTTTAGTTCCAACGCTGAACGATAGGCTCTATCGACAGCATCATAGGCAGCAGGAATATTTGGAGTGGGCGAATCGAGTGTTTCTTTTATTTTCCGAAAGGTTAACTCCTTGAGCAAGTAAAAAGGATTAGCGCCATAAAGCGAATGAGCGCTTTCTATATAGGACTGATACTCCAACACTTTTGCGCTGATAAATTTTATCGTTGCTTGCTGGTCCGACCTTGCTTTCTCAGCCAGTGAAAAGTTACCGTTACCGCTCGCCGCTTGTTTTGCGTGCTCTATGTCCCGACTGATCGTCTCGCCTAGGCTATTGAATATTCCGGAATACTCAAGATCGATATGGTCCTGAGCATATTTCTGCTCATTCATAAAGTCATCCCATATAAATGGGGTCAACGGGGCAAGCTTTCCAGAACCTTCGCTAGTGCCTCTACGCACTTCGTTATTCAAACCCCAAGCTCTCACCTCAGGAATCCACTTTTTATCCGGCGCTATACCTTTGACAGAACTCGCCGGCAACTCATAACTTCCTGGACCGATTTGCTTATGCGGCCCCAGATATTTGTCCTTGTCGTTCATATGACTTCTCCATGTCATTTACAGCATCCATTAGACGAGTGAGCGTTGTTGCGCACATTTTCCAAGCAACTGAAATAGCTCAGTGGGCTCTCCCTCGATTTCTCTTATAGGCATTCACCGCCAAACCCCGCAACATAGTTCCTGTAGTCAACTTCCTTAATAGCTGCAGGAAACTTCCCATTCAGAAAAGACTGTGTTATGAAACCTCTGAATTCGAGTTCAGCTAAATCAATACCATTGATGCTTCCCTATAAATCAAATGACATGGAGCAGTTTTTTATGAAGCGAAGCCTGACCCTACTCGGCGTGCTGATTGCCATTCTCGTCATCGGGGTCGGCGGCTATGTGTACAGCAAACAACCATCGCGTCAGGGTCAGGTGCAGTTGCAGCACCTGGAGGGCTCCGTGACCGTGCGCTACGACGAACGTGGCATCCCGCACTTGCGTGCCGGCAACGAGATCGACCTGTATCGCGCCCTGGGTTATGTCCAGGCCCAGGACCGGCTGTTCCAGATGGAAATCATGCGGCGCCTGTCCCGGGGTGAGTTGGCCGAGGTGCTCGGGCCCAAGCTGCTGGATACCGACAAACTGTTCCGCAGCCTGCGCATTCGCGAGCGTGCCGAGACTTATGTGGCCGCGCTGGATAAGGAATCTGCGGCGTGGAAGGCCCTGCAGGCCTATCTGGACGGGATCAACCAGTATCAGGACACGCACGCCGCGCCCGTGGAGTTCGATGTGCTGGGCATCGCCAAGCGGCCGTTCACCGCCCAGGACAGTATCAGCGTCGCCGGCTACATGGCCTACAGCTTTGCCGCGGCCTTTCGCACCGAGCCCCTGCTGACCTACGTGCGCGATCAGTTGGGCAACGACTACCTGAATATCTTCGACCTCGACTGGCAGCCCAAAGGCGTGCTGGCCCAGCAACACAGCAGCGCGCCGGCCCTCAGCAGCGCTGACTGGCAAGACCTCAACGCCATTGCCCGCCTCAGCCAGCAGGCACTGGCCGAGCACGGCCTGCCGCAATTCGAGGGCAGCAATGCCTGGGTAGTTGCCGGCAGTCGCACCAAGAGCGGCAAACCGCTGTTGGCCGGCGACCCGCACATTCGCTTCGCGACGCCTTCGGTGTGGTACGAAGCGCAGCTGTCGGCCCCTGGTTTCGAACTCTATGGGCACCACCAGGCGCTGGTGCCGTTTGCCTTCCTTGGCCACAACCTGGACTTCGGCTGGAGCCTGACGATGTTCCAGAACGACGACCTCGACCTGATCGCCGAGAAGGTCAATCCGGACAACGCCAACCAGGTCTGGTACCGCGGCAAGTGGGTCGACCTGATCAACAGCGAGCAACAGATTGCCGTCAAGGGCCAGGCCCCCGTAACCCTGACCCTGCGGCAATCGCCCCACGGCCCGATCATCAACGATGTCCTGGGCGCCAGCGCCGGCAAGACCCCAATCGCGATGTGGTGGGCGTTCCTCGATACCCAGAACCCGATCCTCGAAGGTTTTTACCAACTCAACCGCGCCGACACCCTGGCCAAGGCCCGAGCCGCGTCCGCCAAGGTCCAGGCTCCTGGGTTGAACATCGTCTGGGCCAATGCCAAGGGGGATATCGGCTGGTGGGCAGCCGCGCAACTGCCCAAGCGTCCGGCAGGGGTCAAGCCAGGCTTCATTCTCGACGGCAGCAGCAACCAGGCAGACAAGGACGGCTTCTACCCGTTCAGTGCCAACCCGCAGGAAGAGAACCCGGCCCGTGGCTACATCGTCTCCGCCAACTTCCAGCCATTGTCACCGACCGGCATGGAGATTCCCGGCTACTACAACCTGGCCGATCGCGGTCAACAGCTCAACCTGCAACTGAGCGACAAGAACCTCAAGTGGGACCTGGACAACACCCAGGAGCTGCAACTGGGCACCACGACCGCCTACGGTCAACGCCTGCTGGCGCCGTTGCTGCCGGTATTGCGCGAGGTGGTCAGCGACCCGCAGGAACGCCAGTGGCTGGATCAACTGAACGCCTGGCAAGGTGATTACCCGCTGGAGTCGACTAGCGCCACGCTGTTCAATCAGTTCCTGTTCAACCTGGCCGACGGGGCGCTGCACGATGAACTGGGCGATAGTTTTTTCGACACTCTGCTCACGACCCGGGTGATCGATGCCGCCCTGCCCAGGCTTGCGGCCAACCCCGATTCCCCTTGGTGGGACAACCGCGACACCCTGGGTCAGGAAACCCGTGCCGACGTGGTCAAGGCCGCGTGGCACGCCAGTATCGCCCACCTGAAAACCACCCTCGGCGCAGACGCCACGCAGTGGCAATGGGGCAAGGCCCACACCCTCACCCACGGCCATCCGCTGGGCACGCAGAAACCCCTGGAGCGGATTTTTAACGTCGGCCCGTTCGAAGCCCCGGGCAGTCACGAGGTGCCGAACAACCTCTCGGCGAAAATCGGCCCGGCGCCTTGGACCGTGACCTATGGCCCGTCGACCCGACGCATCATCGATTTCGCCGACCCGGCCCACGGCCTGACCATCAACCCGATCGGCCAGAGCGGCGTGCCGTTCGATGCGCACTATCAAGACCAGGCCGAGGCGTACATCGAGGGTGTCTACCACCAGGCGCATTTCAGCGAGGAAGAAGTGACTGCCAATACTCGCAGCACCTTGAAGCTATTGCCGGCGCGTTGACGCTGCAGGCGCACGGCGGGCAGGCGCAGCCTCTCAAAGCACCGACGAAAAGTTCAGCCGGAACTGCAGCGGCGTCACGCCCAGGCGTCGATTGAACACGCTGCGCATGTGCTGGGCATCGCGAAATCCACACTGGTAAGCGACGGTCTTGAGTGCGGCCCGCGAGCTTTCCAGCATCACCCGGGCGGCGTCCACCCGCGCCTGCTCCACGAACTCGGCCGGGGTCACCCCGGCTTCTCGGGTGAACACCCGGGAGAAATTGCGCGCACTCATGTTCGCCGCCACTGCCAGGTCGACAATGGCCAGGTCGCCCGTAAGGTTCGCCATCACGTAATGCTGGACCCGCGCCACCGGCGAGATTTCCTCGGCATAGGGCGTGAGGAACGGGCTGAACTGCGACTGCCCGCCCGCGCGCTGGGTAAACACCACCAGGCGTTTGGCCACGCTCAAGGCCACCTGCGGACCGTGGTCCCTGGCCAGCAGGTACAGCGACAGGTCGATCCCGGCCGTGACCCCGGCCGAAGTGAACAGCTCGCCGTCCTCGACATACAGCCGGTCGGCCTCGACGCGGGTAGTCGGGCACAGTGCCGCCAACGCCGCGGCATCGCCCCAATGGGTGGTGACCGTCCTGCCGTCGAGCAATCCCGCGCGGGCCAGCAGGAAGGCGCCGTTGCAGATCGAGCCAAAGCGCCGGGCCCGGGCGCTGGCACCGCGCAGCCAATGGTCGAACGCCGGACCAAAATCGACAAAGGGCAATTGCGGCCCACCGGCCACCAGCAGCAAATCGTAGGCCTGCAGCGCCGCGCTGAAGTGCTGGTGAGCCTGCAGGGTCAGGCCGTTGGAACATGGCAGCAGACCCTGTTCGACGCCGATCACCTGTAACTGGTAATGCTCCTCGGGCTCGAGAAAGCGGTTGGCCTCGGAAAACACATCCATGGGGCCGGTCACGTCCAGCGCCTGGACGCCGGAGAACACCACGATGGCAACGGTTTTACTCATGGTTCGAAACGCCTCTCATGGCATAGATTGCAACGCTCGCGATGTGCGTGAGGACGCCGCGTTCACCCCGACAGCCGAGGTCATCGTTGACGTCCATCGCGAGCAAGCCGCAAGCGGGCACTCGCTCCTACAGGGTCTGCATGCACCGTAGCCAATCCAGGCCCAACAAGCGAGGCTGGCGCGATATGCATGCTCATTGGCCGGGATTGCAGCCATGGATCGATTGTCCGGTTTCAGGGGGGCGAACAGACTGGTGACCTCAGCGCCGCCAT
>Ga0247812_10001836_pt1 | contig 11994 bp, 9 predicted proteins | sample UWRJL149409B1_FD_178011 | JGI IMG/M metagenome (GOLD analysis project Ga0247812, IMG submission 178011) | Plant litter microbial communities from Arlington Agricultural Research Station in Wisconsin, United States - UWRJ-L149-409B-1 | ecosystem: Environmental > Terrestrial > Plant litter >...
AAATTTCGAAACACTGGCCTGGGCACACAAAACAAGTTCTTCTGATTCGCTTGACGTGTCTCAACGTGTCCACATAGCATCTGCCTATAAGTCCGCCGTTTTGATATATACAATCCGTGTCCTCTGCTCTCCAAGTCTTCAAATATCTCAACCCAATATGGCTTTACTTGCATCCCAGATCATCACGGATCTCTTAGCAATCCCGCCCCAAGACCCTTTTGTGAAGTGCATTCTTTGGCCAACATTCATAGCTGGTGCTGAGACTCAGGAACCAGTGCTCCGTAGTCTGGTATGTGATTTGTTCCAGAGATTTTGGTCTGGGATTCGGTATGGGAATGTTTCGGACGCCGCTCAGGTTCTCGACCGAATCTGGACCAGAGTTGATATGGGTGAGGCATGGAATGGCGGATGGACTGATCATTTGGGGGGTGACTGGTTGTTTGTTTGATTTGATTTGGCAACTTTTTGGGTCGATATAACTCATACTTTACAATTAGTCCTAATCAAAGCTTCTTAAACCAACCCAATTCGAAATTTTGGTCGCTAATGCCTCTTATATTGAATGATTCAATATCGGGACACAATTTGCTTTTCTGTCACTCATTGTAACTACTTCGCAAAAATGGACCTATGTCAGAATCGCGTTGCACTCAATTTATGCTGCATCAAACATTGTCTCAAGTTTGATCTGGTATAGCTAATCAGTGTGGCTAGACTGAGCAGGTCAGTTCAGATCATCTCACTTGTAATCATATATTCGGTCTGAACCTCATAGCTCACCAAAGCCATCACGGGAATATTGTGCTGAAAAGTGCCTTGGCATTCTAAGTTTCGCCATAACTTTAGGCACTGGTGAGCTATTACTACGCTCCAAAAACCCCTTCTTCCTTCTCTCATTTCGTTCAAATACGCCGAAGTGAATTGGTAAGCCATTCATCCGTGCACGAATACAGTCACGTGAAACTCCAAATGTTGTTAAAGTCCGTGAGCACACAACGCCACATCTAGGCGTAGCCTCTGATAAGATGCGCCACTCGCTACAACAAGATGATTAACGAGGATATATTTGTTGGTGTTTTGGATAGCAGGCGGATTGAACCTGAGTAGCCTCCCGAAGGATGCTACAAGCTCAGATGGAAGTAAATATCCTTGAATTGCCGACCCCCTCTCTTCAGCGATTGCCGAAGCGCCTGACAAAGCCTCTTTGAACAACTGCCGCGTTTTATATATCTAACCGACACTGCTCAAAAGATAGATGGCCAAGAAACTGTGATTTTGCCTCGTAGTGTCTCCGATTCTGCCTGTCGCGGTTTATGCTGAAACTCAACAAACAACAGATATTCTCACCCGCGAACAGACTTAGATTGCCTTGGCTTACTAGGCTTTTGGCACTTTAATCAAAATATATGTCGAGGGTTATGGTCCTGCAGGCGACGATAAATTAGCATACCTTCCCATATAACGAAAGCACCGACAGAGAAAACTACTAGTCCAAACAATTACATTTCCCTTACGATGGCACCTGGATTTAAGTTGCTATGTTTGGTTTCTCTGGTCGCGAGTCGAGTGTTCTCTACTCCTGTGCAAACAAGTGATTCGCTGCCTCGGGCGGATAACGAATATGACTACATTGTGGTCGGAAGCGGTCCGGGAGGTGGAACCGTGGCATCAAACCTGGCAAGAGCCAACTACACTGTCCTCTTACTGGAAGCTGGTGATTCTAGCGCTGGTGATGGTTCAGTAAGTTCACCTCCACCACAGGTGACTTGGGACTTCTTCGTCGAACACCACGCAGAAGCAGAGAAGAACAAGCTTTATAGTCATTTAACCTGGAAAACGCCGTCCGGTGCGTACTGGGTAGGCCGAACTAACCCTCCCGCTGGCTCAACGCTTTTGGGAGTCTACTACCCAAGAGGTGCTACAGTAGGTGGCTCATCTATGATCAATGCTATGTGTACCTGGCTCCCTCCCGACAGCGATTGGGATTACATAGTCAAACAAACGGGAGACACATCTTTTAAGTAGGTTTGAATCGGTCTTCCGATGTTCGTTTTGCAGTGAAACCGCGCTAATCTGACATCAGCGCGACTGGTATGAGAAAGATCTTTGAGAGGATCGAAAAGAACAACTATCTACCTGCCGGGACTCCTGGCCATGGTTTCACAGGATGGTTCCAAACGATGTTGCAAACTAATGCACCCGCATTGTCTGGTGTTACTGCTGCTGTCATGAATGGATTTGCCACTGCGTTTGGTAAAACTCCATCGACTATGACTACAATGATCCGATCTGATCCAAACTTCCTTGATGCGAAGAGGGATTGGACAGATGGTATATGGGGCTTGGCTTCGCATCAGCGATCAAATGGTCAGCGATATAGCTCGAGAGACTATGTTCAGGATACTATCTCACGAGGGTTCCCCCTAACACTCTCACAAACGTCTTTAGCAACCAAGGTCATGTTTAGTAATGCATCTTGTGGAGCTAAGCCTCGTGCTACTGGAGTGTCATATCTTTTCGGAAAGTCACTTTACAAAGCAGATCCCAGGTATAATTCCAACAACAAAGGAGAAACCCGAATAGCTACTGCACGGAAAGAAGTTATCATTTCTGGTGGGACTTTCAACTCACCTCAACTCCTTCTGCTTAGTGGAATTGGGGATCAAGAACAACTCAAAAAATATGATATTCCCGTCATTAAACATCTACCTGGTGTTGGGAACAACATGCAGGATAATCAAGAGATGCCGATCATGGGCCAGTACAAAGGCTCATCCAGTTTCGGCCAAGGTGGCTATATCATGTACAAGACGAAGCATTCACCTGATGGTGAGCGCGATGTTTTCCTTATGCAAGGCTCAGGCTTTGCCTTCCGCGGGTTTTGGCCCGCAAATCAAACGAATAACAACTTGCCCGCTGAGCCTGCAAATATGTATGGGGTTAGTCTCGTTAAAAACCACCCTCAAAACACCAAAGGATACGTTCGTCTAAAGAGCAAGGACCCGCAAGATACTCCAGCTATCAATTTCATGCATTATGCGGAGGGTAAAGAAACCGATATGGGAGCCATAAAGGACACTATCGCTTTGGTTCGGAAAGTATACTCTGGTGTGCCATCCCCTTCTGGACCAATTGCCAGTACTGAGCCTCCTTGCCCGGCCGGTCCAGACAAGGACGGTTATTGTGGACAAGCAGACGAAGACTGGATCACCGCACAGACATTCGGACATCATCCAACTAGCACTAATCCAATGGGCCGTGAGGATAATCCCATTGCTGTTGTTGACAATCGCTTTAGGGTCCATGGTATTGCTGGTCTGCGCGTTGTGGATGCGAGTGTATTTCCTCGTATCCCAGGTATCTTCCCGGTAGTAGCAACTTTCATGATTAGTGAAAAGGCTTCGGACGTATTAGTTGAGGATGCCAAAATTCCCAGCACATGTGTATTCAATGCTCCATAATTATGGAGCAACCACAAACTTCAAGTCTAAAACAAGGTTATTGTAGAGAGAACTATATTGAAGCAAAATAGCAGAGAATATACATAACAGAAAGTTTGATTTCTCTAACCATACTTTAGAATTCATATATCATTCTCAAGCTAGACTTTCAAATGGGCAAGAGTCTAAGTCCTATCCTAATTATGATTTAGGCTTTTTTTTACCGGCTACCCCTTTCTTACCAATGGATTCTTGCTAGATATTTTTGCAAGATAGCGAAGATCCTGGTGACTTGACTTGCTGCTTTATACCACTGTAGTTTCCCATTTGATCGGTACGGTGAAGAACTTATCGCTAATAACTATACTCACCGTTCTTTAACTTTTAATTCAATTCATCATCCTCACCACTAGACATCATAATCTTACCGAAGCTACTAAGGTCGCTTATTCTTGTGTAACATTGTGTCTATACCAAGCAGAGAGCCAAGGGGCGGGGTACACTTCCACTCAACCATTCACTGTATTTAGCCTATGCACTCATAATGTGAAACTACCTAGGATATAGGTTCTGCTTTACCCGATACCGAGCAAACAACTTCAGATAGTGAGCTTAGCAAAGTCCAAGCATCTCTCGCAAATACTACAACAGTCAACTGTCCTGTATGACCTAGGTGAATGATTTGAGCATCGTGTCATATTTATCGAGAATAAAGAACATTTCATACATTGATCCCCGTGACGAAGAGAATCCGATGCTAATGTCGGCATACCAATAGATTTTATAGCCCGGCTTACCTGCAGAATGTTATCCGTAAAGAGCACACCGCTTGTCGAGAGGCTTACGCTACATAATAAATATTATACGACCGTATAGCCTGCTGTCAAAAGCTCCAGTTGCTTGTTGTTTATTTTTCACTTCCCCAACATGTTTATCAAGAACTGGGCAACGGTAGGACTAGTTACTGCAATTGCTGCTGTGCCTTCATCAGGTGAGACTTATGACTATGTAAGAGACACACTCTATTCAAAAACAGCTAAAATAGCCGTTAAAAATTCAACTTTAAGTCCATTTATCAAAAACCCTATTCTAATTTATATTGCTCGTAGATTATCGTGGGAGGTGGAACAGCCGGCGGTGCTCTTGCTACCCGCTTGAGTATCGGTCTTCCCAACGCAAGTATTTTGCTTCTTGAGGCTGGTCCGTCCGCTCTTGACGAGCTCAGGATAAATGTTCCCGGGTTACGTGGTTCAATCCTGGGAACAAATTATGACTGGAACTTTACCACAACTCCACAAAAAGGCCTAGGGGGTCGGTCTGTTCCCGTGAACCGTGGTAAGGTGCTTGGCGGCTCGTCAGCAATGAACTATCTGTGCTACGACAGAGCTGCAGCTGCCGAATACGATGTTTGGAATGAGTTGGGGAGCCACGGCTGGAACTGGAAGACCATGATCCGGGCTATGACGAAGTCAGAAAACTACACTGCCAAAGATGACGGTGACGTACATGGCCGCTCTGGTCCAATTCGCTCAACTTATAACAAAGTTGTATTTGACACTTTGAGAACATGGCAGCCAACAGTCAGTAAACTGGGTGTGCCTATCAATGACGGAGGAAGTTTAGGTGGAAATCCTATTGGTGTGATGTTTCAACCTACCAACATTGACGAGACACACTATACTAGATCCTATAGTGCAAACAGCTACCTGCCGTTGGCGGGTAAGAACCTAATTGTGAGATCGCAAGCACAGGTTGTTAAGATTGTGTTGGAAGAACAAGAGGGAAAACTGTCCGCAACTGGAGTTACTTTGGCAGATGGAACTTCAATATCTGCAAGGAAAGAAGTGATATTATCAGCAGGCACTATTCAAAGTCCTGGACTGCTTGAATTGTCTGGTATTGGCCAGGCTGCGGTTCTTAAAGCAGCGGGAGTCACTCCGTTACTCGATCTTCCTGGCGTGGGTGAGAATCTTCAGGACCATATTCGTACTTCCAATACATATCGCCTAAAGCCTGGACTTGATAGTTTTGACTCATTAATATACGATGCAGGAGGCCCAAACGCAACTCAGGAGCTGCAAAAGTGGATTGATGGCCAGTTCTCACTTTATGATTACACAAGCTCTGCCTATGGGTTTCTAAAATGGTCGCAGGTCAGCAAGCAAGGCCACAAGGATTTATTGAAATCTGCTCTAAATGATTTCGGAAACAGCATCAATGTGATTGATAAAACGAAACTTAAATATTTAAATGATTCTTCTGTTCCAGATATGGAGGTGATCCTCGAGGCCAATTATGTTGGAGCCAATGGATACATGGGCGGAAACTACATTACAATATTTACCGCTCTCATGCATGGACTGACCCGAGGGAGCGTGCATCTGGATCCCAATAATCGTCTTGGACAACCATTGATTGATCCGAAATTTCTCAGTAATGAGGCTGATATACGGGGAGTCATTGAAGGTGCTAAGTTCGCACGCAAGATTGCCAATACAGAGCCAATGAAGTCGTTATGGGAGTCTGAGATTGATCCTGGTATAGTTGTACAAACTGATGCACAATGGCGGGATTATGCAGTCAAAACGACAGAAACCTTTTACCATCCAGTTGGTACCTGCGCTCTGTTGCCAAAGAAAGATGGAGGTGTTGTTGATAAGAATCTGCTTGTTTATGGTACAAAGAATTTGCGAGTGGTCGATAATAGTATCATCCCGGTGATCTTATCAGGCCATATCCAAACCGCTGCTTATGGAATTGCAGAAGTTGCGGCGGAGAAAATTATTGCTGCTGCTTAGTCAAGCTGGTAGATATTACTGTATGTCCTTTGGTATAAGGTTGATTGTACATCATGAATTGTGAATTCATGTTGAAATCAATGCCTCTTTGCTACTTCATTCAAATAAAAGTAAACTAAATATAAATTCTAGTCTTCTATTTTCGCGTAAAGTCAATAATATTTCTTGCAAAGTTGAAATTAACGCAAAGTGGCAATAAAAAGTTAAACTTTTAGGAATGAAACTACAAAACGTAAGAAGCGTAGCTCTGTGTGAGTTTTTCATGTTCTAAGAGTTTATGAACTAACCCGTGGCCCTTTAGAGGTATACTTGTGCCATTGGGCTTTTTTCCTTTTCTTTTTTACGGTCGCTAGGTTTTTTCAGAAGGAATCAAAAAGCTAACCTATACAAGTATTACTAGTCTTCTACAGTCTATCTCCTCTTACTCCTTACTCCTAGAACTGTTAAACCCTGGAATGATGGATCTATGTGAACTATAGTAAGTTTTGGGGAGTGGTTTATGTAAGTAGTATGTTGGATGAATCTAAGTTGGATAAAACTGAAGATTACGTTACCTAGGTATATACTGGATCAAGAATGGCGATTATTCACAATAGATTATGTAGTAAACGAAATGTGATAAATTACTCCTTTGGAGCACATAAACTCTAGAACATATGAAATTTGATTATGTAATTTATTAGACATTGGTGTAAAGTTCATCCTTCTTCTTAGCCTCCTTCGTATCGTCTTTCGATAACGTTAACAGGACCATCATTCTACGTCAGTCATTGAGCTGCATCGTCCCAAAAATGTTTATATAAGTTGATATGCGTCCAGTAGTGAGAATTACCATACAATCTTATTGATGGTATGGAGACCCAAGGTTTCGATCAAGAAAAAATGGTGGTGGGTTAATGCAGGTTCAAATTGTGATTTGAACTGTTTTGGCAATACTGGGAACTCCAGTCGGCGACATTGCGAAAAGATAATAATAGCCAGGGATCAATATGCCACTGTCAGTTGGAAGTTTGAGGCTATATCCCTGTCCACTCTGAACATTGGAAACTGGGACCCTTCTTTGGTCACTATTAATTGAGTGGGTAGCGCTTCCTATACGAACCAGAGAGAAACTCATCCCACGGGTAGCTTGGGTCATAATGACAGTGACACTCCCACCAACGGGGATTTGATGAGATGAGAGGGAAGAGATAACAGGCCTTGTTGCCGGTGTGTTGTCCTCGTTGAACAAATATGGAGGCGTGAAAATTTGACCATCAGCATGATTTACCGCCGTATTGCATCTGGCAGCCGATTTTCCAGGCGCACCGACATAGCAGAGCCCACCGCCACCACTGAAGACAGTTCCGTCCGGAAGCAAAAGAGATACGGAGTGATAGTTTCGTGCGATCGCCGCAGGTGCAAGTTGTGACCAAGTCTTGCTGTGAGGACTAAAGATTTCGGCAGCCAAGATACCGGCGGTGTCAGTGAAAACATGTGCAGTTCGCTGACCACCTGTCACAACCACACAACCATCTGGCAGAACGACACCATTGCCAAACGCTCTTGGAGCTGACATATCTGGAACACGCTCAACCGCTGCCGGCTCGCCTGGGTTTGTGATAGTAGTGATATGTGTCCGCGCTGAAGCTGGGCTGTTATCGTAATTTTGAGCTCCACCAGTGCTAAGGATTTTGCCAATATCGTACATAACATTGATACCGCACATAGCATCAGCATCATCGCGAGTTGCCGCTTCGACCACCGATCCTTCACCAGAGGTACCGTACCAATGTTGCTTTTTGCTTGGGCCAGCTTGGAACACAGATCCATTTTTCCATCCGAAAAGCCAGGCATGGTTGTCCTCTCTCCAAATTCCTTCCTTGTCGACAGTCAACATAGGATCAACATCCGCCTTTGGCAGCAGCTTCCATGTATTTGTAGCGGGGTTGTAAACCTCGCCATTTTTCCCTCCTCTTGGACCAGTGTAAGAACCTCCGATGGTGAAAACTTGACCATTTGATAGAGTAGCTGACGTTTGATATCCGCGGGGTACCTTCATATTAGGACCTCGAGTGAACTCATTCGTGAGAGGGCTGTAGATACTTGTTGCCTCAGCGTTAGAGCCACCAGTAATTATGATTCGACCATCAGCCAATGCGCTACATTCAATCAACAAATTAGTATATGTTATATGCAGTGCTGGCTTTGGTAATGGGATGCAGTGGTCCGAGAGCTATCCCAGGCTCACCCAAATTCATCGTATGACATTAGGATTTGACGAACCTGATCCCAGGGCAGAACATGTCATGGTTGGTGTTAGCAACCTGACGCTCTGATACAGCCTTCGTATTGAAATTATAATCGGCAAACTGGGTACTATGAAGAAGTGCGTTAGTAGCTGATTCATATATATATTTAAATATTAGTAAATCAGGATAGTTAAGTCGCGGATCTGAGAGACACCAGTTCCTGTTGTAGACAGGCCAACCAGATAAAACCTGATGGGAATGAGAATGATTATGAATGTGACATACTATCCGCCAGCACCACCGAACGTAGTAGCTCCCCAGGCCGAAAAAACGAGCATTCGGAATGAGTCCGGTACCTGTGGTACAATGTAGGCAGCAACAGGGATTACAGGAAGCTTTATAACATCGGACCACTTTCCAAGTTTTCTCTCGTTATTTCCAACAACGTTCAGACGAATGACATCAAATCTCTTGTTAGTAACCCAAGTTAACACAACCGAATCATCTTTGATGTGGCAAACAGAATCGATATTGTCAAAAACAGCTTTTGTGCAGCCTTGAGTAGTAGAGCATAGGGCTGCGCAGGCAGTGGCTGAAGTGATTTTCCTGACAACCTTACTAGTTCGGCCTCGAAGATCTGTACTGGGACAAATATTATAGTTGGCCCCAGCTTTTGAGTCGTACGTTGTGACGGAGGAAGGGCATTGAGTGATTGTTGTGCCTTGAATGTCAACAATTTTGAGATTGATAACATCGTATCTCTGATTAGTGGCCCATGTCAGATCTGCAGTAGAATCTTTGATATGGCAGGCATATGCCTTCGTGTCAAATACAGCTTTTGTACACTTGGAATTTTGGCTACACTGAAAATTCGAGTGTTAGTATCTAGCTTTCAGAGAAGTATTAAGGCAACATTGTAATGGAAAGGTCATTGAGAGAAGACACTATTCATTACTTGAGTGGTAAGAGCCCTCCAGTGCAGGAAAAGATACATGATTTGAAAATGGAGATCTGCATACTAATTTGGCACAGGCAGTGGTGGAAGCAATCTTCTTATGGAGCAATAGAGTAGTGCCCTGATAGTCTGTATCGGGACAAATGGCGAATTTTGCACCGTTTGCACCAGTATAGGCTGTTTCTATTACTGGTACCGGACAGGTGGTCAACGCGATTGAGATTTCGATAAAGACAGTGAAGACAAGCGCCTTAAACAAGTATAGAGCAACCATGGTCGGTCTCAGGAGTTAGATGCAGGAAAAAGCTATCCTTTCCGTCGTCGCAGCCTAAAGTGATTGGCCCCAACTGCTGAAGTTGAAATGCGAGGTGAAGAGATATCAGTATGGAGAACATGAGAGGTATTAAAGGTACTTTCTCCAGTTGTGAAAACATCCACATCAGTGCTATCCTTGCCATACTTTGTACTTTAGCGAGATAGGTGTGGTCCGTGAAAACTGGAATAAATGGGTTTGCGGCTTAGAGGACCGGGCACAACCGTGAGCTACTCCGTACAGTACAACTGCACGGAGAGACTAGTCGAAAAGGGATCATACAATTGCTATGGCCACATCTGTTATGCTTGTTCTGTCGTTCAGATGAAAGGCCAAATTTAGAAAGGCGGCATCGCCAAGAAGGGGTCTGATCCACACTCGTGGGTCCAAATTGTTTCAGAGGCTTACGAAGTCTTAGTTCTACGAAAGTATACCTACATTTGCAAGGGAGAGGGCTCAAACTCACACGCCAAATTAGGACTGTTCACCCTGCGTGCTGATAACTCTCCACTTATTGTATTGTACTTACCAAGATAGATAGTGGTGCTCCCGCCACTTGATTTATTGCTAGCGAGAACTAAAACAGCTGAATGCTTCGTACAAACCCGGTTAACTTGATTTCTCTTCTTCACGTACGAAAAAAAAAACACAGCCGCCTGCTAGGGTTTCACTTTTCCGTACCGCTTTGTTTCTGGTGGTATGATCCTCCGTTCCTACGTACAGAGATGGCATGTTCACAGCCAAGAAAGTCTACAAATACCGAGTATGTTAATAGTACAGGATCATAATGTACCGCACTACCCACGAAGGCCCGAGAAAATATAACGGGTGAAGATGCCGTTGAAAACCATCTCTACATTACGACTTGCTGACACAACTAGCTTTAAAGTGTATTCTATTCCGGACAATATTGTGCGTATATTAGTACAGCATACGCACAACGTGGGCACCCCCACTCCTTTGCGCATTTCAATTAACAGTCATTATGGAACGTCTGGCCATTATGGAGTCGCTATCGATTGGTTCACGAGTCGCTCGAGGGAGAGAAGCGCTGTGTTGCAGTGTTACTGTACTGCACTTCCTGTACTGTAGAATACAGAGATTCCAGAACGACCACCCAGTAACTGTCACAAATAAAGAAGGTGTATGATGTGGCACGTTCGGCGATTAGCCCATACATCTGTGTACTCTAGTCGCCGCTTACATAGTTTGAGTAGAAGTAATAATTAGTAAGTACGAAGTATGTGCAGAGCAAACAACAATAGCCCGTGCAGTGGAGTGGGTACTGTAACATGCGCCACAGTTTCAGCCGATATCTTGCTGCAAGGGCGAAAAGATGGTTGTTAGGGCAACAATGGTGTATGGAGTACGGAAGTACAGACTGATTGGAAAAAGCGGCTCCTGTTTTCCTCGTCTCATGGCCATGGGTAGGTGCCTCATATTTCAATGATCTCCATATTAAAACAACTTTGGATGAACTTCCGGAAGTCCGGCCGAGAAGCGAGGCCCAACTGGGGATTTTAGCTGCCGTTAACAGGGACTTGGCAGCTTGGATAATAAGATAGATAATAAGACAAGGTTGAGCAAATGGCCTCATGAAGACTGCGGATCCTCTGAAAGGTGGATTTGTTCACTTAGTAATTGATTCGTGTTCATCAAGTATCCACGCTCCTACTGAGATATGTTCAATTATCTCCCCTACTATATCTTCCTACTCCGTAATTAATCTTCATTGTAAACACGCACTCAGAACATGCCATCGCCAAAAAGTAAAATTATTGGGTTTAAGAGTCAGCCAGCCTAGAGTAACACTCTATAGAGAGTCACATATCGCACAGGATGTAAGAATATTAGTCAGAGAAGATAATCCAACTTACTCAATTTTAGAACAGTTTAACGTCTTTCTGCGGCTACTTATATGACTACTGAGTAAGATGACAGTAGTACAAGCAAATATATTATTAGTGCAGCTGTCGTGTAGATGCTAAGGATAGCTAATCTTTGGGTATGGTATATAAAATTATATCACATGAAATCCCAAGAAAATGTTAAATTAGTAAGCTATTTATAGAAAGCACAGATCAATTCTGAGGAGATGAGCATATAATGCAGATTATCATTGGAAATCTTCCATATTCTACTCGTATGACTTGCACATAACACCCTGAGATCCCTTTGAGCTGTCACTCCAAGAGAAAATAGCATGCTGCACTTTACCTAGTGTTGTAACTATGATACTAAACCCCTCCTCTGAGCA
>Ga0247812_10001839_pt1 | contig 11986 bp, 10 predicted proteins | sample UWRJL149409B1_FD_178011 | JGI IMG/M metagenome (GOLD analysis project Ga0247812, IMG submission 178011) | Plant litter microbial communities from Arlington Agricultural Research Station in Wisconsin, United States - UWRJ-L149-409B-1 | ecosystem: Environmental > Terrestrial > Plant litter >...
CTTTAGGCGAAACTTCATTTGATAAACTTTTACTATAGTTTCTTAATCCTGCTTTTGCAGCCGCATAAGGCAAAGTAGAATCATACAGTGGTAGTATTCCCTGGATAGAAGCTATATGAATAATAACTCCGTTTTTTCGATCTATCATTTGAGGTAAAAACCCCCTGTCAAGACGAACCGGAGCAAGCAAATTAGCCTGTAGGGTTGATTCCCAATCTTCATCAGATAATGCATTAAAGCCACCGGCAGGTGTTGTTGAAGAGCCAAGATTATTCACTAAAATGTCAAGCCTTCCGTAAGCCGACAGCACTTCGCTGATTACTTTTTGTGTTCCTTCTGCTTTACTCAAGTCGGACGGAATGAAATGCAGTTTGCTATTTTCTTTTTCAGGTGCGTTTCTTGCAGTGATAATAACCGTTGCTCCAGCCTGTAGTAGTCTTTCTGCAATTGCTCTTCCGGCTCCTTTTGTTCCTCCTGTTACTAAGGCAATTTTACCTGATAATTCGTTTTGATAGTCCATCTTATATTCGTTTTAAAATTGTTAGGTACAAATTTCTGAAGTATGTAAGTTTCTCACAAGTACGGAATTACGATTCAGATAGGGATAAATTTTTCCCCTATTGCATGAATTGGCAGATAGGCTTACTTTTGTAGTATGTATGAGAGAAAAACAATACCGAACTTAAATTGTGGACTTGATCTTATAGGTGAAGTGCTCTACGGCAAATGGAAGATACGTTTGCTTTGGTTTATTAATGAAGGATTTCAAAGACCGAGCGAATTGCAACGCAAAATACCAGATGCTTCACGCAGGGTTCTAAATATTCAGCTTAAGGAATTAGAAGATCATGAACTTGTTTCAAAAGTAATTTATCCTGTTGTGCCGCCAAAAGTTGAGTATAGCCTGACAGATTTTGGAAAAACGCTAATTCCCATAATTGCAGCCATCGGTGGGTGGGGAGATGAGCATGAAGAGCGTTTACGAAAGCTAATATTGAAAAGGTTAGAAAATTAGAATCATTGTTAGAAAAGGCATTGAAGAAAATGATTTTCTTCGTTTTTGTAAAGATTGTCTACTGTAAAAATTGATCATCCCAAATACAAAACCAATTTTCCTCCCAATACTTCGAGAAAGCCTATTCACCAAATCCGTTGTAGTATCTGTTAGTAGCAATTTATTTTTCTTCCCTCGAAATAAATAATAAAATGACAGCGATGATTTGCAATGCCGACTGAGTAATAGTTATAATTCCAGCAATCAAATTTGAATTAATTGTTTGAATAATAGTAAGAGGTAAGGAAAACAAGCCTAAAACAACTAATGTAGCTATGACATATTTAATCCATTGTATTCCATTTCTAATTCCTATGCCGATTGCAATAACTATTCCTATTGTAATTATTCCAGTTAATATTGTTGAAAAAGAAGTAAAAACTTTTGGCGAGAGAAACATATACAGAAACCCAAATCCAGCAGATATCAATATTAAATTCGACGATTTTATTTCATTTGGATGAAGAAATGTAGTATCACGTTCAATAGCTTGATTAATTTGAGAATTTATAATTTCAATTTCTTTTTCTGAAAATTCTTTCCCTCTAGATTTTAAAATTTCGAATGCATAATTGATTGCTTGTGGAGTAAATCTGCTCTCTGATTGTATGTATTCTTCAAGCTCACGATTTGATTTCTGCTCTAATACACTTTTTTTTACGGTCATTTTAATTTTATTAATGTTTTATCGATTATATTTCGACTAAATTGCTTGTAGCGTGTGTTGGCAGTAGTTATTTCTTTGTGTCGACTTGTTGTTTTACAAGTTCGTAGGCTTGTTTTTCACTAGTTGCAATTACCCATATTTTTACATTTGCAGGTGGTCTTGTTGATTCAACTTTCGCTATAAATTTTTTAGTTTCGGTTATGTCTTCTGCATTAGGCTGAAGTTCAACATATTTTTTGTAAGTTTCTAACATTCTGCCTGTTTCTTGATAAGAAATTCCTTCTGTATAAAGTAGATTTTTATAGCATTTTCCAATAAAAAAGTTTACTGCAAAATATTGAGGCGAATTCTTATTTATATATGGATATGCTTTTTCAAAATAATTAGCGGACTTTCTAAAATCTGTTTTTTTATTTAAAAAATTATTAATTCCACCGTACCATAAAGCACCAATATTTAAAGAGTCTTTCTTTAAAACTTCTTGGATCTCTATTTCTGCATCTGCATTTTTATTTTGGTTTATAAGTGATAATGCTAATTGACATTTATAGGTTAAGTTTGAATTATCAGATTTAATTGCTTCACGAAAGATTTTTTCGGCTTCAATATTTTTATTTTCATTTAAATATTTATTTCCTTCATCCAAATAATCTATCTGCGCAAAAATATTTTGAGAAATTATAATAATAAGTAGAATTAGTAGTTTATTCACTTTTGTTATTTTTTTGATTTATCTTTTTTACTATTCTATGGGTTAATTAATGCAAACGTTCTGTTACTACAGCGGGTTTGAGACTAAATTAAGCTCATTCTTCGGATTTGCCAAATCATCCCAAATAAAAGACTATATTTCTATTAAGCCAAATGCCCAAATCCGATGTAGTAGCTATTGTGCGTTCGGTTTTATTGTTTGATAAACTTTTTATATTTTATATTTTGCTCGCCAAATTTTAATGTTTTAATATAATTACAATCTAAGTAATATTCAATCCAAGCTACATCTCCGACTTTGATTTTGTCATAATCTTTTTCCATAATTGAAATGCTTTTAGTTTTTCCTTCCAAATCAGAATAAATGCTTAATTCATAAGAATATGTATCACTTTCATCGCCTTTAATTGTGATAATTTCTTTATCCAGAATTTCTAAATATCCAGGTACTTTTCTTTGTGAAAACAAATTTTGCTTTTCTTTTATTGTTACTTTAATTCCTTTTAATGTCACATAAGTCCAAAATCCAAAGCATATTATTACCATGAAAAAAGCAAATTTCTTATCGGTGATATCCGGGTCAATGAATATTCGGTAAATACAAAAGCCAGGAAAAACAATAGAAAATAAGGAAAAGAAAAATAAAATACGCACTGAACTATATAATTCACTTTTTAGGAATTTTATATCTTCAGCATTCAAAGATTCTAATTTTTGTAGCATTCCCTTTTTTAAATTTTATTAATCATATTCACACAAGTTATTGTTGGTTTTCTGGCTCTCGAAACTGACGCACAACGTTCTGGTACTACAGCGGGGTTTGGGACTAGATTAAACTCATTCTTTGGATTTGCCAAATCATACAAAATACAAAACCAACTTTCCTCCCGATACTTCGGGAAGGCCCATTGCCCACATCCGTTGTAGTGGCTGTTAGCGGATGTTTTTTAATTCCCAATGTTTAACTAAATAGTAATTCCAAATTCCTTTTTGTATAGTTATTTCTAATTCATAGTCTTTTGGATTACGATTATAATTTTGTCGATTCATTTCGGAAGATACTCTAAAAACTTCAGTTCGGTTTTTAAATTTAAAAGATACATGTGGATTTTTTCTAGTGTAAAACCCTGTTATTTTGCAATTTATTATTTCTGTTGGATTTTTTTCTGCTTCGTTTTTATTTATGTAATTCCACATTACACCTGCAATTTGTCCAAAACTCAAATATGAAAACAAAATTCCTTGTAATAAATAAAAGGCAATCACATATATTTTGGCATATGTTTCTTTAAAACCTGTATATTTTCTAATTAAAAAGTCTTTTCTATAAATTCCAAAAAATATTAATCCAACAATGATTGGCAACCAAAAAATATAAACATTATATCTTATATCGTGTCCAATTGTTTCATTTTCAAAAAAACTATAATTTAAAATAAAAAAAATCAAAGCCGATATTAAAAGTGCATAATGAATTCGCTCTATTTTTTTCTCTTTGTTTTTAAATATTCTCTTTTCTGTTTTCTTTTGGTTTCGTTTTTCTCTCAAAAAATATTTTATTTATTATTAATTTTTTTAATATGTATCTACTTTTCGGTTCTTCGAAAATATCCGCTATCGTTCTCGCGCTACAAGCAGTTTGGGATTAAGGAAGCCAAATCTTCGGATAAGCACAAATTTTCCAAATACAAAACCAACTTTCCATTAAGTCTATTGCCCAAATCCGTTGTAGTAGTTGTCAGCCGTTCGGTTTTTTATTTATTTTCAATTCGTTTCAACATTTCTTCAGCATTTTTATTTTTTGTGTCAAATTCTAATGCTTTTTTTAAGTTTATAATTGCCAAATCTGATTTTTGCATTTTGTCGTAACATTCTCCAATAAATGAATATGCAATTGAAATTCCGTTCTCGTTTTTTAAATCAACTTTTGTGCTTAACTCAAAAATTTTGATTGCGTCTTCAAATCGATTCCTTCTCATTAAATATTTCCCTGTATTTATTAAATCTGAAACTTCGTTTGAAAAATCATATTTTTCTTTTTGAGTTGATTTAATTTGCTCATAAAATGAAATTCCATTCTGAAAATTGTCTAATAATTTACCTCTAATATCTAGATAAATTGATTTTTTTGGGAATGTAAAAGGTTTGTCGGCTAAAATATTCAATATTGATTCTGTTATTGAACCAAGCTTGAAATTTTGATTATTGGTTACTAATACAATAATTGTTCTGTTTTTTGATTCGTAAAAAATATTTGATTCATAATTATTGCCAGAACCTTGATGAGAATGTTCTGTAATTTCATTATTTTCACTAGTTATATTTCCTAAACTGGATTCAGAATTTTTGTCAAAACTTTTCGTAAGAATGGTTAATGAGTTTTTATTTACTATTTTCTTATTGTGCAAATTATTTACCCAATTGTACAAATCAGTTACTGAGAAATACATTTCTCCTCCACCGTGTATAAAAGTAGTTTCTTTAAAATCGTTGTCAAATGAGCCAGCCATATCTGAAGTTAATATGGAATCTTTTGGTATTTTTCCACCACTAATTTTTAGTTTCTTGAATAACATGTTTTTTAAGAAATCTTCATAAGAAATCTTAGTTATTTTTTTAATGATTTCCTGTTGAAGAAAAATGTTTGCATTACTATAAATATATCCAGTTCCAGGTTCAAATTCTAATTTTACTTTATTCAATTCCGCTAAGTATTCCGAATCTGTATTTTTGAATATTCTTGGCAAACCGCTTGTATATTGAAGTAAATGTTTGATTTGAATTTTAGTTGCCCAATTCGGTAAATAAGTCAGATAATCGGAAACTTTATCTTCTAAATTTAGTTTTCCTCTTTCAACCAAAAATAAAATTCCAGTGCTATTAAATTCTTTTGTTATTGAGCCAATTGGCATTGTAGATTCTCGATTTAATTTTTTACTTTTTGTATAATCTGTATATCCGAGTTCATTTTGATAAATAATTTTCCCATTTTCAGATACAATAATATTTCCATTAAAAATTCCAATTTCATTTGCTGATTTCATTAACAAATCTAAATTCTGTGTTTTTTTTGATTGTCCGAAGGAGATCAAAAAATTTAGAATTGATATTGTAAAAATTATTTTTTTCATTATACTTTTAGGGACTTAATTATTTTGGAATTGTTACAGTTTAGATTCGAACTTTCTTTCGTTGTCAGTCGCTCTAAACTGATGGCTAACGTTCCCTTGCTACAAGAGGTTTGGGATTAAGGAAGCCAAATCTTCGGATAAACACAAATTTATCTGATACAAGACCAACTTTAAATCAAGCCAAATCCCCAAATTGCTTGTAGCGTGTGTTAGCGGTTCGGGCTTTTATTTAATTCCACACTCCGTTCATTTCTGTTAGTATAATTGGCTTTCCATCAGTAATAATGATCGTATGTTCGTGTTGTGCCATAAAACCACCTTTATTACCAACCATTGTCCAACCGTCATTAAGTTCCACAGCTTGAGATGAAGTTGTTGAAATGAAAGTTTCAATGGCAACAACAGAATTTTTTTTAAATCGTCGTTGGTCATATCGGTTTCTATAGTTCAATAATTCATCTGGTTCTTCGTGTAAACTTCTTCCAATACCGTGTCCACCAAGATTTTTAATGACTTTGTAACCTCTTTTTTTAGCTTCGTTTTCCATTAGAAATCCGATGTCTGCAATTTTTACTCCGCCTTTAATGTTACTAATTGCCTTATGTAATATTTCTTTTGAAGCTTCAACTAATTTTTGATGTTGATAAATATCTTCCCCAAGTACAAATGAATTCCCATTATCTGACCAAAAACCATCAAGTTCTGCTGATACATCTATATTTATTAAATCGCCTTCACAAAGTATTCTTTTGTTGGATGGAATTCCGTGACAAAACTCATTATTTACACTTATACAAGTAAATCCAGGGAATTTATAAGTCACAAAAGGTGCTGAATTGGCTCCGAAATCCTTTAAAATATTTCCACCAAAGTCATCAAGTTCTTTGGTTGTCATACCAATTTTAGCAAAATTTCTCATTTCCTTTAAAGTGTAAGCAACAACATCACTCACTTTTTTCATTCCAATTAATTCTAATTCTGTTGTTATAGACATAATATTTTATTTTCTGTTCTTCTTCTTTTTTTCACCCTGACCGCCAACGTTCTGGTACTACAGCGGGTTTGGGACTAAATTAAGCCCATTCATCGGATTTGCCAAATCATCACAAATACAAAACCAACTTCCCATTAAGCCTATTGCCCAAATCCGTTGTAGTAGCTGTTGTGCGTTCGGTTTTTTTATTCATTTTGTTTTCCAATTAGTTCAATTTCGTTTTTCGTTTCTTCAACTTCTTTTCGTGTAAATAAAAATGGGAATATTAAACCTAAGATAATGAAAAATAAAGAATATTGCTTAAATGGTTCTACTCGTAAATATTCCGGAAACAGCGGATTTTCTGATGAACTTCCAATTTTTGAAATCAATATGAATAACCCAATACAAAAAGTTAAAACGCAACTCAAACAAATAATTAAGTTGTATTTTAGAATTTCGGATAAATTTTTCCGTTTTCTTTTTTCCGTTAACATTAAACCGCAAATCGGAATTGATGAGATTAAAAGATAATCAAGAGTATTTATGTCAACTCCGAAAAAGTAACCTGTTTTATTTTGTATAAATTTTGCTAGACCAAAAACAGAAGTTGGGCCTAAAATGAAGTTCAGGAATATGAATAACACAACTGAAATTGAGATTGATAAATAAAGATATTTTTTATTTAAATTATCTAACATTGATTAATTAATTTTCTGTTTTACTTCTGATTTTCTGCGCTCCGCCAAACTGACGCACAACTTATATATATGTCTGACAAAATCAGACAAATCTACCCAAATTAAGGGAGATATGTCTGATTCTAATCACATATTATTCATTTCAAATATATCAATTTCTTTTTCCAAATGATAAAAATTACTCAACAACCAACATACAAAAACCATTTCAACGCATTATTTTATAAAACATTCCCGATATCATATAATAGAAAATCACAACTCTGCCTTAAATTTAATGTCAATTTAAAACAAAGAAATCATGAGATCAATATGGACAGGTTCAATCAGTTTTGGTTTAATTAATATTCCAATAAAATTATTTTCGGCAGTACAGGAAAGTAACCTCGATCTGGATATGCTGGATGCAAAAGATCTTTCAAATATTATATTTAAAAGATTTAATGAAACCACAGGCAAAGAAGTAGCTTATGGAAACATCATTAAAGGCTATAAAATCGAAGACAAATACGTAATTCTTGACGACGAGGATTTTCAGGCGGCTGATGCCATAAAAACAAAAACTATTGACATACAAAGTTTTGTCTCAGAAAAAGATATTGATAGTATTTATTATGAACAGCCTTATTTTCTTGAACCAGACAAAGGGGCAATGAAAGCCTATGCCTTACTTCGTGATGCCCTGGCAGCTTCGGGTAAAGTAGGAGTAACCAGTTTTGTTTTACGAAATAAAGAAAGTCTTGCGATTTTGAAACCATATAAAAATGTGATTGTTTTAAACCGAATCCGTTTTGAACAGGAAGTTCGAGATCCATCCGAATTAAAACTTCCTCCTGTTGCTAAATCTACAAGTGCAAAAGAAATGGATATGGCTGAAAAATTAATTGATCAGCTTACTGAGAAATTTGATATCAGCAGTTTTAAAGATGAATACACAGCTAAACTTTTAGACATCATTAAAAAGAAAGCCAAAGGAAAAGCGCCGAAAAAAGCGGCAGAGCTAAAAGTGGTCCATAAACAAACAGATGATCTTTTGAGCATGCTTAAAGCCAGTTTAGACGGGAAAAAGAAGAAGTCTTCTTAACTTTTATGGAGATCTTCAATTTTTTTGATAATCTTTTTAACGTTGGCTCCTTTTTCTAAAACAGGCGTCCACAAATCACCTTTTTTCTCAAATCGGCTCAATGCATTTTTGATGGTAAATTGAGATGGATGAAGTTTGTCATTCACCTCACTCCATTCTAAAGGAGTAGAAACCGGCGCACCAGGTTTAGGACGCACAGAATACGGTGCTGCCAAAGTTTGGCCACGTCTGTTTTGCAAATAATCAATATAAATTTTGTGATCTCTTTTTTTGATGCTTCTCTCTAAACTGGTTGTATCTGGCAGGTGCGATTGCACTTCTTTGGCAATTAATTCGGCTAAAATTTTGGTCGAATCATAATCATATTGTGCTCCTAGCGGAATATATACATGCAGTCCGGTTGCTCCCGATGTTTTACATAAACACTCTGTTTCCAGTTCGTCCATTACATCTTTGACCGTTAAAGCAGTTTTGACAACTTCGGTAAAATCCTGTTGGTCCGGGTCGATATCAATTACTAGCCAATCCGGATTTTCAATATGCTGAATAGTTGAATTCCACGGATTAATTTCTATACAGCCTAAATTGGCCATATAAAGCAAGGTTTCTTTGTCATTGCAAATTAAATAGTTGACATCGGCATCATTAGATTCCGAGAATATCTTTTTTGTTTTTAGCCATGACGGACTTTTATCCAGATCAATTTCCTTTTGATAAAAACTCGAGCCGTCAATTCCGTTTGGAAAACGGTTCAGTGATTGAGGGCGATTTTTAAGATACGGCAGCATCAAATCCGCAACTTCATTATAATACTGCACAATTTCACCTTTCGTAATTTTATCCTTTGGGAAATATATCTTATTCTGATTGGTTAAATGAAGTACTGTTTTGCCAACCTTCAAATCATAATCATTCTCTGTGGTAGTTTCTGCTTTATTTGTTTTAGTTTCTTCCATCTCTTCTGGTTTTTCGTCGTTCGTAACTTCCTTTGAAGTATTAAGATTTTCCGGCAGCAGAACCTCACTCGGTTTTTTATCCATTCTTAAACCAAGATAAACAGGATGTCTTAAATGCTTGTCATGAGTCCATTCTGAGTATTTTATCTGGCAGACTAATTTGGGTTTAACCCATTGCACTTTTTCGCGAAGTCCCGTTTTTTTGCTGAGTGTAGAATCTGTTGTAAAATGAGGTTTTAATTTGGTATACAATTCTTCCAGAATTTGCTCTGTAAAACCGGTACCGCATTTTCCAATATATTGCAATTTTTTTCCATCATATTGTGCCAGTAAAATGGCGCCAAAATACTTTCTTGAATTCTTGGGCTCTGTGATGCCTATTATAATCGCTTCTTCCTGATTTGAGGTTTTAATTTTAAGCCATTCATTACTGCGTTTGTCAGAAATATAAATACTATCTGCTTTTTTCGCTACTATGCCTTCTTCCTTATTTTTTGTAGCACGTTCAAATTGTTTGATGCCTTCTTTAAAAATATGCTCGGCATAAAAAATGTTATCAAACTTATATTTATTAAAAAGGATTTTTAATAATTCTTTTCTATCTAATAATGATAATTTAGTAATAACATTATTTTCTAAATTCAATAAGTCGAAAACATAATACTTTAAATTTCCCTCACCCGTTTTTAGATAATTTTGAAGCATTTGAAAACTGGCTTTTCCATTTTCATCTTCCACCACAACTTCACCGTCCAAAACTACATTATAATCTATTTTGGTCAATTCCTTTGCAATGGGTTTAAAATTGGTATTAAAAGAAATCTCGTTTCGACTGTATAAATCAACTTCTCCTTCATTAATAACCGCGACCGTTCTGTAGCCGTCATATTTATTTTCAAACACCCATTCTTCATCGTCAAAAGCTTTATCAGTTATAGTGGCAAGCATGGGTTTAATAAAGATCGCTTTTTTTTTGTTTTGCTGAGGTTCTTTTGCAGTTTGTTTTTTTTCATTAACCGAATTTATCTCCTTTGCATTCTCCTGCAATTCTTCTAATGTTCTTTTAGAAATAACAGATTTGTTATGGTGTAACACATCGCCTTCAGAAACAAAGTGATCGTCTTTTTTGATTAACAGCCACGCATTTTCCTGTTTTCCTTTTAGTTTTACCAATGAGAATTCTCCCTTAAGTTTTTTCCCTTTAAGAATAAAACTCAATCGTCCTTTCTTTAAATTGGCCATTAAAGTTTTTTCAGGCGAATCTGTTTTTTCTGCAGGTGTATACGTGCCGTTATCCCAGACAATAACATTTCCGGCGCCATAATTTCCGGTGGGAATAGTTCCTTCAAAATCTTTATAACTGTACGGATGATCTTCAACCATCATGGCCAAACGCTTTACTTCAGGATTTAAGGAGGGGCCTTTAGGAACTGCCCAACTTTTCAAGACACCATCCATCTCCAGTCTAAAATCATAATGCAAATGCGAAGCCGCATGTTTTTGCACGACGAAAATTAATTTATCGACTGATTTTTCAACTTTTCCTTTGGGTTCCTGGGTTTGCTTAAAATCTCTTTTTTTATTGTATTTGGAAAGTGACATAAGTTATGTTTTGTTGGTTAGAAGAAGCTTGTTTTTCGGGTGCTTAACAGAAAAAATAGCATTGAGTTAAAAGCTATTTAAACTGATTAGGTAACAAATTTAGTTGCGAAGTCCTGATTATTTTTTATATGATTACAGGTCGTAATTGCATAATTATCAGATTTTTACTTAAATCTAGTTTTGTTGCAGCATAATTATTTGAAAATTGCTGTAAAAATCGAAGAAGCTTGGTTGTTATTTTAAAAACTAAGGGAATCTCCATAAAAAAGATAGGAACGTCAAAACATTTAGAATCCGAAACTAATTAAGAATGATTAACGGCGACTTGATCGATACAATTTGGGGCAAAAATTGTATTAATAACAAATTGAAATCAGTACAAGCTGAAATTATTGAAGATTTAATCTTTTAAAATTTCAGGGCGTGATAATATAAAATGATCATTAAACAAAATTTTATATAGTTTTTATAATTTGTTATATAATTCCCATTTTTAAAGATTGCTAGTTATTACTGAAATATATTTTCTGCTGATAGACAATAAATTGTATAATTTTTACGATTAATTATGTAAAGTTTTCCATTTCTAATTTTGGAAATTTAATTGATGAAAACTTCCGTTTTCAAAACAATTATTAACCCTTAAACCTACCCAAGAAATTATGCGATACTTTAATTATATTACCATTTTATCGAGTTCTCTCTTAATTGCCTGCGGATGCTCGAATGACAAAGATCCTGTTACTCCGGATCCCGGAACCAAAACAGATCCTGTAGAAACTAAGACGCCTAATACTACTTACGCGCCTGCTTTTTCAGGGCAAACACGTATTAGTGGTGTTAAGACCAGTACGAGTTATGAAGCTAAAGTTATTACTTCTTCACTTACTGCTCCATGGGGCGTAAAAACCCTTCCCGATGGCCGATTATTGATCACGCAAAAAGCCGGTAATATGCGTATTGTAACTCCTACAGGAGAAGTAAGTGCTGCAATTACAGGTATTCCTGCAGTAAATCCTTCTGGTCAGGGAGGTTTATTGGGATTATGTCTTGATCCTGAATTTGCTTCAAACCGAATGATTTATTGGGTTTTTTCGGAAGCTTCAG
>Ga0247812_10001840_pt1 | contig 11985 bp, 7 predicted proteins | sample UWRJL149409B1_FD_178011 | JGI IMG/M metagenome (GOLD analysis project Ga0247812, IMG submission 178011) | Plant litter microbial communities from Arlington Agricultural Research Station in Wisconsin, United States - UWRJ-L149-409B-1 | ecosystem: Environmental > Terrestrial > Plant litter >...
CAGGAATAATTTCAAATAATTTTAAGTAACGCGCAGGGTTAAAAAAGTGAGTTCCGCAGAAGTGTTGTTGAAAATCTTCGCTTCTTCCTTCGCTCATAAAATGAATTGGAATACCAGAAGTGTTTGATGTAACCAAAGTTCCCGGAGTACGGAATTTTTCGATTTGTTCAAAAACCAGTTTTTTGATATCCAAACGCTCTACAACAACTTCAATAATCCAGTCAACATTGGCAATTTTTGCCATATCATCAGTCGTATTTCCAGTTGTGATTCGGCTAGCAAATTTTTGACTGTAAATAGGAGACGGTTTCGATTTTAATGAATTCGCCAAGTGCTCGTTTACTACACGGTTGCGAACTGCTTTACTTTCAAGTGTTAATCCTTTTTTAGCTTCAGCTTCTGTCAACTCGCGTGGTACGATGTCAAGCAGTAAAACTTCAACACCAATGTTGGCAAAATGACAAGCTATTCCTGAACCCATAATTCCGGATCCAATTACAGCAACTTTTTTAATTGTGCGTTTCATATTTGTTAATTTTATTTTCTATTGGTCAAATATGTTATCGCCTTTTTTATTATTGGTAAAAAATTTACTGTGGGCGATTTCATATTTGATACTATTTGTTTTTTTGTTTTGAATTGAAATAAGCCGTCTCCATTAATACGAATCTGCTTATTCCTTTTCTTTGTTTTCTGTTTGGGTAAATATGTTTTTGTCCTGAATCAATTCGTTGATAATTTCAGAAACTTCGATAAAATGTTTCAGCTTTTCGTCTGATACATGTTTTCTAACGGTTTCATTAAATTTCAGAACTGTATTCTTAGATAAGTCTCTTTTTTCTTTTCCAAATTCCGTCAGGTAAATCAAAACACCGCGTCCGTCAGATGGATTTTTTTTGCGAACAATCAAACCTTTGTCTTCCATTGATTTTAATGTTCTGGTCAGGCTTGTGGCTTCCATTCCCATTCTTGGCCCTAAGGCAGTCGAAGGCGTACCTTCTTCCTTGTCGATACTCAAAAGAGCAAACCCGGTGGCCATAGTGGCATCGTATTTTGCAGCTTCTTCGTTATACATTCTTGAAACAGCTTGCCAAGTCGCTCTCAAAATATAATCTATTGTTTTGTCTTTCATAGGTAACTATATCGATTTCAAATATAATCAAAAAATACTATGCGTGCATATTATTTTAAGATAAATTTTTGGTTAATAAATTTTTTGTTCTGGTTTTCAGTGTTTTATGGTTATTATTAATTTGAAATATACTATTCTTTTTTGATATTTTAACAAATTAAGTGCGGTAAAAATTGTTTTATGACTTTAAAACGGAGTTAAATTCCATATAATGTAAAAATTGCTGTTTATAATGCAGTATTATTATCCAATTCATATTTAGAAAGTGCCTTTTGCAGTATATTTTTCATTCGTTTTCGGAGGTTTTCGGGTCGGAGAATTTCGATTCCGTCGCCAAAACCCAATAAAATACGTTCCATCTCATAATTCGGCGAAATAAACAGATGTACAATAATACTTCCGTCTTCATTTTCTTTAATTAGCCGCTGTGACGAATGCAAAGGTTTGGTCACAACATAAGGCGCGTTTACAGCATCAACCCAAAGTTCGATTCTCTTGGGCTGTAAGCCTGTATTTACCGTAACGCCAATTACATTCTTATAAAACGAATCGGCATCAAAATCTTCCTCTATATAAGGTAGGTTAAAATCGTAGTCAATTGCGATGATTCTATCCAAAGCCAAATTAGTAATGGGTTGTGAGCTTTTTGTCTTTCCCACTAAAAACCAACGGTTATTAAATTCCTTCAATATAAAAGGATGAAAATGGAATTTGGTTTCTTCTTTCGATTTAAAAGATTTGTAAGTTATCACAAGCACAACTTTCTTAATAATCGCCTGATAAATCTCGTCTAAGAAATGAAGTCCTTTTAAATTCTCATTTTTATCCAGATAAATAACAGGTTTCGTATGCGACTTCTCAGCGTATATTTTATCCTCCAAACGCTGTAAAATATCCGAGACATCGCTAAACAAAGAGAAATCCTTAAACTGTTTCAGCATCGAAACCGTTTCGGTCAAAACATTCATATCGGTTTCCGTCAGCGGAATATCCGTTATCGAAAATTCCTCGTCTTCGTATTTATAATACTTTTTATCGTAAACAACAATTGGCGCATTATAACCCAGCTTTTCACTACGCATCAGCTGAATATCCATCTGAATCGTCCGTTTGCTAATCGGGTTTTCCCGGCCTTCATATTCAAACAAAGCTTCAGAACAACATTCGATCAAATCTTCCAAAGTCCATTGCCGGTATTTATTCTGCAGACATTTGTCAATCGTTTTGTAGCGTATTAAGGCATTTTTGTTTTGTGACATAGTTTTCTGTTTATTTCGCGCAAAGGCACGAAGGATCAAAGTTTTTGTTTCACGCAGATTATGCAGATTTAAGCAGATTTAGCGGATTTTTTTAAATCATTTTAATCCTTTAATCTGTGGCTATAAAAACTTAGCGACTTTGCGTCTTTATGCGATTCAAATATTAATTCCGATTTTTTATTCCAATTTTCCGTATAGGCGCACAGCATTACATCTTCTCACGAACGATGATTTCGCGCAAAGACGCAAAGTCGCAAAGTTTTGTTTCACGCAGATTTTGCAGATTTTTTAATCATTTTAATCCTTTAATCTGTGGCTATAAAAAACTTTGCGACTCTGCGTCTTTGCGCGATTATTTTTCGCTTTCCAAAATGCTTATCTCTTTTTCCATATTCTCCCGCGCCTTCTCTTCATACAATTTCCTGAACTCATCCGTCTGAAAAATAAACTCATTTTCCAGAAAATGTTTCAAGGCTTTTGCGCGTCCGGGTTTATAAAGAAAATCAGGATAAATGCGGTATTCTTTTCTAATCTGTTCAAAATAGATTTTATAATCGTCCCAATCTCTGGCGAGAATTTTCAAATCAAAATCAATCAGCCAGTTAATATCTTCAACTTCATTATGCTGATGCAGTTGCGTTGCACAAATCATATCAAAAACCAATGCCGAATTCAAAGTAGTTTCTTTCGGAAGAATCTTCACCGCATATTCAGCACTTTTCAGTTCGTTGTCTTTTTTACTGCTTATATAAATGTAGTCGTGATAAAAAATCGAATACAAAACTTCATTCGGAAATTGAAGCTGATCAAAATAGGTTTCATAACACACAATCATATCTTGTAGATGTGTCAGATTATGATAATGCCTTGATTTTTTGGAATAGGCTTTTTCTAAATCAAGCCAATTTTGCTGAATCTCATTTTTTCCAAAACCAATATTCAAGAGTAATTCGGTATATTTATCTTTAAGATTCATGTAGTTTTTTTCTCAAAAATAACGATTGTTTTTTACTGCGCAAAATAATTGCGTAGTAAAGTAAAACCTTTGTATCATCAAAAAACAGGAAATATGAAAAGTGATAATTCAAAAAATAAATCAAGAGCGAAACATAGCATTAAAAAAGACGAACCGTCTTACTGCGAACAAAATCCAGATTTGCCAAAAGTCATAATCTGCGATCTTGACGGAACATTAGCTTTAATGAACGGCCGGAATCCGTTTGATGCAAGTAGATGTGATAATGATTTAATACATCATCCGGTCGCGAATCTTTTAAAGAATTATAAATTCTTAGGTTATAAAATATTGCTGGTTTCCGGAAGAGAGAATGTCTACAAAGAACCCACATTGCGTTTCCTCGAAAAACATGAAATTGTATTCGATGAATTGCTAATGCGAAGAGCCAAAGACTACCGAAAAGATTCGATCATAAAAACAGAAATCTACAACGATTTTATAAAAGGCAAATACTTTATCGAATTTGTTTTAGACGACAGAAACCAAGTGGTTGATACCTGGCGAAAAGATTTAAAATTGCCTTGTTTTCAGGTTTATTATGGGGATTTTTGATTTTAAGGTGCTGAGTTTCTAAGGTACTGAGATGCTAAGTTTAAGCATTGGTTAAAAAACTTTGCTCCCGAAGCTTCGGGACTGCGCCTTTGCGCGATTAACTGACAAAGTCAAATAAAAACTTTGTGCCTTAGCGCCTTCGTGGCATTAAAATACTTTAATTTGCGCAAAAAAAAATTAATGAAATTTATCCAGCAGAGAACCATAATCCTAAAGTCACTTATTGCCGCACTGGCCATATTAATAATTAAAAATTTTGTGTTCAAAAACCTTTCTTTTTACGGGCAGGATTTTCACGATTTGATAGAGTTGTCTGATATCACGATTATTTTTACCGGAGCCTTTTTTGTATTCGGATTATTATTGGCGGCAACCATGACCGATTTTAAAGAAAGTGAAAAAATACCGGGTGAAGTCGCTTCGAATCTGGAAGCGATCAAGGATTGGATTTATCTGGCTTTTAAAGCGCCAAGAACAGGAACTTCTGATTTGTGCAAAGAAGAATTAGACAGTACTTTTTTACGCGAGCAAATGATCGCCATTACCGATGGTATTATTGCATGGATTTATTCCCACGGAAAAGATTCTACGGTTATCTTTCCCTTAATTCGAAAATCAAATGAGATTGCGTATTATTTTGCCGAAAGAGGTGTCGACAAAGAAGCCATAAAAGGCATACAGGAAAATACGAATGCGATGCGAAAACAGCTTACCCGTGCCTATTCGATTTCGAGAAATAACTTCATCAAGCCGGCTTATACCTTGCTGCAAAGTATATTGTTTATCGTCATGTCGCTTTTACTGATTACCAAATTCAAAAGCCCTTCAGCCGATTATCTGGTAACCTCTGCCATTACGTTTTTGTTTTGCTACTTGTATTTATTAATTAGCGGTTTAGACGATCCTTTTGATATTCTCAACGGAGATACCAATGTCGATTTGAAACCTATCGATCGATTTAAACAGCGATTGGGGTCGGATTTTTTGGTTTGAAAAATGGGATTACTTTTGATCGGTTCATACTAAGAAATTAATTGTGTAACCAACTTTATTTATAGCTTTTAAATTCAGGTATTTGTACTGGGTTTAAGGGCTTTTTGTTTATTTATATTTGAGGATTAAGCACTAAGTAAGATATTGTGGAAATCCGTAAAATTATCTTTGACTTAATTGGTAGCTTTGGCTTATATAGTTTATAATTTAATACTTTATTAATAATACAATTGGATTACATGATAGAATACATAAAATCAAATATTTTAGTCTTATTAGCAATCATAATAATTATGTTATCTTTTAAAAGAAGCAAGAAGTTTTTAATCGATATGTTTAAAATATTTAAAGAGTTTTTGATTAAGCAATTGCAAGTATTATTTAAAAATATTATTGAATATCTAAGTAAGATTGAAAGTAATCTATATAAAGGTTATTCTACCCCAAATGAATTATTACTTGAAGATTTAACTGCAAATTTACCTAATGATAAAAGAGACGGTCAGATAAAAACTTATCTAGATGCCTTATTTTTTGCAATACATAATAAAAACGTAATTAATATAGCATTGACAGGTGGATTTGGAACAGGAAAAAGTACAATCATTAATGAATTTTGTAAAAGTAATAGAGGTAATGAATATTTACATATTTCACTTGCGAGTTTTAAAGATGATAAATCTGATGAAAAATTAATTGAAACTAGTATAGTTCAGCAAATTCTTTATTATGAGAAAAAAATAAAAATAAAAGAATCTTCGTACAAAAGAATTGATTTTACAAAACCTTTTCGAAAATTAATTTTTATATGTTTATTGACATTGTGGATTTACTCATTAATTTTTTTATTTTTTGAAAAAATCAATGATAAACTTATTTTCTTTAAAGAAAGGAACACAGATATTGATCTCATTCGTTTTGTTTTTATAGCAGGTGTTTTTTATATTTTCTATAAATCTTATGATATGATAAAAAACATAAAATTTTCAAAATTAACTCCAAGTAGCCTTGAAATTGTTAATGAAAAGGCTGATAAAACATTATCTGTTTTTAATAGAAATATTGATGAAATAATTTATTTCTTCGAAAAAACTAATACCAACATTGTCATTATTGAAGATATTGATAGATTTAATGATGATATAGCTATAAAATTATATTCTAAAATTAGAGAACTTTCTATTTTGATTAAGCAGTCAAAAGATGTTATCCAGCCAGTTAAATTTATTTATTCTGTTAAAGATGAATTAATCTTAGAAGATAAAACGAAATTCTTCGATATCATTATTCCAGTCATACCAATTACTGACTATAGTAATTCCAAAAACATGTTTCTTTCAAAATTAGATAGTTTTTTTAACAAAGGAAAGACTGAAGATGAGTCTGGAAAAGAAATTAAAAGTTACTTAGATAAAAATTTCATTTCAGAAGTTTCTAATTATGTATATGATATGCGTACCGTTATCAATATTTGTAATGAATTTAAATTATATAATGAGATTTTAATTATTGATAAACCTATTATTGATAAAAATAAACTCTTTGCAATCATTTTTTATAAAAACATATTTCCTGATGACTTTGCACTAATTCAAAAAAACGAATCGAAATTACATCGAGTCTTTAAAAAAGATTTTAAAAATGACAAAGGTTTAGGGAAAATTATTTCAGATTTTAATGATCAATTAAAAAATGAAAGGGAAGAAAAGGATAAATTAGAGAAGGCATTAAGTGGACAAATTGTGAGAGATATAAATGAATTAAGAAATATTTATATTTTTAATCTGATAATAATGATTAATGAAAAACACAAAGTAAAAATAAAAGATATTGAGGAAACGAAATTAGGTGATTTGAGCACTGATGAAAACTTTAGAAAAATAAAAGAATCTGATAATGTTCAGTTTGGCTATGATTATACCGATAGTTATGCATCAAAGATCTCTTTTAAAGAGGTTGAAAGTAGAGTAAATATTGAATTATCATATGATCAAAGAGAAAAACTTATTAAAGATTTTCATGAGAATAAAATAGCTTTATTGGAGAGGAAGATTATTCATTTAAATAATGAAAAACAAAATATTAAAAATTTAAGTTTATTTGAATTATGTGAAAATTATAATGAAGGAATTGATCATTTTTTAGAACTAGTTTACTCTTCTAAAATATATAGAAATATTGATGGTGAAGAATTTATTGAAAATAAAGTAAATCCTAATATTAGTTTATTTAAATATCTATTTAAAAATGATTATTTGAATGAAGATTTTATAGAATACGTCTCATACTTTCATCCAGGTTCATTATCTTCTAGTGATCATAAATTAATGATGAAAATAAATCAAAATGAATTAACTTCTTTTAATGAAAAAATTGAGGACGTAGAGAATTTGGTAAAAAGTATAATAGACATTAGATTTAAAAATGAATCAATTTTAATCTATGACATTTTTGAATTTTTATTAAAAGACTGTCGTAATCCTAATTTGAGAAATGAAAAACTTGATTTTGTACTAGATCAAATTCAAAATTACCATAATGAGAGCATTTATTTTATAGAAGGGTTTTTGAGAAAAGTAAGTAATGATAATAATATTCTATCTAGCTTTTATGTTGAAATAACAAAATGGGATAAATTCTGGAATTTAGTAGAGACAAGGTTTTCAGAGGATTTAAAAAGAAAAATTTTGTTTGATCTAATTGAATTGTTTTCTGATGATATTGATGACAGAATTTTAGTTAAACTGAATAAAAATAAAGGAATAACTAATTTTATTAATTCGGATAAAGATTTACTTAAAGATATATTTGAAAGAATAAATAGTGATGCTTTTATAAAAACACTGCAGATATTACAAGTTCAGTTTAATTCCATCAGTTATTCAGAAAAAATTAAAGGGTTGTTACTTAAGGTTTATGAACATAACTTATATCAAATAACTAAAAAAAATTTATATCTTTTTTCTGGTCTTGATGAAAAATATAATCATGATCCTAAACAATTCTTACGTTCAAATCTAGGTTTTTTAAAATCTAATGAAGAATCAATTTTATACAAAAGAATTAGCGAAAATTTGAATCAATATGTTGAAAATGTTTACCTAAAGATTGAGAGAAATGTCAATGAAAAACCTGAGGAAGTCCTGTATTTATTAGAGCAGAATGATGAAAAACTTAGTTTAGATAATAAATTTAAAATAATTAAAAAAGGATTTGAAGGCAAATTAGAAAATTATGGTAAAATTATATCAAGAGAGATTATTATATCTTTAGTTGAAGATAATAAAATTTTGTCTTCTTGGAAAAATATTGTTAGATATTACAATCAGGAAGGTCCATTAACTTCAATATTGACAAATTTTTTAAATAATGAAGAAAACTATTCAATACTTTCAATAGCTGAGCTTTATGAAAACTTTAATTCATTTTTTAAAGATAAACTTTCTTGTCTTGAGTTTATATACACATTTATAAATGATGAAGATCTTTCGGAAGATTCTTTTAAAGAAATTTTTAAAGAATCGGGTGAAATAAGTTTAGAATCTAATGAAGTTACTTTAGAATCTAGAATTTTATTTCTTATTGAGAACAATTTTATAGTATTGGACGAGGAAGAGTTTGAATCATTATCTGAAAAAAATGTAGATTTCTTAGTTAGGTTAATCGAAAAAAACGAAAACGATTTTATTTCTGATTTAAGGGCTTATAGTTTTGAAATTGAATTTTTGAAAAAATTATTAGAATCTGAATTAAGTATTGAATCTTTAAATACAATTATTATTGAAAGAGAAACTAAGATAATTGAAACTGAGAATATAGAGCTTTTACAAAAAATAGCGGAGTTTTATCTTCAAAATAAATCTTTGAATTTTACCGCGGAAATGTTTGAGCACTTAATTAGTTCTGAGTTAGACGAAAAATATATTATAAGTTTATTTAATTTAGCTCTTTCCCAAGAAAATAATAATTACGATATTAATGATTTACTATCGAAAATGGGAGATAAGTTTATAGATATAGTAAATGAAGAAAATGTTTCTTTTGATATAAATGTAGAAAATGAAACCTTTCTTAAAATTTTGGAAGAAAATAGTATTATTTCAAGTTTTAAAAAACACAGAAAAGAGAGAATATATACAACCATTTATGATGTTTAAAATATACTAAATTTGCGTCCATAATATAAAAAAAACTATTCATATTTGAAGATTTCAATATAAGTCTTCCAATACCATATCTACAATAAAAAAAAATGCGCAACTCACTTTGCGCATTTTACATATTAATCCTAGATAAGAATATTATTATTATTGCCTTTCAACAACTTCTCTTAATACTCAACCTTTTCTCTTCAGCCAGTACCAAACGTTCATTTAGCTCCACAACTTTCAAGAGGATTGCAATGTAATCAAGAAGCAATAACATTCTCAATAAGTTTCAACCCGCCAAAATCCCCTTCGTTCCGCTTCACAAATCTCTAATAAATAAAATATTCTACATAAGGAATAATCAAAAACAAAAAGAAAAAAAGCATATTTCAGGCTTTCATTAAAAATAAGATCCAAGCCGGATTGTAATTCCATTTCGATTGAATCAAGTTTTGATTTTGTTTAAATTTTAACAAAAACAACTAAAAAAGTTATATTAAATAAAAATTTAACCTACATTTGCCCTCGAATTAGTGAAAAACAATCATATGGACCTGTCAGCAATAAAATATAGCGATCGTTTAGCGGGATTTCTTCCGGCTAAAGACTCAGGATATCATAAGTATTTTATGGAATAGAAGTGGAATTATAGTTTCAAGCTCAACATAAATAGATAAAAGCGTCCTCATCGGGACGCTTTTTTTGTTTTCAATGTATTTAGACTTTGCTCAAAATGGACAAAAAGAAACATAAAAATGACAATAAATAACCCTTAACTAAAAATAATAAAAAAAATAATTGACCAAATGTTTTATGATTAAACCAAATAGCGAAATATAATCTTGGAAAGTAATCTGATTGAAAAACAGTCATTTGATAAAAACAGCCATCGGCACGAGTATGCGGACAGGAATTTTATTGTTTTAAATTTTTCCGTAACTGGTTGATAGTCAGAAAAATAATCTTAAAATTATTTGGATAATTGAATTTTTCGACTTTATCTTTGCCAGACAAATGACAACAAGAATTTCATAAACAATAATGATTTTAAAATATTATAATACATATAAAATGAATTTTAATACTAACATAAACAAAGCAAAATCTCTAGACGCCCGTTCGGGTGAGTGGATTACTATGTCGGTGTATCAATATAAGCAATAGGATAATGATATCGTATTTGTTATGAAGCACCTTTTATCGGGTGCTTTTTTTATGCCCTTGCGTTTTGCAATTTGCCACTAAGCCGCAAAGGCGCAAAGTATATTTAAACAAATGCTGGCGAGCAATTTTTCGTGGAGAGACAAAGGAGAAAAAACTTTGCGCCTTTGCGCCTTAGTGGCAAAAAAAAATAATAATAAATAAAAAAATATACAATGAGTACAATATTAAAAGAATACAAAAAAGCAATTAAGATTCAATACGAGATCGAGAAAAAAGGAAAATACTTTGATTATTTGCACAAACCGTCTCGTGGAAAACTACGTGATTTTTGCTGGCTTATTTTCGAGATTAACCCAACCCAGGATGACTTAAATGTCTTTAGAAATCTATTTTCTTTAGAATTTGATCATACCAAAAAAAATAAGTTCAAGGAGCAAAAAGATAAGTTCAGACCTATCGAGACTTTCTTTAAAGGCGAAACAGATCCGGTAAATATTGATGCAATCAATATGGCTGCAATTATGGTTGATTTTCAACCGCGTCCTTTTAAAAAGTTTCACGACAAGTACAGAATTGAAGAAGGTAAACAAATTGAAAATAACGATAAAGAAGTCATAGACATTTTCAAATGGCGAAAACGTTACAAGTCAATCGAAAGAAATCTTCGTCAGATAATGGCTCTTTTTTAGAAGGAGAACAGCATATGGCCAAAATTTTGAATTGGCGTTTGCATAATTAAAAAAGGCTGTCCTTGGGAGACAGCCTTTTCATTGGTTAATTATTTTGGAATTTTAATCGTGACCATAGATTTTAGCGTAAAGATCTTTGTAAATTTCTTTAATGATCTTACGTTTTAATTTTAGTGTAGGAGTAAGCTGTCCGCCGTCGATAGACCAAACATCTGGAGTCAACTCAAAACGTTTTACTTTTTCCCAGTTACCAAATTTCTCATTTATTCCTTCTACTTCTTCGTCGATACGTTTAATTACGTCCGGATTAGCGCTTATTTCTGCATTTGTGCTGCCTAAAGTTATTTTATGAAGCTTTGCCCATTCTTTTACAAATTCAAAATTAGGCTGAATAAAAGCACCCGGCATTTTTTCACCATCTCCAATTACCATAATCTGCTCGATAAAACGAGATTGTTTCATAGCATTTTCAATCAATTGAGGCGCTACATATTTTCCACCAGATGTTTTGAACATTTCTTTCTTACGATCAGTAATTTTCAAGAAACCTTCACTGTCAATTTCTCCAATATCTCCTGTGTAAAAATAACCATCTTTTAAAGCTTCGGCTGTTTTTTCAGGATCCTTAAAGTAACCTAACATAACGTTTGGTCCTTTGCAAAGAATTTCCCCGTCAGCAGCAATTTTCACTTCTACATTGCGAATCACTTTTCCAACAGTTCCAATTTTGAATCCTTTATTTCTCTGATCGTTTACGGCAATTACCGGCGATGTTTCAGATAAACCGTAACCTTCCATAACAGGGATTTCTGCAGCAGCAAAAACTCTTGTTAAACGTGGCTGTAACGCTGCACTTCCTGAAACCATTAAATCTAAATTCCCTCCCAAACCTTCTTTCCATTTGCTGAAAATCAATTTGCGGGCAATTTTTAACTGAAATTCATACCAGAAACCATTGGCTCCGTATGGCTCATATTTTAAACCTAAATCAATAGCCCAGAAAAACAATTTTTTCTTGATGCCGGTTAAT
>Ga0247812_10001843_pt1 | contig 11968 bp, 10 predicted proteins | sample UWRJL149409B1_FD_178011 | JGI IMG/M metagenome (GOLD analysis project Ga0247812, IMG submission 178011) | Plant litter microbial communities from Arlington Agricultural Research Station in Wisconsin, United States - UWRJ-L149-409B-1 | ecosystem: Environmental > Terrestrial > Plant litter >...
CACCCCCGACGGCGGCAACGCCTCGGCGCAGCAGGCCGTGCTCGACTCGCTCTACGCGATCATTCTCGGTGGAGCGATCATGGTCATCGTGACGATGCTGAGGCAGGCGTCGGCCGCGGTCGATGCTGCCCAGGCCAATGCGCTCGAGCGCTACGCCCACGCCGTGCGCGCGCACGCGACTGAGGTCGAGCGCGTGCAGGTGGACTCGATCGTGCACGACAGCGTGCTCACGACGCTGATCTCCGCAGCGCGAGCGTTCACTCCGGATGCCAAAGCACTCGCCGCCACCATGGCCGGTAATGCAATCGGTCACCTTCGTGAAGCGGCGCTCGTCACCCCCGACGACGGCAGTACCGTTCCTCTGAGCGCTGTCGCGAGGCGCATCGCCGACGCCGCCAACACGATCGGCGCGAAGTTCGAGCTGCGCACCCGAACCATCGGTGCAAAGCAGATGCCGATCATGGCGGCAGAGGCGGTGTACTCCGCGGCCGTTCAGGCCATGGTCAACAGCCTCCAGCACGCCGGCTCGGCGCCGGAGGTGAGTCGCTGGCTCACCGTTCGCGGAGTGGATCCGGCCGGCATCGAGGTCGAGGTGGGCGATACCGGCTCTGGCTTCGACTATGTCGATGTTCCGAAGGAACGACTCGGTCTTCGCGTATCGATCGTCGAGCGCGTTGCCAACGCCGGCGGGTGCGTCGAGATCGACTCGGTCATCGGCGAGGGAACGTCGATCACGATCCGCTGGCCGAAGGCCGACGGTGCGGCCGAAACCGGCACAACAGGCGACGGGGCGATCATCGGCGGCGGCCTCGAGGCGGGGTTGGCCTCGTGAAAATCGGCGTTCCGCGGTATCTCGTTGTCGGCATGGCCGCTCTGTTCTCGATTTACCACATCGTTCTCGGCTTCTACGCGATGGCGATCCCGCAGTCGTTCGCGCCTGTGCTCATGGCGATGGGGATCTACCTCGTCGCGACCGTTGCCAGCCTCCTGCCGTGGGGACCGGAGCGCATGCCGCTCTGGCTCGCGGCCTTCAACGTCGCTGTCGCCATCTCGCTTCCGCTGCTCGTCAACGCTGAGCTCGACCCCGACCGCGCGGGCGGCAACGGGTATGCCACCTGGTACGTGGCCGCCGTCGGAACCCTCATGACGATCACGTCGACCCGCCACCGGCACTCGTTCGCCTGGGTCGGCGTTGCGGCGCTGTGCGTGCAGGTGATCGCGTGGGGCGGAATCACGAGCGCGAGCACCATCGGTGTCATCGGCAGCATCGCCTGGGTGGCCGTCTCGCACATCATCAGCCGGGCGATGGCCAAGGCCACGAAAGACGCGACGCGCTTTGCCCTTGCCGAGCGCGAGGCGACCGATTGGCAGGCGGCCCAGGAGGCCCACATCTTCGAGCGCCAGTTCCGGCTCGGCCAGACCAGCTCGATGGCGCTGTCGATGCTCAGGCAGATCCAGCAGAGCAACGGCGAGCTGACCGACGAGCAGCGCGAGGAGTGCCTGCACCTCGAGGGCGCCATCCGCGACGAGATCCGCGGACGCAAGCTGCTCAACGACGCGGTGCGGGAGCAGGTGATGACCGCCCGCCGCCGTGGCGCGACGGTGACGCTGCTCGACGAGGGAGGGATCGACGATCTGACCGACGGCGACCTTGACCGCGTACTCACCGCGCTCGCGGAGGCCATCAAGAGCACGGATGCCGACAAGGTCATCGCGCGTACGGTGCCGGAAGGTTCGGCGATAGCCATCACGGTTGTCGGACTTCGCACGGCCGACGACGGAAGCGCGAGCGCACTGGGGCAGGCCGCCCTCGAGGAAGACGAAGTCGACCTGTGGCTCGAGATTCCGCGTGCGGTGCCGCGCTAGCTCCCTTGGCCGTCACCGCCCCTGAGGCGCTAGCTCCCTGGGCCGCTACCGCTCCCTGGGCCGCTACCGCTCCCTGAGCCTGTCGAAGGGCTGAAAACCTGAGGGTTAAAAAGCAGAAGGGCCGAAAGCAGAACTTCCGGCCCTTCGCTAAAATCCGCGTCAGGGCGATAACCCGAATATCACCCTGACGCGCCCCCAAGCTATTGGCCCGCTTACCCTAGTCGGCCAATAGTTGGTGGTGTAACTCAAAGAGAGACACCTAGCGCTTACTATCTTGGTCGGAGGGTACACCGGGGTACAGTCGTCATTTAGGGGGACAGCAGGGGGACAAATTATGTCCCACTGTTTGTTTTTCACCAGCATTTTGCTGGGATTATCGCCGATCTGACGGAGCATATTGGGGTACATTCTGCGGCGAATCACGCCATTCCGTAATGTGCCGCGCAACTTTCGGGCCTAATCAGCCGTCAGAACAGCGGATTCCGCATTTCGCGAGCAAAAACCAGAACAAGGCGGGGTGGACAGACCGTTCTGGTGGTTTTCAGGCCGAGAAGCCGCGCCAGGCGCCATGGCCCGGCGCCAGCGGAACGCGGAGTGAGCGCTGGCTCCGCTGCCACGCGGTCGTACCCGTCGCGAGCTCGCGGCCGCGTTCGTCGGCGAGCTCCTCGAGTACGCCCGAGAGCACTGCGGTAACCGCGGCCACTTCGGCCGCGGAGGGGTTACCGGCAATGATCCGGATGTCGGGGGCTGCGGCATCCGGAGTCTCGTCGAGACTCACAGCGGGATGTTCCCGTGCTTCTTGGGGGGAAGGCTCGCGCGTTTGGTCTTGAGCGCGCGGAGCGCCTTGACCACGACGACGCGGGTGGCCGCCGGCTCGATGATTCCGTCGAGCTCACCGCGTTCTGCGGCGAGGAACGGGGATGCGACGTTGTAGGTGTACTCGTTGGCGAGCTTCGTGCGTACGGCTGCGACGTCTTCGCCAGCTGCCTCTGCCGCCTTGATCTCGTTGCGGTACAGGATATTGACGGCGCCCTGTCCGCCCATTACGGCGATCTCGGCCGTCGGCCAGGCGTAGTTGAGGTCGGCACCGAGCTGCTTCGAGCCCATGACGATGTAAGCCCCACCGTAAGCCTTGCGGGTGATGACGGTGACGAGCGGAACCGTGGCCTCGGCGTAGGCGTACAGCAGCTTCGCGCCGCGGCGGATGACGCCGGTCCACTCCTGGTCGGTGCCCGGGAGGTACCCCGGAACGTCGACGAGCGTGAGAATCGGAATCGAGAAGGCGTCGCAGAACCGCACGAAGCGCGCGGCCTTCTCGCCGGCCTCGATGTTGAGGGTTCCGGCCATCGCGGACGGCTGGTTCGCGACGATGCCTACCGAGCGACCCTCGACCCGGCCGAAGCCTACGACGATGTTCGGGGCGAACAGTGGCTGCGTCTCGAGGAAGTCACCGTTGTCGACGATGTGCTCGATGACGGTCTTGACGTCGTAGGGCTGGTTCGGCGAGTCGGGAATGATGGTGTTGAGGCGGCGGTCCTCGTCGGTGATCTCGAGCTCGACCTCGCTCTCGTAGACGGGGAGCTCGGCGAGGTTGTTGTCGGGCAGGAAGCTCAGAAGGGCACGCGCGTAGTCGAGCGCGTCGTCTTCGTCACTCGCGAGCCAGTGTGCGACACCGGAGATCTTGTTGTGGGTGAGAGCTCCACCGAGCTCTTCCATCCCGACATCCTCGCCCGTCACGGTCTTGATGACGTCGGGGCCGGTCACGAACATCTGGCTGGTCTTGTCGACCATGATGACGAAGTCGGTAAGGGCGGGGGAGTAGACGGCGCCACCGGCGGCCGGGCCCATGATGATGGAAATCTGCGGGATGACACCGGAGGCAGCGGTGTTGCGACGGAAGATCTCGCCGTACTTACCGAGGGCGACAACACCCTCCTGGATGCGCGCTCCACCGGAGTCGAGCATTCCGATGATCGGAACGCCGGTCTTGAGGGCGAGGTCCATGACCTTGATGATCTTCTCGCCGGCCACTTCGCCGAGGGATCCACCGAAGATCGTGAAGTCCTGCGAGTAGACGGCGACCTGGCGGCCGTGGATGGTTCCGGTACCGGTGACAACCGCATCGCCGTACGGGCGCTTCTTTTCCATGCCGAAGGCGTGGGTGCGGTGGCGAACGAATTCGTCGATCTCGACGAACGATCCGTGGTCGAGCAACTGCTCGATGCGCTCCCGGGCGGTCTTCTTGCCCTTCGAGTGCTGCTTCTCGATCGCGGCCTCGCCGCTGGCCGTCACGGCTTCGTGATAGCGCACCTTGAGATCGGCGAGTTTGCCTGCAGTTGTATACATGTCGGGCGAAGCGTCCTGAGAATTCACGAGTGTCACTCTACCGAATGGCCCCCGTGCGGCCGGTTGGCGGAAACCTGACAACATATTCCCGATGGTTTGACCGCTTCCATCGTGAACCCGTTGTTAACCTCCCGTTTACAGAGCGCGCTCATCCGCGACGTATCGTGTGGAGATTGGCAAACCGGCCCTAACCCGAGGATCTAATGACACTTGAACTCCCCTCAGCGCGCGCAACGGTTGCGACGCGTAAGACTTCGATCTCGCCGCGCAAAACCCGCCGCGATGTGGATACGATCTCCGCGATTGTCATCGTGGATACCGACTCCTATACGAAGTGGGGAGTCGCGGTGCTGTCGTCGATGCCGGCCGACTGGACCAAAAAGATTCTTCTCATCGATACCGCCGTGGCGCCGAGCGAGGCGCAGCTCGCTGCGGCCATCACCGGCAGCGGCTTCTCCCGCGCACAGGTTGAGCACCTCTCGGTCACCGACGTCTACCGCACGGTTCGTGCCGAGCGCCCCGATGTTGTGCTCGTATCGACCCTCGGGCTTCCGGGAACGATTGTGCTTCAGGAGCTCCACGAGCTTCCCGACCGCCCCGTCCTGATGACGGGGCTTCCCGGCATCTCGATTCCGGCGACCGATCTCGCGATCCTCCGTCGCGTACAGGCCGACCTGTTCATCGTCCACAGCAAGCGCGAAGTTCGCGCGTTCGACGCACTCGCGGCCGAGCTCTCGGTCGACGCGCGTTTTGTGCTCAGCAACCTGCCGTTCCTGCGCCGTGACAGCGACCAGGGCCCGCGCGGCACCGACATCATCTTCGCCGCCCAGGCGATCGTTCCGCTCGACCGCAAAGACCGGATGCACCTGCTCGGCCTTCTGGCGAAACTTGCCCGGTCACGCCCCGACCAACGGGTCGTCATCAAGCTCCGCGCCACGAGGGGCGAGCAGCAGACCCACGACGAAGACGACAGCTACGAAGACCTGCTCGACGAGCTGGAGAACCGCCCGTCGAACCTCGTGGTCGCCGCCGGACCGATGTCGGCCTTCCTCGCGAACGCCGCAGCCCTCGTGACGGTGAGCTCGACCTCGTCGATCGAGGCGATTGCCCTCGGTGTCCCGGTGCTCGCACTCGACGAGTTCGGGGTCGGCCCGGACCTGATCAACGAGGTCTTCATCGGCAGTGGCCTGCTCGCGGGCGCGGACGCCCTTGTCGCCGGCGACTTCCGCACCCCGTCTCCGGACTGGCTCGACGACAACTACTTCCACGCGGAGTGCGACAACACCTGGCTTTCCGCCCTCGACCAGTTGCTGCGTGACCGCTCGATCGGAATGCTCGCCGACCGTGCGCCGCTTGAGGTGCGTCGCGGTGGTGCCCTGCGTCGGGCGTGGGACCGCAAGAAGGAGTTCAAGTCCCTCGACCGGAGCGCGAGCGCGAAACTCGCCCGCCTCATCGGGGTGCCGGCGAGTCTTCTGCTTCGCGCGGGCACGGGAGTGCGCGACGCCGTTCGCCGGGTGCGCTCGATCTCCCGCGCGTAGCGGCGGGCTGCCCGGCTCTGCTCCCCAACCGGGCGTTCTAGACTGCAGCGATGGACTGGCAGCTCAGCACCGCCGAAGCGGCAACCCTCGAGTTTCTCGACCAATCGCCATCGACCAACACGGCGCTCGTGGCCCTCGCGGCATCGGACGAATCACCGGTCGACTTCTCGGTGATCCTCACCACCAACCAGACCGCCGGCCGAGGCCGCCTCGGCCGGGTCTGGGTGGCGCCGCCGGGCAAGACGATCGCCGTCTCGGTGCTGCTTCGGCCGGTACTGCCGGCCGGTGAGCCGCTCGAGCTCGCGCACTTCGGCTGGTTGCCGCTCATCGCCGGGGTAGCGATGTCGACGGCCGTGGCATCCGTCGTCCCCCCGCATCGTGTCGGGCTCAAGTGGCCGAACGACGTGCAGATCGACGGGCTGAAGGTCTCCGGCATCCTCGCCGAACTCGTGCCGAGTGGCGACGCGGTCGTGATCGGCGCCGGACTCAACGTGTCGATCGCCGCCGACGAGCTGCCGACCACCACCTCGACGTCGCTCGCGCTCGCCGGGGCAGACGTCGGCGGCAACACCGCGGATGCCGTGCTCGCGCTGTACCTGAAGACCCTTCGGTCGCTCTACACCGGCTTTGTCCGGCTCGGTGCTGACCCGGAGGGAAGCGGCATTCTCGATCTCGTCACCGAGTCGTGCACGACGCTCGGGCAGCAGGTGCGCGTGCACCTTCCCGGTGGCGACGACCTCTATGGCACCGCGACCGGCATCGACCAGAGCGGTCGTTTGCTCGTGCGTCGCCAAACGGATGGGCATGTCACGGCTGTCGCCGCGGGTGACGTGACACATCTGCGGTATGAATAAGGCATGACGACCGAACCGACCACCGCCGGGGCACCGACCCCGGAGTCCGTGGTCGCGCGCCTGCGCCCCCACGGCCGCGCGCTGTTCTGGCCGAGCCTCGCGCTCATCGCGATCGTCGGGGCTGTCGGCTACTTCTACGGGCTGTTCGACGAGGTGTGGCTGAACCTCGCCGTGCTCGTCGGCGGAGTTCTGCTCGCCCTCGTGCTCTGGCTGCTCCCGTTGCTGTCATGGCTCGGCAGCCACTACACGATCACCACGCGCCGCATCGTGCTGCGCAGCGGCTTCTTCGTGCGAGTTCGCCAAGAGATGCTGCACAGCCGCGGCTACGACGTGACGGTGCGCAAGAACTCGCTGCAGAGCCTGTTCGGCAGTGGGGACGTCGAAATCAACACCGGGCTCGATCACCCGGTTGTGCTGCGGGATGTCCCGAGCGCCGACCTCGTGCAGACCGCGTTGCACGACCTGATGGAACGCAGCCTCAACCCGATCGCCGCGCGTCGCCAGGCGCAGCAGTCGGCGTCAGACGAGACGACGCGCTGGGGATTCCGCTAGCGCGCTTCGGCGACCGTGTTCCGGGTACCGGTGACGGCATCCGTCGAATCCGCTGAAACGGCCGCGAGGTCGTCGCCGGCCTCCTCGGCCTCGATCTCACCCCGGAATACCCAGATCCGGTAGAACGTGAACCGGAACGCCGTGCCGAGCGCGAGGCCGACGACGTTTGTCGCGATGTTGTCCGCGACGAGGGACGTGAAGCCGAGCGCGTAGTGCGAAACCCAGAGGCATCCGAGGCTGATGATCATGCCGCCGACGCTGACGGCCGCGAACTCGAGGCCTTCGCGCACCCAGTGCGGGCGGCGGGCGTGGCGGAACGTCCAGTGGCGGTTGCCCATCCAGTTGGCGATGATCGCGAGCGAGGTCGAGATGATCTTCGCTAGAAGTGGGCCATGTTCGACGTTCTCCGGGTCGAGCAGAGTCACACGCAAGACGTTAAAAACCAACAGGTCGATGCCGAGACCGACGAGCCCGACCAGCCCGAAGCGCGTGAGCTGAGTCACGAGAGCGCGCATGCATCCACCTGGTCGATAAGCGAAGATAGGGTCATAGCGGATGGAAGTCTAACCACATCCGCGTTCCACCCGTCGGGTGGTTACAGAGTATTCGACACAGCGTGGAGATTCGATTGGCACCCATTATCGGAGTGGTCGGCGGTGGGCAGTTGGCCCGCATGATGGTTCCGGCCGCCATTAACCTCGGCCTCGAAATCCGCGTGTTCGCCGACTCACGCGGCGAATCAGCCGACATCGCGGTCACCTCGACCGGCGACTACCGCTCGGCCGACGAACTGCTCGCCTTCGCAAAAGACGTCGACGTCATCACGTTCGACCACGAGCACGTTCCCCAGCCGGTGCTTCGCGCTCTCGTCGAGGCCGGCGTCGCCGTACACCCCGGCCCCGACGCCCTGCTCTACGCCCAGGACAAACTCCTCATGCGCGAGCGCCTCGGCGCCCTCGGCCTGCCGGTTCCCGATTGGGCCCGCGTCGCCGACACCACCGAGCTCGCCGCGTTCCTCGCCGACCACGGCGGGCGTGCCATCCTCAAGACGCCGACCGGCGGCTACGACGGAAAGGGCGTTCGCGTCATCGAGAACGCGGATGACGCGTCCGACTGGTTCGCCGCCGGTGAATCGCTACTCGTCGAAGAGCTCGTCGAATTCCGTCGCGAGCTCGCGCAGCTTGTCGCCCGCCGGCCCTCCGGCGAGATCGCCCTGTGGCCGCTCGTCGAATCGGTGCAGCGCGACGGTGTGTGTGCAGAGGTCATCGCCCCGGCTCCCGGCTCAGCCGGACGCCTCGCGGACGTCGCGGCCGACATCGCCACCACGATCGCCGACACCCTCGGCGTGACCGGCGTTCTCGCCGTCGAACTCTTCGAAACCACCGACGATCGCCTGCTCATCAACGAGCTCGCCATGCGTCCGCACAACACCGGCCATTGGAGCATCGACGGCTCGACCACGAGCCAGTTCGAGCAGCACCTTCGCGCGGTGCTCGACCTTCCGCTCGGAGCAACCGGATGCCGTGACGAGTGGAGCGTCATGGTCAACGTTCTCGGCGGCCCGGCAACCGGAACCCTCGCCGACCGCTACCCGCTCGTGCTCGCCGACCAGCCGACCGTGAAGATCCACGGCTACGGAAAGTCGCCGCGTCCCGGCCGCAAGGTCGGACACGTCACGGCGGGCGGAGATGAACTCGATGACGTGGTGTACCGCGCGCGTGCCGCAGCAGCATTCTTCGAGGATTGACACCTAGCATGGTCTCCGTGCCTGCTGCCCTCGACGACTCCGCCACCGCTGCCCCCATCGTTTCCGTGCTGATGGGGTCGGACTCCGACTGGACCGTCATGACCGATGCGGCCGCGGCGCTCACCGAGTTCGGGATCCCGCACGAGGTCGAGGTCGTCTCTGCACACCGCACCCCGGAGAAGATGATCGAATTCGGTCGCGCGGCTCGTGGGCGAGGCATCCGGGTCATCATCGCCGGCGCGGGCGGGGCAGCCCACCTCCCCGGAATGCTCGCCGCCGTCACCACACTGCCCGTCGTCGGGGTTCCGGTACCTCTGGCCAGGCTCGACGGACTCGACTCACTGCTCTCAATCGTGCAGATGCCGGCCGGGGTTCCCGTCGCCACCGTCTCGATCGGCGGCGCCCGCAACGCCGGGCTTCTCGCCGCACGCATCCTCTCGACGAGCGATGACGTTCTCGCCGAGAAACTCGCTGACTATGCACGCAGCCTCGAGGCGATGGTCGCCGAGAAGAATGCCGCGTTGCAGCTGAAACTGTGACCGCGCTCAACCCGGTCCGTTTTCCCGACCTGAAGTCGCGGGAGACGATGACCAGGAGAGCCTGGTGGCTCGTCGGGCTCAACATCCTGATTCCGGGATCCGCGCAGTCTCTCGCCGGTAGCCGCAGGCTCGGGCGATTCGGCCTCGCGGCGACCCTCGTTCTCTGGGCGCTCATCGTGATCGCCGTCGTGCTCTTCTTCGTCGCCCGGCCGGTGCTTCTCGGGCTCGGCACCAACCTGATCGCGCTCACCGTCGCGCAGTTGCTCATCGCGTTCTACGTTGTGCTCTGGGTCATCCTGACCTTCGACACCCTTCGCCTGGTGCGCCTCGTGCGCGCCGCACCGTCGGCACGGGCCTTCATCGCCGGCCTCGCGATCGCCGCGCTCGTGGCCATCGCGGGAACCGCGAGCTACGGAGTCGTCGTCACGGGTTCGCTACGCGGGCTGCTCGGTGAAGTTTTCGGCGGAACGAAAATGGCCGAGCCGATCGACGGTCGCTACAACATCATGTTGCTCGGCGCCGACGCCGGCGACCACCGCATTGGCCTTCGTCCCGACAGCATCTCGGTCGTGAGCATCGACGCCGAGACCGGCGCCGCGACGGTCATCGGTATTCCACGCAACATGCAGCGTGTGCCGTTCGCCGATGGGTCGCCGCTGCTCGGCCTGTACCCGAACGGCTACGACTGCGGTGTCGACTGCCTCGTGAGCTATCTCTACAAGGTCGGCGAAGACAACCCGGAGCTCTACCCCGACGCCGAGGCGCAGGGCAGCAGCCCGGGAATCGAAGCCATGCGCGACGGCATCAGTGGTGTGGTGGGGCTGCCGCTGCAGTACTTCGTGCTCATCGACATGAAGGGCTTTGAGGAGCTCATCGATGCGCTCGGCGGGATCGACATCAACTCCACCGGTCGGTACCCGCTCGGCGGCGAGGAAGACGCCAACAACCAGCCGATCAACGTCGATGGCTGGATCGAGCCGGGCGAACAGCACATGGACGGCCACACCGCCCTCTGGTACGCCCGCGCCCGCCACGGTACAACCGACTACGACCGGATGAAGCGCCAGCGCCAGGTGCAGGAGGCGATTCTCAAGCAGTTCTCGCCGGGCAACGTGCTGACCAAGTTCGAGGCGATTGCCGGAACCGGCGCGCAGATCGTCGAGACCGACATCCCGAAAGAGATGCTGCCCGGGTTCGTCGAGCTCGCGAGCAAGACGCGGGAGCTGGAGATCGCCAAACTCGAGCTCTCACCTCCGGAGATCAACATGATCCACCCCGACTTCGCGCTCGCCCACGAGCTGGTGCAGCAAGAGCTCGCCGAGTCGATCCCGACGACACCGACCCCCGAGCCCTAGGCCCGCCCTTCGCGCGCCTTTCCCTCGCCTTATTTCCCTCGTCCCATGTCGGAAATTCAGGACTTCTGTCGCGCTCGCCGACGGTAGCCCCGGGATTCCGGGGACGCCTGCGCGCGGCATCCGCCGTTGTCCTGAATTTCCGACAAGAACAGGCGAAGGAAGTGATGAAAGAAGTGCCGAAAAGAGCGGGCGGGTAGTGCGGGCGGTCAGTTGCGGCGCGACCTAGAGGTCGGCGTGCAGCTGCCAGACCTTCTCGGCGGAGGTGCGCCAGCTGAACAGGCCTGCGCGGTCCTCGCCCTGGGTTCCCAGTCGTGACGCGAGCTCGGCATCCGAAACCACTCGCGAAATAGCTGCCGCGAGGCGTTCCGCGTAGCCGTCGAGATCGCCGATCTCGACCACGAGGCCCGCGCCGCCGGTGACCTCGATGAGTCCGGGAGCATCGGAGTGCACGACGGGGGTGCCGAAGTGGAACGCCTCGAGCACCGGGAGGCCGAAACCCTCGTCGAGGCTCGGGAAGACGAGCAGCTCGGCGCGCGAGAGCACGACCGAGAGGTCGGCGTCGGAAAGATTGCCGATGGCCCGCACGCGGTCGGCGGGAAGCCCGGCCGCCGCGACGAGGGCCGACAGCGACTCCGCGTCGCTCTCGTCCGGACCGACGACGAGCAGCGGCAGGTCGGGGGAGTCGTCCCGCGCGAGCGCGTCGACGACATAGTTGACTCCGCGGCGGGACTCGAGCCCGCCCATCGTCAGCAAGAACTTCTCGGGAAGGCCGAGCGCGTCGGCGCGGGCATCCGCGTCATCCGGCAGCCGGAGGTGCGGGCTGACCGCTCCACCGATCACCCGTACGCGGTCACCGAAGTCGAGAAACTCCCCGAGCTGGGCGGCGACGGCGTGGGTCGGAACGACGATCGCGTCGGCGTACTTCTCCGCGCGACGGGCCATCGCTTTGTGCCAGGCCACGCGGCGGGCTCCGAGTGATTCCGGATGCGTCCACGCGACGACATCGTGCAGCGTGACGGCGATCTGGTGGCCGGCATTGTTGAGCCGATCGTGCCGTGAGAGCGGGGCGAGCAGGCTCGGGGCGTGGATCATCCCGGCGGGCAGCCGGGTGAAGCCGTGCTGCCAGGCCGCCGCGAGTTCGCGCCGCGCGAGGGTGCTCTTGAACATGTCG
>Ga0247812_10001844_pt1 | contig 11968 bp, 13 predicted proteins | sample UWRJL149409B1_FD_178011 | JGI IMG/M metagenome (GOLD analysis project Ga0247812, IMG submission 178011) | Plant litter microbial communities from Arlington Agricultural Research Station in Wisconsin, United States - UWRJ-L149-409B-1 | ecosystem: Environmental > Terrestrial > Plant litter >...
GTATTCGTCGAACCCGAGGTCGGGCTCGTTCTGCATGGCGGTGCGTGGCTTCGCGCGGAAGTTCTGCACGATCGTCTCCTGAACATGCCCGAAACGCTCGTGCAGGTCGCGGATGGCGAAAAGCGCTTCGGTGCGCTCGTCGTGGTTCTCGCCGATGCCGAGTAGCACGCCGGTGGTGAACGGGATGCGAGCGCGGCCGGCATCCTCGATTACGCGCAGACGCAGTGCCGGGTCTTTGTCGGGGGAGCCGTAGTGCGCGCCGCCCGGTTCGGACCACAGTCTCGTCGCGGTGGTCTCGAGCATCATTCCCATGGAGCCGGCGAACGGGCGAAGGCGCTGCATCTCGGCCCACGACATGACGCCGGGGTTGAGGTGGGGGATGAGTCCGGTCTCGTCCAGAACCAGCTTCGCCATTGCGGCGACGTACTCGAGTGTCGAGGAATAGCCGTGCTCGGCCAGCCACTTGCGGGCCTGCGGCCAGCGGGCCTCCGGGCGGTCGCCGAGGGTGAAGAGTGCTTCCTTGCACCCCATGCCGGCACCGGTGCGAGCGATCGCGAGGATCTCATCGGGTTCCATGTAGGTGGGGATGCCGTTGCGGGCAAGGCCGCCGGGGGTATCGACGAAGATGCAGTAGTGGCAGCGGTCTTGGCAGAGCTGGGTGATCGGAAGGAAGACCTTCTTGGAGTAGGTGATGACTCCCGGGCGACCGGCGGTGCGGAGTCCCTCATCCCGGATGTGCGAGGCGTGCAGCAGCAAACGATCGAGATCGTCGCCACGCGCGCTGAGCAGCGGAGTGACAAGAGCGGATGTCGGGGTCGCGCCGTTCGACAATTGGTCGATGGCGTCGCCGACGGAGAAAGAGGAAGGCTTCAATTCAGGGCTCTCTGAGTTGCACGAGCAAAAAAGAAAAGCGATCAACTGACCGCCGCGAACCCAAATCCAGGCCCGATATGAAGTGCCTCAAGCGTATCGGAGTTTGCGGCGTGCCCGCTGGTTGAGCCGCCCCCCGCCCGCGACTACCTGACCTCGGAGTTGCGCCCGGTCATGATCGCGACGAACCAAGCGACCCCCGCCACGACATGCATAACAGCAAGCGAGAGCCCGGTTGCGGCATCCGACGACATGATGAGCGGGGCCGCCGTCGAGCACAGGGCTATCACCGCGCCAGCCCACCCGGCGATTACGCGCAGAACAGGCAACCGGCGCGCGACCAGCCAGATGACGACACCGGCCAGTGTGAGCGGCACGACCGTTGCGACAACGGGAAGCAGCGCGATGAGCTGGGTAGACGCGCCCGTGTTGACGACCATCGAGGCGCCAGCGGACGAACCAATGAAGAAAACGACGAGGTTTACGAGAGCAGCTGCGCCGACGACGATGGCGAAGCGCCCTCGACTGAACGGCGTAATAGCGGAAGCTGTGCGGGGTGCGTCGATGGTGACCATGAGAACTCCTGTGAGTTGGAAGAGGTGGTGAGCAACTACTAGGGTACCTAAATGATTTAGCTAGTCAACTATTGAGTTCTACTACGATAGCTCCATGTCCACTGCCGATGAACTGCGGAGCGACACCGGTCGCCTCTCCCGGATGCTCGTCTTCACCGCCGACCAGACCAAGAGCCACTTCGCCCGGTCGATCGTGCCGCTCGGCATCTCGGTGCCCGCGGCTCGCGCCCTGCTCAGCATCACGTCCGCAACACCGATGCGCGAGCTCGCGAAGAACCTCGCCTGGGATCCGTCGTACCTCACCGGGCTGGCCGATGAGCTCGAGGCATCCGGACTCGTGGTGCGAACAACCGGCTCCGACCGACGTGTCAAGGTTCTCGAGCTCACCGCGGAAGGGCGAGCAATGCGCGCTCGCATAGGCGAGGCGGTGGCGACGGGCGAACCCCTGTCGACGAGGATCGACGACACCGACCGCGCGACCCTCGCTCGCATCCTCACGCAGTTGCTCGCGGACGACTAGCGACCAAGCGCCACCGCGAGGTAGGGCGCGGTCTGGCTGTCGGCATCCGCTGCAACCTCCGTTGGGGTTCCGACAGCCACGATCCGTCCGCCTTCGTCTCCGCCCGACGGCCCCATGTCGATCACCCAATCGGCTCCGGCGACCACCCGCATGTCGTGCTCGACCAGCACAACCGTGTTGCCGGCATCCACCAGGGTGTTCAACTGCTCGACGAGCAGCAGGACATCCGCCGGATGCAACCCCGTCGTCGGCTCGTCGAGCACGTAGAGCGTGTGGCCGCGTCGAGCGCGCTGTAGCTCGGTCGCGAGCTTGATGCGCTGCGCCTCGCCGCCGGAGAGTTCGGTCGCCGGCTGCCCGAGCCGCAGGTATCCGAGCCCGACGTTGCGGAGGGTGTCGAGGCTTCGAGCCGCGACCGGGATATCGATCAGAAACTCAGCGGCTTCGTCCACCGTCATCGCGAGAACCTCCGCGACAGTGCAACCGAGGTACCGCACCTCGAGGGTCTCGGCGTTGTAACGTGAGCCGCCGCATTCCGGGCACGGCGCATAGCTGCCGGGCAGGAACAGCAGCTCCACCGACACAAATCCTTCGCCGAGACAGACCTCGCACCGCCCGCCAGCCACGTTGAACGAAAACCTGCCGGCGTCGTACCCGCGCGCTCGAGCATCCTCTGTTGCCGCGAAGGTCGACCGCACCGCATCGAACAGCCCGGTGTACGTTGCAAGGTTCGACCGCGGGGTGCGACCGATCGGCTTCTGGTCGACCTGCACGAGCCGGTCAACGGCCTCGATCCCGAGCACCTGGTCGACCCGCGTGATCACGGCAGGCTCGGACTCCGGTTGCTCGACCGTTCCGCGCCTCCGCGCGTTCACGGCATCGGCCAGCACCTGGCTCACCAGCGTCGACTTACCTGACCCAGACACCCCGGTGACCGCGGTCAGCACGCCAAGCGGAATATCGGCATCCAGATTCCGGATGTTGTGCCGCGAGATTCCGCGCAACCCCAGCCAGGCGTCTGGTCGCCGCGTCACGCGAGGGGCTGCCTTGGCGGACTGCGAAGCGAACAGGAACGGACGCGTCACCGATTCGCCGACCTCATTGAGACCGGCGACCGGCCCGCTGTAGAGAACGTCGCCGCCGTTCGTTCCGGCCCCAGGACCGACATCGACGATCCAGTCGGCGTGACGAACGACATCCATGTTGTGCTCGACGACGAACACGGAGTTGCCCGACCGCTTGAGCTCCTCGAGCACGGCGATGAGCGGCTCCGCATCAGCCGGGTGCAGACCGGCCGATGGCTCGTCGAGCACATAGATGACGCCGAACAGGCCAGACCGGAGCTGGGTTGCGATGCGCAATCGCTGCATCTCGCCGGGGGAGAGCGTCGGAGTCGCGCGATTCAGGCTGAGGTAGCCGAGCCCGAGCCCGACGAGCACCTCGACACGCTCGAGCAGATCGGCCGAGATTGTCACCGCTACCTCGGTCAGCCCACCGGACGACGTCGCCGGCCGGGCGGCACCGGCATGCTTCAGCGATGCCGTCGGTCGCAGCAGGTCGGCGAGCGCGGCAAACGGCAGAGCATTGAGTTCAGCGATGTTCACCCCGGCAAAGGTCACCGCGAGTGCAGCCCGAGTGAGGCCGCTTCCGCCGCAGAGCGCACAGCTCGAGGTCTCAACAAACCGCTGTGCCCGCACTCGCTGCGGCTCACTCTTGGAGTCGGCGAGCGTGTGCATGATGAAGCTCTTCGCGCTCCAGAACCTGCCCTTGTAGGGCTTCGCGACCCGGTCGCGCTGCGGAACCACCTCGACCACCGGCTGTTCGTCGGTGAACAGCAGCCAGTCGCGATCGGCGCGGCTGAGTTCGTGCCAGGGCTTGTCGATGTCGTAACCGAGCACCGCGGTCACGTCGCGCAGGTTCTTGCCCTGCCAGGCGCCGGGCCAGGCCGTGATTGCGCCATCGCGGATGCTCAGGTTCGGGTCGAGCACGGCGGCGGCCTCGGTCACTTCGTGAGCGATTCCGAGCCCGTGGCAACGCGGGCACGCGCCCGTCGCCGTGTTGGGCGAGAAGGAGTCAGAGAAGAGGCGGTCGGTCGTGTCATCCGGATACGTCCCGGCCCGCGAATAGAGCATGCGGGTGAGGTTCGACAGAGTGGTCAGTGTGCCGACCGTCGAGCGTGAGCTCGGCGCACCGCGTCGCTGCTGCAGGGCGACCGCGGGAGGCAGACCGGTGATTTCATCGACGTGCGGAGTGCTGCCTTGGGCGATCAAGCGTCGCGCGTACGGCGCGACCGACTCGAGAAACCTGCGCTGGGCTTCGCCGAAGATCGTTCCGAAGGCGAGTGACGACTTGCCGGATCCCGACACCCCCGTGAACGCGACGATCCGGTCGCGCGGCACATCGACGTCGACGTCGCGCAGGTTGTTCTCGCGCGCTCCACGCACGCGCACGAAGCCGGGACGATCGGCGGATGTCACACCCGACGCCTCAGTGGGCCAGTCGTCGGCGGAAGCAGCGGGCACGGTGGACTCGGGCGAAATGGCAGACACCAGCTCAACCCTAGGTTGCGGGGTCGCGCTAGAACCTGCATCCGGCAGATACCCGACAACTCCCCAGTCGCGTGGATCGGCGCCTTGGTGGGCGATTAGCCCCGGCCCTGCCACCACTCCGGGGCGGCAGCGAGAATGACCTCGGTTAGTTCGTCCCGATCGACAGCATCGGTCGACCCGACGCGGGCGAGCCATTCCTCGAGCACTCCCACGGTGCCAGCGGCGGCGTACGCGGCGAGTGCGACGCGACCAAAGGCATCCGGACGCTGTCCGGCTAGTGCGGGCGCGATCTCGGGGTGAGCATCGAGGTGGGTAAGGAGGCCAATCGAGATGTACTCGGTGAGCAACTCGCGAATGCGCGCGTCGAGGCGGGGATTCATGGCATTGCGGTAGACCTCTGATCGCGCCACAAGATGTTCGACGAGCTGTTCGGTCGGACGCCGGAACACGCTATCGCCGGTCGGCAGTGAAGCCGGCAGCGCGCTGTTAGCCTCGCCGATAATGGCCAATTCCGTGGCGAGAGAGTCGGCGAGAAGCTCGACGATCCCCGAGGTGTGCTTGTAGAACGTCTCGCGCGTGATGCCAGCCCGCTGCGCAAGCGCCGTCACGGTGATGTCGCTCAGTGAGGTCTCTGATGCGAGCTCGAGCACCGCCTGCGCGAGTGCGCTCCTTGTCTTGGTCTGTCGCTCCGCCACTTCCACAGGATACCGGAAGGCAACTTAATCTGACAGTTGTCAGATTCGGGCGTATGCTTTTTTCATTGCCCAATGACGGTCAACAGAAAAGGATTCCCATGCGCGCTCTCCAACTGGTTTCTCCCGGGACAATTGAGATCCGAGACGTTCCCATTCCTGAAATTGCTCCGGACGAGGTGCTCGTGCGCGTCGCCGGTGCGGGTTTATGTCACTCAGACATTCACGTGCTCCATGCGCCAGAGTGGCCCGTGCCGAACATGACCCTCGGCCACGAGACCGCTGGCTGGGTCGAAAGCACGGGAGCGGATGTCTCGGGGTTCGAGCAGGGCGAAGCGGTGCTGGTCTACCTCGTCTGGGCGTGTGGCTACTGCCGTCCGTGCATCGAAGGGCGTGACAACGTCTGCGTCAACCAGGGTGGTCGCCTGGGAATGCCGCCGTGCCCCGGTCTCGGTCCGGATGGCGGAATGGCCGAGTTCATCAAGGTAAAGGCACGCTACCTCGAGCCGCTCGGTTCGCTCGATCCCGTCGCTGCGGCCCCGCTCGCCGACGCCGGCCTCACGCCAATGCACGCGATCAATGGCGCACGCCACCGCCTCACCCCCGGGTCGACCGCGGTCGTGATCGGAGTGGGTGGACTCGGACACATGGGACTCCAGATTCTCAAAGCAACGACCGGCGTTCGCCTCATTGCTGTCGACTCGAGCGATCAGAAGCTCGACATCGCCCGTGAACACGGTGCAGACGAAGTCATCCTCAGCGATGCGTCCGCAGCCCAGACGATCCTCGACCTCACCGATGGCTATGGCGCCGATGCGGTCTTTGACTTCGTCGGGGTCCAGCCGACCGTCGATCTCGCCACCCGGGTGATCGCGCCCGACGGTGCGCTGCGATTCGTCGGCCTTGGTGGAGGGTCATTCCCGTACAGCGCCGACTCGCTTCCCGTGCCGCTGCCCTGGGGCGTCGACGTGCGCCGATCCTACGGCGGAACTCGCAGTGATCAGCGACAGGTGCTCGACCTTGCCCGCCTCGGTGGCATCAGTGTCGAGACGAAGAGCTACGCCCTCGACGATGCAAAGCAGGCGTTCGCCGACCTCGAAGCGGGCACCGTTCCTGGCCGCGCGGTTCTGATTCCCTAACCGCGTCGTTTCCGATTTCCAACCGCAAGAGAAAGACACATCATGAATCAACGTTTTGACGGTAAGACGATCGTTGTCACCGGAGGTGCGCGCGGCATGGGCGCCGCGCACACCCGTGCATTCGTCGCGGAAGGAGGGCGGGTAGTGATCGGCGACGTGCTCGACGACGAGGGCGAGGCACTCGCTGCCGAACTCGGGGACGCCGTGCGCTACCGGCACCTCGATGTCTCGAGCGAGGAATCCTGGTCGGAATTCATGGCGTTTGCCGAGGCAGAATTCGGTCCGATCTCCGCACTCATCAACAACGCCGGTATCGGAGGTGGGGGAGCGGTGGAAAGCATGTCGCTCGCCGATTGGCGCAATCTGCTTGCCATCAACCTCGACGGCGTCTTCCTCGGCACCCGGGCCGCCATCGCTTCGATGAAGAAGGCGGGCGGCGGTTCGATCGTCAACGTTTCGTCGTTTGCGGGCCTCCTCGGCACTCCGTTCAGCGCGAATTACACGACGAGCAAGTTCGCAGTTCGTGGTTTCACGAAAGCGGTGGCGATGGAAGTTGCCGACTACGGCATCCGGGTCAACTCCGTGCACCCCGGCTACATCCGCACCCCTATCCTCGGACCGCTCGGCGAGGAGGTCGTCGTCGGCAAGGTGCCGATCAAGCGCATGGGCTTGCCGGAAGAGGTATCGCGCATGGTGCTCTTCATCGCCTCCGACGAGGCGAGCTACTCGACGGGATCAGAGTTTCTCGTCGACGGCGGGTGGGCAGCGGGCTCGCCCGTGTCGATCGGCGAGACGAACGCGCAGTACTACGAGCGCCCCACCGCAGAGTAATTGCGGGTGGGCCGGTGCGGGGCTCGGCAAGTGATTGACGGGGTGAGCCGCGCGGGGTAGACCGAGTGCATGGACGAGATAGTGCAGGGCTGGCTTGACAGTTACCTCATCGCCTGGGCTTCCAACGACCCGGACGACATCCGCGTGCTCTTCACCGAAGACGCCACCTACGCCGGAGGACCATTCGATCCTGAACCGTTTATCGGTCGCGAAGCGATCGTCAGCGGCTGGCTCGAGCATCAGGATGCCCCCGGCACCTGGACCTTCGAAGGCGCACCGCTCGCGTACACCGACGGCATCGCTGTCATCCAGGGACGCACCGTCTACGCGGACGGCGACGAGTACGCCAACCTCTGGATAGTGCGCCTTGAAGACAACGGCCGAGCCAGCTCGTTCGTCGAATGGTTCGCGGAGCCTGGCCCGGTGCGATCAGACCAAATCGAGTAGTGGTTCGATAACGGCCCGGTAAAGAATGAGTGAGCGCGCGCTGTGAGCGAGCCATCCGGGGGTACGAATCCCAGCACCGGAAAGTACTCTGGCCGCATGAGCCGTCGCCGAATTCTCTCCGCCGTACTGGTCGCTGTCGGTGCCCTCGTCTACGGGGTATCGCCCATTGACGTCATTCCCGAACTCCTGACCGGCCCACTCGGCCTCGCCGACGATCTCGCCGTCTGGGTGGGAGCGGGCCTCGGCATCTGGAAGCTCCTGAGCGGTGGGCGCAACCAGAACCCCGGGCGCGCAACACCACCACCCGCCGTCTAGTTCGACCGCGCGCCGTCAGCGTGCTCGTTACCTGGCGGTCAGCCGACCCGCCCACCGAAGTAGACCTGCACTTCGACGATTAGGTCGCCGCGCACTCGCGTGAGTTCGACGTTGCGAAAGCGGGAGCCGTCTTTCAGCTCGTATTCGTAGAGCGACAGCACCCCGTTCTCGGTCTCCACCATCTCGAGCGACTCGTAATCCGAGAAGCGGTCCGCCGTGGGGAAGCACACCTTCAGATACTCGGCCTTGTCGATGTGGTCGTCTTGCGGGCTGGTGAAGACGAAGTCGGGAGCGAATAGTCGGTCGGCTGCCACGGCATCCTGACGCTGGTACGCGTCGACGGCTGCCCGCACGGTGTCGATGTCGGTCACGATTTTTCCTCGATCCGGTTCGGATTTGGGCGGCCAGAGTACGACGGTCGCGCCTTCCCTGAAAGCCCCGAATGATTTACAGGTGTAAATTAGTGTCGACGGGAAAACATCTCGCCAGCACTGCAGAGGAGCAGAACGTGGACATTGCCGGATACAAGATCATCGTCACGGGCGGCGCGAGCGGAATGGGTGCGGCAACGGTGCGCACCTATGTCGCGGCTGGCGCAACGGTCGTGAGCATGGACGTGAGCGAGAACGCGGGCATCGCGGTCGTCGAAGCGGCCAACGCCGACAACGCCGACGGCGAAGGATCGGCCTCGTTCATGACCGTCGACATCTCCGACAAGGCCTCGGTTGACCTCGCGTTCGACGCTGCCGTGCTGAAGATGGGCGGGCTCGACGCCGTCGCCCACCCCGCCGCCATCCAGCGTGCCGGCGATGCCCAGTCGGTCACGGTCGAAGACTGGGACCTCATGTTCGCGGTTGACGTTCGCGGCACCATGCTCGTGAACCAGGCCGCCTACCGCCACATGGCACCGCAGAAGCACGGCTCGATCATCAACTTCGGCTCGATCTCCGGACTGCGCTCTGAACCCGTCGCTCCCGCGTACTCGGCCGCCAAGGGTGCCGTGCACTCCTGGACCCGCACCGCCGCCGGCGCCTGGGGCAAGGACGGCATCCGCGTCAACGCGATTCTTCCCGCCATCGCCACACCGATGTACGACGTCGCCATCGGACGACTCGACGAAGCAGGCCGCACCGCGCACTTCTGGCAGAACGAGCAGTCGATCGCCATGGGGCAGCAGTACGGCGACGCCGACCGCGATCTCGGTCCGGTCATGATCTTCCTCGCGTCCGAAGCATCGCGCTTCATCAGCGGACAGCTGCTTCCCGTCGACGGTGGCCAGGCCTCGGTTCGCTAGCCGTATGCGCGGGGTCGCCCGGGGTGGGAGCATTGTCGTCGTGACTACCCCGACCGGCCCCGCGGACGCCACCGCCGTTTCTCGAGCGGGCCGGGCAGCGGCCGACCGCCTCGAACCGCGCGCGCTCCGCTCGCGCACCCGCATTCTCGAGGCCCTTCGCGAGGCGCTCGCCGAATCGTCAATCAACGAACTGACCGTCTCGGAACTCAGCCGCCGGGCCGGCGTGCACCGCGTCACTTTCTACGGCCACTGGCCCGATGTGCGCGCCGCGGCCGTCGACGCGTTCGCCGAAGTCATCGACGCTATTGCGACCATCGACGAGCAGGATGTCGCTGCCGCGAGTGGCCCCGCCGAACTCGCGACCCACTACGAACAGGCGCTCGCCGCCCAGCTCGCGGAGATCCGCGACCACCGGGAGATCTACCGGAGCCTGACCGAGTCGACCGCGTTCTCTGGCCGACTGCTCGAGGCACTCACTGAGCGCGCAGAACTCGCGGTCCGGGCGATGATGCGGGTCGGCGTCGATGTGCCGGGCGCCGCATCAGGAACCGCCGCGGCCCACCTGGCCGGGGGAGTTGTCGCCGCCTCCGCGCGCTGGGCGCGCACCGACGACGATGACATCGAGACGGCTACCGCGGAGTTCACCGCGCAACTGCCGGCGTGGTGGCCGCGCGGCTGACCGCGCTCAGGCTTCCGAGAGCTCGTAGCCGAGTGCCGTCGCGACACCCGCGTTGGTCACGCGACCGGCCTGGACATTGAGTCCCTTGGCGAGTGCCGGGTCGGCGGTCGTTGCGGCGAGCCAGCCCTTATCGGCCAGCGCGAGCACGTAGGGGAGCGTCGCGTTCGTGAGCGCCTGCGTTGCCGTCTCGGGAACCGCACCCGGCATGTTCGCAACGCAGTAGTAGACGGCGTCATGGACGGCGAAGGTCGGCTCGTCGTGCGTTGTCGGGTGCGAGCCCTCGAAGCATCCGCCCTGGTCGATGGCGATGTCGACGAGAACCGCGCCGGGCTTCATGGTGGCGACCATGGCATCCGTCACGAGCTTGGGCGCCGCGGCGCCCGGAATCAGCACCGAACCGACCACGAGGTCGGCGTCGCGGAGTGCCTCGGAGATCGCGAGCTTGCTCGAGTAGCGCGTCTGGAGGCGCCCGCCGAACTGGTTCTCGAGCGCACGGAGCCGAGGGATCGAGACATCGAAGACCGTGACGTCAGCGCCGAGGCCAAGAGCGTTGGCCGCGGCGTGCTCGCCGGCGACACCGCCGCCGATGACGACGACCTTGGCCTTTGCGGTTCCGGGAACGCCGCCGAGCAGCATGCCGCGTCCACCGGACGACCGCATCAGGTGGTACGAGCCGACGGTGATCGAGAGGCGCCCTGCGACCTCACTCATCGGCGAGAGCAGCGGAAGGCTGCGGTCAGCAAGCTGCACGGTTTCGTAGGCGATGGCCGTCGTGCCCGAGGCGACGAGAGCCTCGGTGAGCGCGGGGTCGGCGGCGAGATGCAGGTAGGTGAAGAGCACCTGGTCGCGGCGAAGCTGGCGGTACTCCGACGCGATCGGCTCCTTGACCTTGAGGAGCAGGTCGGCCGTGCCCCACACTGCGTCAGCGTCGGCGACGATCGTGGCGCCGGCTTCTTCGTAGGCCTGGTCGGAGATGCGCGAGTTCGACCCCGCGTTTGACTCGATCACGACCTCGTGACCACGATGCACAAGTTCACTGACGCCGGCGGGCGTGATGGCGACCCGATTCTCGTTATTTTTCACTTCTGCGGGAATACCTACGCGCATCGCCTTCTCCTGTCGTCAGTGGCACGAATAAGAAAAGTCTGGAGATCATTCGTTTCGACAGCATTAACTCCGAAGATTGTGACTCCGGATGCCTAGAATCGCCCTTAATATTCTGTACAGTCGGCAAGATGGACGCTTTTCCGAAGAATGTGCGGCCCGTCGGCGACCTCGATGACGTCGATCGGCGCATCCTCGACATCGTGCGGAGCGACGGCCGCATCTCGAATGCCGCACTCGCCGCCGCGGTGGGCATCGCGCCATCGACGGCACACGTGCGCCTGAAGGCACTCGTCGATCGCGGGGTCATCACCCAGTTCATGGCGAGCATCGACCAGCGCAGTCTCGGCCTGTCGCTGCAAGCAATCGTCGGGGTGACGCTTCGGCCGGGCTCGCGGCAGGAGAGCATCGTGAAGTTCTCCGAAGAGGTTCGCAACCTGCCGCAGGTGCTTCAGGTCTTCTTTCTCGGCGGCTCTGACGACTTCATCGTGCACATCGCGGTGCGCGACAGTTCGGCGATTCGGGAGTTCGTGGTCGAACACCTTTCGGCCCAGCCGAGTGTCGCGTCGACCCGCACGAGCATCGTGTTCGACTACCACCGCAATGGTGTTGCCGGGTCGTTCCAGTAACCGTTCAGGCTGACAGTGCGTGCCGGGTCGGCTGTTCTAGGCTTCAATAACCCGAACGGAACGAACCGAGGAATCACATGCTCACCGTCAACGCCATTGCGGCCACCTCCGCTACCGCGCCTCTCACGAAGACCACGATCGAACGCCGTGATCTCGGTGCCAACGACGTGCTCATCGAGGTCAAGTACTCCGGTGTGTGTCACTCCGACATCCACACGGTTCGCGAAGACTGGGGCCCGGTGACCTACCCGCAGGTGGTCGGCCACGAGATCGTCGGCATTGTCGCCGAGGTCGGCTCCGACGTCAGTCGCCACCGGGTCGGAGACC
>Ga0247812_10001850_pt1 | contig 11940 bp, 5 predicted proteins | sample UWRJL149409B1_FD_178011 | JGI IMG/M metagenome (GOLD analysis project Ga0247812, IMG submission 178011) | Plant litter microbial communities from Arlington Agricultural Research Station in Wisconsin, United States - UWRJ-L149-409B-1 | ecosystem: Environmental > Terrestrial > Plant litter >...
ATATGGATTTTAACGATATACAAAACGCATGGAATAACGAAAAGACTGAAAATGTCGTTGTTCCAAATAATTTAGAAAAAATAAACTCAGCCAATACGCCTTTGGACAAGATTAGAAAAAATCTAAAAAAGGAACTAATTGGGCAGTTGGTTGCTTTAGTGTTAATTGGTTTTGTGCCATATTTATATGGTTTTTCAGAAAACTGGTTTGTGCCTTTTTATTTGTTTTTTAGCATTTTTGTTGCTGTTTCTGTTTATTATCTAGTAAAGCTTTATTTCTTTTATGAAAGATTGAATAAGATTACTTTGAAAACAAAAGACAGTTTGTATGAAACTTATTTTGATGTAAGACTTAATATGGAGTTGTATAAAACATTTGGATTTGCTTTGACGCCCTTTCTTGTAGTGTTTTTAATTGGGGTTTTGTATGATAAATTTTCAAAAAAACCCGGTTTTGACGTGACAGACTTTAGTAATTCTCAATTAATTAGTGTGTTTACTGTTGTTACATTTTCTATTTTATTTATGGGAATTACATTAGAATGGTGGGTGCATAAATTTTATGGGAAATATGCCAAAGAAATAAAAAAAGTTATCGACGAATTAAAAGAAGAATAAAACTCAACCCATCGTAATTGATGGGTTTGTTGTTTTTATTGGTATTTTTGCAGAGAATATTACACGGAGATTCGTAAAGAAGACACAGAGATTCACAGAACTATTTATTCTTTGTGTTGTTTTGTGTCTTCTCTGCGAATCTCTGCGAAACAACAATCTATGAAAATATTTATTACAGGAATTTCAACTGATGTCGGCAAAACAGTAACTTCTGCAATAGTAGTCGAAGCTTTAGAAGCTGATTATTGGAAACCTATTCAGGCGGGAGATTTAGACAATTCAGATAGTCATAAAGTAAAATCTTATGTTTCAAATTCTAAATCGCAATTCTTTCCGAACGCTTATCAATTAAATACACCGGCAAGTCCGCATTTGGCAGCAGAAATTGACGGAATTACAATCGATTTAAAACAAATTCAGGAACCAAAAACGGAGAATCATTTGGTTATAGAAGGTGCTGGAGGAATATTTGTTCCATTAAATGAAAATGAAACTATTGTCGATTTGATTCAATCCGATTATAAAGTAATTGTAGTTTCGAGACATTATTTAGGAAGCATCAATCATACTTTGTTGACTATTGAAGCAATTCAGAATCGAGGTTTTAAAGTAGCCGGAGTTATCTTTAGCGGAAGCGAAAATAAATCGACCGAAAGTTTGATTCTGAATAAAACCGGAATAAAATGCATTGGAAGAATTGACGAAGAACCGTATTTCGATCAAAATGTAATTCGCGAATACGCCGATTTGTTCCGAGACAATCTGTTGAATTTATAGAGCAAAGAATATAGAAAATAGAGAATAGAATAAAGAATATAGAAAATAGACTTTCCTATCTTTGTAAAAAAATATTGAGTTCAGTCTTTGTTCTTTACTCTATACTCTATCTTCTTAAAAATGACATTAACAGAAAAAGACAGCCAATACCTTTGGCATCCTTATACCCAGCATAAAACTTCACAAACGCCAATTGCCATTTCCAGAGGAGAAGGCGCATTACTTTGGGACGAAAACAATAAAGAATATATTGATGCGATCGCGTCTTGGTGGGTAAACCCATTTGGACATAGTAATAAATTTATTGCCGATGCGATTTACAAGCAATTAACCACTTTAGAGCATGTTTTATTTGGCGGTTTTACACATGAACCGGCTATAAAAGTAGCTGAAAAGCTGATTGAAATTCTACCGAAAAATCAACAAAAAATCTTCTTTTCAGATAATGGTTCAACTGCTGTAGAAGTAGCGATTAAAGTGGCACTCCAATATTTCTTCAATAAAGGCGAAAAACGCACAACAATAATTGCTTTTGAAAATGCTTTTCACGGAGATACTTTTGCGGCAATGGCGGCAAGTGGGATTTCATTTTATACACAGGCTTTTCAGGGAATGTTTATTGATGTAGTTCGAATTCCGGTTCCGGTAAAAGGGCAGGAAGAAGTAAGTTTTGAAGCGTTGAAAAATGTAATTCAAACGCACAATTGCGCCGGATTTATTTTTGAGCCTTTGGTTCAGGGTGCGGCTGGAATGGTAATGTATGAGCCAGAAGCATTGGCAAAACTGATTCAGATTTGTAAAGAAAATAAAGTCCTGACAATTGCTGATGAAGTAATGACGGGCTTTGGTAAAACTGGAAAAACTTTTGCGATGGACTATGTTTCTGAAGATCCGGATATGATTTGTTTGTCGAAAGCGTTAACTGGAGGAACAATTCCGATGGCGATTACGACTTTTACGCAAGATGTTTTTGATGCTTTTTATGATGATGATATCAATAAAGCGTTATTTCACGGTCATACTTTTACAGCAAATCCGACGGGTTGTGCAGCAGCTTTAGCCAGTATCGAGTTATTGCAAACTGATGAAATGCAGGCTAATATTGAAAGAATCAATAAAAGTCATTTAGCATTTCAGCAAAAAATAGAAAATCATACAAAAGTAATAACGGCCAGAACTTTAGGAGTTATTTTTGCAGTTGAAATCAAATCAGATGCAGAAGAAAGTTACTACGGATCGATGCGTACAAAGTTGTATAATTTCTTTATTGATAAAGGTGTTATTTTGAGACCGGTTGGAAACATCGTTTACATTCTCCCTCCGTATATAATGACAGATGAACAACTTCAGAAGGTTTACAATACCATTGAAGAAGCTATTGAAATGGTTTAATTTTTTTAACCATACAAGGAATATAAGTTAAGAAAGCTTGGTTTCTAAGGCAGAGACTATTATTTAGATAAAGCTTTGCGAACATTATACGCATTTAATTAATACATTTTATAAACTTTTGCGACCTTTGCGTAACCTTCGCGCCCTTTGCGGTTAAAAACACAACAGGCATAAAAACACTATTTTGAATACAAATAAAATCTCTATAACAGCTTTTTCTTCCATTTCTCCATTAGGAAATAGTACTGATGAAGTTTGGAAAAAATACCTCGATAACCAACATTGTTTTTCACAACAACTCTTAGATCAGCAACAAACTTCGGTTGCGGCGTTAAGTGCTGAATCAAAACAAATTGTTGCTGAAATCCGTGAATCAGATTCGAAATATAAGTTTTTAGATGATTCTGTTTTATTTGCTTTGGCGGCCTCTCGAAAAGCGGTTGAACAAGCAGGTTGGAATTCAGATGATATCTTCGGAATCAATATTGGATCTTCTCGCGGTGCAACTGATTTATTTGAAAAACATTACAAAGAATACATTGATACAGGAAAAGCACAGACTTTAGCTTCTCCCACAACTACTTTAGGCAATATTTCTTCATGGATTGCTCATGATTTACAAAGTGTGGGTCCGGAAATTTCACATTCTATCACTTGTTCAACAGCGCTTCATGCATTATTAAATGGAGTAGCCTGGTTGAAATCTGGAATGGCAGACAAATTTTTGGTAGGAGGAAGCGAAGCACCATTGACTGATTTTACGATTGCTCAAATGAGGGCATTAAAAATATATTCGCGTATTAATCAAACAGAAGAAGCTTGGCCAAATCTTGCCTTTGATTTTGAAAAAACACAAAATACTATGATTTTGGGCGAAGGCGCCGCAGTTTGCTGTTTAGAAGCTGGAGAAAAAGAAAACGCAATTGCTTACATTACCGGTGTTGGTTATGCAACCGAAATATTAGAACATAATATTTCGATCTCTGCGGAAGCAGATTGTTTCCAGAAATCGATGAAAATGGCATTAAAAGATGAAAATTTAGAAGACATTGACGTCATTGTAATGCATGCTCCCGGAACCATAAAAGGAGATCTAACAGAATTACGTGCCATCGAAAAAGTATTCGATTCTAAACTGCCTTTGTTGACCACAAATAAATGGAAAATTGGCCATACGTTTGGAGCTTCCGGAATATTGAGTTTAGAATTAGCTCTTTTGATGATGCAAAATGACACGTTTATTGGAGTGCCATTTGGAGAAAATCAAAACCAGATAAAACCAATCAAAAAAGTCTTAATTAATGCAGTTGGATTTGGAGGAAATGCGGTAAGTATTTTGGTTGAAAAACGATAATTGCTTTATAACAATAAAAAAATCCTTTCCGCTGAGTGTGGAAAGGATTTTTCTTTTTTAATGAAGTATGTTATTGAAATATAATTTTTCTGGTAGTCATAAAATCATTTTCCAAAATCACTTTTACTAATAAGACCTGATTGGATGATTGCAGATTTGAGATTTCTAATTCAGTTGATCCTGCTTTCTTCTTGTTGTAAAGTAATCTTCCTGAGATATCAAAAACAGTTACTTCTTTGATCGGTTCTTTTGCTGAAGTTACTTTGATTAGTTTATCTTTTACAGAAATCAAAAGTCCATTTTCGATATTTTCGAAATCGCCAGTTCCCAAAGTTTTATTGGTGTAGCGAAGTACAAAACGATCATTAAATGTTCCTTTTTCAGTTGTAAATGTATAGTTTGCAGTAGTCAGGTCATGAATTTTACCCGTTGCTTTGTCTTCCAGATAAATAGCCTGCGTATTCATTTTGCCATCTGCATGATCAATTGCTATGGTAAAATCTCCCACAAGTTTAGATTTATAGCCTAAAGGTACTGTGTCAGTATCTGCAAATGGAAGTGCACGACCCTGAATTACAAGATTATTTCCATCATTTACACTATAAAAATCAACATATAGGTTTCCGTCCAAAGTAGTACCATCATAAAATCTTTCGTACCCATTTGAAGCTCCTTGAATATAACCTACCAAAATTTGCTTGAAAGCCCCTTTTGCATTGGTCATATTTAACCAAACACGGTGTTTTTCAAGAGCAGATGTTTTAGCCGTATTTCCTGGTTTGAAGAACTGACCATTTGTATTTGCTCCTGCACGCATGTCATTGTCAAATTTAATTTGTCCGTTTGCAGCAATTCCCGTAAAGAAAGATTGTCCGGCACCGATGAAACCGCTTGGAACATTTTCGTTGTTTTTATTATCACCAGTATCATCATCATCACCTGAAGGAGCAGCTTTACCAGGACCTGTCCCTGAACCTCCGCTTAAATTGTAAGTAGCGTAATCATCTGATGAATATTCATAAGCACCACCCAAAACAACTGGTGTATTGTGTGTCCAGAAATAAAGAGTTCCCTCCAGTATAGCTCTATTACGATCAAGAAATTCATCAGCATCCAGGGCAGAAGGATAAGGATTTCCCACTAGGTTAAATTGATCTTTTTTAACGATTTCTCCGTTAATATTACCATTATTAGGTTTACCTACAAAGGTTGCTTCAAAAGCATATCTTCTATCATTTGTAATATTATCCGGCCCACGTATAATATAGCCTTTTCCTTGTACCATAGGTTTTGTTTTAGATTCATTTACCCAATTTGTACCGTTGTTGCTATATAAATATTTTGCGCTGGTTAATGGTGAAACTAATCCTACTTGAAAATTCTCCACTGGTGATGACCAATATACATAATCGGCCAGACGAATGTCGACGCTCTTACGTTTATAGTTGATTGCTCCTGAATTTAATGTAGTTGGATTCGTTTGTAATAAACTAGCGTCGTCGTTGAAGGTTAATGTACCGCCGTTTACCTTTACTTCATTCGTAACGTTTAATGTTTTACCTCCTTTAATAATAACATTCCCAGAATTCACTGTACAGCTACAAGCTTTTATGTCATTTTCTGCAGTATAATCCCCTTCGAAAATAACATTTTTAAGATTTGTCGCATCATTGCTTGGGTCTCCATTGTCCCAGTCTCCCGAAGTATATTTCGTTGTAGGTACAGCTGTTGGTGTTATTGCAGTTGTAGCTTCTGAAATACAAGAAGTATTAGATACTGTATAAGAATAAGATGTACCTCCTGTTAAGCCGCTATCTGTATAGCTCGATGCTGTACCGGTTGCTATCTGCACTGAATTGCGATACAAAGTCCATGAACCTGACAAATTTGTTATACTAATACTCGCTGTTGGATTTGCACAAGTTGGTGATGATGTTAGGGTTGCAGTAGGAGTTGTAGGTACCGCAAGCACTGTAATTGTTCCTCTTGCATCACCAGAAGCAACACAACCACTAACAGTTAAAGGAATCGAATAATTGAAAGTCCCAGAGCTTGTAGGCGTCCCGCTTATCGTTAATATTTTCGTAGCGCTGTCATAACTTACAGTCAACCCAGAAGGTAAATTAAACGAACCTGTACCAAAACCATTAAAACCTTTTAAAGTATGAGAAATTGGACTCATTTGAGTATTAATACAAATTGGCGAATGTAAAGATGGACCTGAAACAGTATATTCATTTACCGTAGTAGTAGAACTGGCTACCGGATTATTAGAACAAGCATTGGTATACGTTACAGTTACTGTTTTTGGACCAGCAGTAAGCCATTTTAAAGTTACAGAAGTGTTAGATAGTCCAATTCCACCCGAAGTTATGCTGTAATCTGTTCCTAAAGTGCCAGGAACACTCCATACGTAATCGCGTTGTCCAGATTGCGTGGTATAAGTTACATCTACATTTGGGCAGCTTGTTGTAGCTGGTGAAACTGTAAAGGTGGGTCTTATATCAATGTCAATTCTTGTTTGAACCGCTGTTTCAGCAGGGCAGTTTCCATTTTTTACTACTGCTCTATAGGTTCTAAGTGCTGTTAATTTTGGCGGTTGATAAGTGTCTGCTGTATTTGGAATATCAATCCAGCTTCCGTTAGATTCTGCTGGATCATCACTATATTGCCATTTTATTATTGTACCACTATAGGTTCCCATGTATAATTGTGGGCTGTCTTCTCCAAGACAAATGTGTTTTCCACCATGTATTTGTCCTCTATTGGGAACCGCTACAATAATTGTCCCTGTTGCTGTAACTGTTCCACATCCGTTTAATAATGTTATAGTATAGTTAAATGTACCACCTGTAGTAGTTGATGGAGTTCCAGATATAGTTACCGTATTTGAAGCCCAGGTTCCTGTAACTCCTGTAGGTAAGCCTGTCACGTCAGCTCCCGTAGCTCCTGTGGTAGTATATGTTATGTTTGTTATTGCACTTCCTTTACAGATATTTTGAGCATTAGTGCCTGTAGCAGAAGATAGTGATATAGTGTTGGTTGGATTTACATTTATTGTTCCGGTTGCAGTAACCGTTCCACATCCTGTTAAAGTTACGGTATAGTTAAAAGGACTTCCTGTTGTGGTTGTAGGACTTCCACTTATTGTAAAAATATTCGAAGCAAAACTTCCCGTTACTCCGGCAGGTAATCCTGTCGCAGTTACTTGCATTGCTCCAGATGTAGCATAAGTTATATTGGTAATCGGACTATTGATGCAAGTTGTTTGAACATTAGTTCCTGCAGCAGAACTTAGAGACATTGTTGATGGTGTGCAGGCAAGTTCATCTGCACCCATATAAGGACTTGTTGTAGAACGTGCTTCATTTTCAATATCTGTTGTGATGCCTGAAATTGGTATACCCGCTTTTAAAAGATCGTTAGCAGTTACATTTTGTAGACGAAAATCTGTGGTAGACTTAAAAGTAGGAAGCTTTATTATTGACAATGCATCTTTACTTCCTAAAGCTGATTTCCACCCCGAAAAACCTGTAGTTGTTGTACCTGGACTTCCAGTGTAGGTATTGCCAGCTAATCTATTAGAAAAATTTTGAGTGCCATTTGTAACGAAATAAGCATTATTACTGATGTTATTTATTTTTGAAGCCGCAATATTTGCAAAAATACCATATTGAGTTCCGGGTTGAGAATTATAAAATATATTATTTATTATGTTAAAAGTAGTACCACCCTCTATATATAAGCAGGAAGATTTAGCAGCAGAACTTGTATAATTCATTGCAACTGTATTGTGATATATATTAGTTGTTCCTGCATTTTTTACATATATACCATGCCCTTTATAATTAAAATTGGATTCACTTCCTTCGGACGATCCAGTGTAAATATTACTAAGAATATTATTTGAAAGGGTAATTAATCCTGTATTCGTAGAATTTAAAAATAAACCTGCTGTAACTGCATTAGCGTTACCATAATAGTCCATATCGCTTACATCACTTATGTAATTACTGTCTATTTTACCCGTACTGTTTCCAACCACACATATTCCGGCCGTTTCCTGATATACTGAATTAGAATATCTTGTAACTTTAGAAATATTATTACTTGAAACAATAAAATCTGTACAATTTGACAAATATATACCTCTTACTAATTTATCAACTGCATTAGTTCCACCAGTCATTAAATTGTTTTCTATCGTCCACGTATTAGAAACTTTTGAAGTCGTTGAACTACCATTAACATTTACACCTTCCTTGGCATATATAAATTCATTATTCTTTATTGATATTTTATTATTTGAGGCAGAAGATTCTGAAACATTAATTGTATTATTGCTACCAATAGTATTATTACCCGAATAAATACATGCCAGTAAATTATTTTGCTGCGTACGGTAATTAAATTTTAACTTAGTATTTATTATACTAATGTTCGAAGATCCTGTATTAGAATTACTTGCTATCCAAATGACACTTCTATGATTATAGCTGATATCATCATTGTTTACGATTTCTAAATTTTTTGAATTTCCGTCAATTATAACATTACGAGCACCATTGAACAAAAATACAGCTGCTACACCTGTATAATCATTAGGTTTGTTAGCAGTAATCTTTATCAAATTTGTGTTTGGTTTTATTGTTAGTGTGTTTGTGTCACTTCCCAAAAATTGATTAATAACAATTTGTGATGTTACAGTTTGATCATTATTTAGCAATAAAGTGACATTACCATTTATTCCATCCGCATTGATACGGTTAATTGCAGCTACTAAGGTTGGAAAATTATTGCCTGGAGCAGTACCAACGGTATAATTACCCGCGGTTAAAATTTGAGAAAACCCAAATAATGGCAATAGCAAAAATAAAAAACTTAAAAGTAATTTTCTAATCATATTAAATCGTGGCATTTAATGTAAAAAAATGTTTTTTTTTTGTTAAGTTTTGTTTAATGTTCTTATGCCATAAAATGTTTAAAAAAGTAACAATTGAAGAAACCAAATAGTCATGTTAAGTGGTTTCAATCAGGATGTTATGCTGGCATAGCATTTAACCTAGCAAAGATATATACATCTACGAGTTTGAAATAATGATGGTTTTAGAATAGTCAATTAATCGATGAAGTGTATTAATTAATCGATGAAGTGCAAGGTTAAAAGTAGGTTTCGGCGGAATTTCTTATAATTCATTTAAATTTAATATAAGAAAATTCTCTGCATATTGCTTGAAATTTAGCAATAAATACAATTATGAGCGTGAAAACGCGAGACAAAGTGCATAATTCGCAAAGAAATAACGTTTTTTAAGGAACGTATTTTGTGACCAATGTGCTTGTTTTAAAGAAATTACGAATTGCTTTTTTGTACGAAAAAAGGAAATTATTTTTCCTCCATCTCTTTTGCTTTTTCATAAACAAAATGACTCTCGTAACCACGACGAAGAAGATAGTCACAAAACTTTTTTCTTTTTTTTAAGATGTTTTTCTCCTGAATACTATCCCAGCACCTCTCAGCGAGATTTTCAAAAGTGTCTTCATATTCTTCTGGTGAAATTTCCTTGAGTGCAAGTGTAATGTTAGTTGATGAAATTTGTCTGGCTTTGAGCTCATTTGTAATCCTGATTTTGCCCCAGGATTTAATGCGGTGCTTACCTCTGGCAAAGCTACAAGCAAAACGGGTTTCGTTTAAAAAATTATTTTCAATCAACTGAACTACAATAAAATCAATTTCATCGGAAGTCATTTTTAGGCTGTATAATTTCGAAACAACTTCTGCATGGCAGCGTTCCTGGTAGGCGCAAAAGTGTTCTAATTTCAGTAAGGCTTCTTTTATTGTAGGAATTGAATTCATGGCGTTTTTCTTGCTTTTTAACTCTAATTGCTAAAAATAGTCATTTTGCTGTTAAATTTTTAGCAATAATTGCATTATTTCTTAAAAATTAGTTAAAAAAAATGTTGTGTGTGTGCGGAATTATAATATTTTTGTGCGATAATCGATCAACTCTACTTCTGTTGAAAAACAGCATTTTAGCTTGATTTTTATACAGTTTAAAAGCCAAAAATAAAGTATTGTATCTAATAATACACTGCTCTTTCTTTTCTTTTAACGCCAAAAACAAATTAAATACCACGCCTTATATGATTAAAAAATTACTCTTCTGTGTATTATTTTTTACAATTTCGTTCTTTTCTTTCAGTCAGACTGCAACATTTTCGGCATCTGGTACTTTTGTACCTCCTGCGGGCGTCACGTCTCTTACTAAAATTGAATGTTGGGGTGCTGGAGGTGCTGGAGGTATGGTCGTAGGTGATGATACCCAAAATGGCGGCGGTGGCGCCGGCGGAACTTATACAGTTAGAAATACTTCTACAAATGCACCGAATCCTAGTTATGCCATTACTGTAGGTAAGGGAGGAACTGCTTCGGGAACTCCTACAGGAGGAAGTTCTATTGCACCATTTGCAACAATAGTTACCGCAAATGGAGGTGCTGGAGGTGATAGTGGTCAGCCTGGAAATCAAGGTTTTGGTAGTACTACTGGATCAACAGGAGGAACTTATTTTAAAGGTGGAGACGGTGCTAAGGGAGATAATTATAATTATGGCGGCGGCGGCGGTAGTGGTGCAAGTGCAGGTGGTGTTGGTACTTCTGCAACGACTTCCGCAGGAGCAATTTCAGGGACAGGTGGTGGACCTGGAGGTGCTGGATCTACTAACATTGCCAACGGAGGCAATGGTTTCGCACCTACAAGTGGTATTGGAGGTGGTGGAGGTGGAGGAAGATCACCAAGTGGTACTACCCCCAATAAAGTTGGTGGGAATGGTGCTGATGGTCAAGTAAAATTAACATTCACATGTCCAATATATAGTATTGCAAGTACGTCAGTTTCTCCTGCCGCAGTATGTATTAACGGTACGACGACTGTTACTGTGACAGGGGTTTCAGCGACATTGCCTGTTGGAAATTATACTGTTACCTATGATGCGGGAGCGTCTACTGGATTAACTAAAGCGATGACTGTTAGTAATGCAGGTGTTTTAACATCGGGGAGTTTTACTACAGCCAGTTTAGGTACTGCTGGATCAATAGTGATCAAAATTACTAATTTAACATCTGGTACAGGGGGAACTTGTTCTTCTAATATAGCGACTTCGAATACGGCTACGGTTACAGTGCGTGCTGCATTTTCATCAGGAACAATCAGTTCAGCAGGTGAGACTATCTGCTACAGCGGAAATCCTTCGGCAATCGGAATTACGATGGCTGCTTCAGGCGGAAACGGAATTTTTACGTATAAATGGCAGGCGAACGGTGTTGATATTCCAAGTTCGAATATTGCATCATATGATCCTCCAACAGGACTTACAGCCAATACGACTTATACAAGATATGTCAATGATGGAACGTGCAACACTTCTCCGACTATTTCAGCGGGAAGCTGGCTGGTAACGGTGCGCAGTCAGTTTTCATCAGGAACAATCAGTTCAGCAGGTGAGACTATCTGCTACAGCGGAAATCCTTCGGCAATCGGAATTACGACGGCTGCTTCAGGCGGAAACGGTGTCTTTACATATAAATGGCAGGCAAACGGAGTTGATATTCCAAGTTCGAATGTAGCATCATATGATCCTCCGACAGGACTTACAGCCAATACAACATATACAAGATATGTAAATGATGGAACGTGCAACACTTCACCGACAATTTCAGCGGGAAGCTGGCTGGTAACGGTTCGCGGCCAGTTTTCATCAGGAACAATCAGTTCAGCAGGTGAGACTATCTGCTACAGCGGA
>Ga0247812_10001855_pt1 | contig 11923 bp, 8 predicted proteins | sample UWRJL149409B1_FD_178011 | JGI IMG/M metagenome (GOLD analysis project Ga0247812, IMG submission 178011) | Plant litter microbial communities from Arlington Agricultural Research Station in Wisconsin, United States - UWRJ-L149-409B-1 | ecosystem: Environmental > Terrestrial > Plant litter >...
CGGGATCCCTTTAAAGGTTATAATCATGAGTGCCACCTTGGACTTAGGAGGTCTTGAAACTTTTTTTGCAAAACCAAATACCAAGCAGCAGTACGAGCCAGGAGAGAACCATGGGAAGGTTCTTAAGAAACACATGTTAAAATACGAGAAAGAAAGCCAAGAGGGTAGTAAGAATAAAAAACCCGAAAAGACAAATAATAAGGATGATCAGTCGCCGCGATCTTCGGCAGGTTCATACTCCTCATGGTCGGGAATCAGCAGCTCCGAAGAGTCCTTAGATGAAGGGAAAAAAACCCAAATCAAAATTCAAGCTAAATCTCATTTGAATAGTATATCTAAAGCAAATGATACCGTTTCTTCAAGCCCGAAGAAATTTCTGCCTGCAAACGGCACGTCGCATGCTACAAATGGAGTTTCGAAACACATACAAGTCCGAAACAAAAATGACTCAAACACAAAAGTTGACTCGCCTGAAAACAGTGAAGAAAACTCAGAAGATGATAACCCCGTTGCCAAAAATGGTGTGGCTTACATTCATGTAAAGGGAAGACAGTACCACGTCACAGCATACTATGATGAGAGGCCAACGCCAGATTACTTAGACAATATGTTGAAGACAGTCTTTAGACTTCATCTAACAGAAGCACTCCCAGGAGATTTCCTATGTTTCCTAACGGGTCAGGAAGAAATAGAGACCCTGAAGGGCCAAATAGAAGAGTGGGCCCTTAAACTCAACCCAAAGTATCCCAAAATAAGAGTCATGCCCTTGTATGGATCTTTGGCTCCCTCGGCCCAGCAAGAGGCATTCGAGAAGGTCAAAGAGAGGTTCACCCGCAAGATTGTCCTTGCGACTAACATTGCTGAAACATCCGTTACTGTATCCGGCGTTCACGTCGTTATTGATTGTGGAAAATCAAAGGTCAAACAGTATCGTCCACGCCTAGGCCTGGAGTCCCTATTGTCAATGCCTATTTCTCTGGTATCCGCAATTCAACGAATGGGTCGAGCCGGTCGTGAAGTCAGTGGAAAGTGCATCAAATTATACACGGAAGAGGATGAACGGAAGATGGAGCATGATGAAAAACCTGAAATCATGCGCAGTGATGTGATTGAGGCAGTTCTAAAAATGAAGGCTCGTGGGGTTGACGATGTGCTGAATTTCCCCTTGATGGATAGACCAGATATTCTGGCAATGGAAAAAGCGCTTCTCCAGCTCCATGTGATGGGTGCTATTGATGATGATGGATCACTTACGGATGCTGGGAAGAAGATGGCTAGCTACCCACTTCCAGCGGCATACGGTCGAGTTATTGTGCAAGCAGCAAATGAAGGTTGTCTTCTCGAAGCTATTGATATAATATCATGCATAACATCCGATTCAGAAGTTTTCCTCCAACCTAAGTCAGAAGATGAACAGGTTGCTGTTGCAGAACATCGAAAGCTGCTCAATCATCCAAAAGGAGATATTTTGACATATCTCACTACCATTCGAAAGTACGTCCAGGAAAATGCCGATCGCATGGATTGGTGCAAGCAACATATGATCTCTGGCCGTGCTATGAAAATGGCTTTGAGTATTCGTCGTCAGCTACGTCAAACATGCAAAAGCCAGAAACTATTACTGGAAATGCCGCCACCGGATCCACAACCATATAAGGAACTGTCTCCTGCACAAGAGGATGTTCTGTTGAAGACGTTCGTGCGAGCCTTCGTATCAAAGACTGCTTTGATGGGAGGAGATGGCATGTATGTCACCACTTCGGGTAGGAACCCAGTTCATATTCATCCTTCTAGTGTATTGTACGGGAAAAAGCTGGAGGCCATCATGTTTCTGGAGCATGTTTTCACAGCCAAGAGTTACGGGAAGAAAGTCAGCGCCATTCAGGCAAACTGGATTGAGGGAGCATTGGCGGGAATATAAAAGATTGGAAGGGTTTTGTGGGGTTCATTTACAAATGTTGCGGTATATACACATTTGCGACAATTATGAGTTCATGAGACAGTCTTGGTATAGAAAAAGTCAAGCTAGGTCGCTAGACTCCATTGCAATAGAAGTTTGATTGTCCGAAGGAAGAATCTTGATGTTACAGTTACAGGCACTTTTTTATATTCTCCCTGGAACGCGTGTGACTTAATTATCTACCCAGGCTTTCTATGCCCAATCGGCCTTTGTTCTACATTGCTTCTTTCAAAATGCGTTATAACCTATTTTCAAATTGGAACTCGCTAACCAAACTGTAACTGGATATCATTATTAACTCAAGCAATCTCGCTGGTGGATTTGCCACATTTTGAAATTCTTTATGAAGCTGGTATTAACATTCTTCGTCGATGCAGCACGGTGCCTCTAACACCAGTACAATAATTGGATTGGGAATATCCCCATTTAGAATATTGGCGTTACACTATGCATAGGACTATAAGTATGCGCCTATCTGTACACTTGCAACGTGGGCTATAGAGTCAAACTTTGCTCCATTTACAACGCTTTTAGTATTCAACTATTTATGCACTTCAGGCAATCTATACCTAAGCCTGTTAGTGTATGTACAATATATAAGACGCTCGATGTCAGTCATCCATATCCGTTGTCGGCCGCCTAGGTGTTGAGTCTACATTTGCGCATAATCTTCCCAGCATCTCTTCTATTCTCCGATTAGACTTTTCAAGGAATTCCAACCTCCCCTTTATATCTTCGACTTCCGCATCAAGACTACTATTGCTGCTGCTATCATCGGCTGCTACAGGGTCTGGAAGACCCCATGGATAAACAGAATCTCTCCTATTTGGTCTCCCGCCGACCTTGCCGTTTTGTCCTTCCCCCTGTTGGTTGTTAGTGCATTTGTTCTAGGGATTTAACGGAGTGAGGTTCAGACACAGGGGATTGAATTCACATGCCTCATATACTTCATCATCATCCACTTCCGAGTGTTCTGCTCCTCCTGCAACTACTCCCTGCAAAACGTTTGGACCCAGATCATCATCCTCGTTGATCTCATCCTCAACCTGTTGAGGTGGCTCCGCATCAAAAACTGCCTGGATGTCGCCGTGCACACTAAACCCACGCCTAAAATCCCACAAACCAGACCGAGAAGGTTTCAGTTTCGGTAATTCTTCTTCCTTATTACGCCTTGTATTCGACCACAAAGTACGCCGCTCAACAAAACCGATGATTAGTAGCAATGGAGCGTTGAGGGTACGAACAGCTGCAACATTGATTTTATGAAACCAACGTGGGGTGAGAATCGATTTCAGAGGAAGTAGGATAAGCAAGGCAAGTATGTTGAACGGTGGCTGATAAGCAAATAATGCATCTGATTTTACACCTTCAAGTGTGAGCACCGCGCGGCGGAATTGGATCTCAGCTGTAGCGTTCGAAACTATCGTAGAGAAAGTAGTGCTGAGCATGGAGACAAGGATAGTAAGGAATAAGGTGTTCCCAAGGAATGCAAAGGCAACCATTAGTACAGGCCCAAGTAGTGGGTGGAATTCAGTAGATCGCTGGATACCAGTGCCATCAAGTCCGAACCAGATCCAGAGCATCCATTTACTGATTGTGATGGGTGCATGTAGTCCATCACTGAGCCACATCATGGAGAGAAGAAAACCGGCGAAGCACCATACGGCTAGAACTGTAAGAACGGTGAAGTCTCTCATCATTTCGCGGAGGGATATGAAGAGCATGTTTTCGGAAAGGATGTTGAAAGCTAAGCGAGGTACGATTAAAGGGGCGCCAAGTGCCAATACATCCATGGCTTGTATACCAAACTTCAAGTCTCCGGTTCGCCAGCCGTGAATGCGAAGCACCATATAAATACCGAAAATAAAAGAGAAGGTTATGTCAAGGAATGTCCAGAGGTTTTGTGTGTAGACATGCCATCCTATCACAAGTCAGCAGTATACTATGAATCATTGATTGGCTTACCATGTTCGAGAATAGACGCAAACTATTCATTTTGAGTCAGCGTATTGTACCGATTAGACGATTGAAACAAACCAAATTATTAGAGTGCCAATAATACTTACTTGATCTAATATCCAGCCGCAAGTATAGACAATAAACACCATTTCTCTCGCGGTAAACTTCGTCGGCTCCCGCTCCTCCATAATAAAAAGATAAAGAGCCAGGAGGATCATGAATTGTATAATTTCTAGAACATTTCTCGTTCTGGGGACGATGAGGCGATACTGATTGAACAATGGCGCTTTTCGGGGGTGGTATAAAGAAATTGGTTTTTGCTTATAATGATCTGGGAGTATGTCGATGAATGATGTCGGTGTATAGATTACTTTGCCTTCGTAGATGGCACTCACCACTCTTTGACAAGCAGAAGAGCTCAGGAACGTCTTGCTTTCCGAAATAATAGCAATTTCGAGGGCTGGGAGCTTCCGTTTCTTGCCTGTTCTATTATGAAATGCCCAAGCTAGGTTACTGTATTCTCGGACAACCTCTTCGGGTGCTCCTTGAAAGGGATCAAACCCTCCGACTAAGATTTGAGCTAAACGTAGGAGGCCCTGGGTTCCTTGATTGTCTTCGCTACAAGATTGAAAGAATTACTACATGTTGCATTCAAATACGGCGTCGGAACCATCTCAGCACTGTTTTCACCGATTAACCAAAAACACACTTACTGAAATCGCCGCAGCACCCGATTTGCTATTAGCTCGCACAGGGTAGCGCGGGTTGTGCAGACCGTTTGTTGATTTGTTAGGGTCATGCGTTCTCTCAAGAACCTAAGTGGCACGAAGTAAGCTTGTGGTATAAATGTGAAATGATTGAAGGAAATGAACTTGATTTCAGGATATATAAATTTTAGTATTAGGACACTTACTGAGCACGGTTGACTAGCAAACAATAAACTTTGTCGATCAGTCAGAAATCAAAATATACTTTACAGAACATTTTTATACCACACATTCGATAAGCTCGACATTATGAGATTCGAACCTTCAAATAACATTTGAAATAAATAAAAGCTTAAGAGTTGACTACGTGGTACGTGGAATATACTCTTGCTTATCACAACAAGCTCAATAGTAGCCAATTCTGGTTATATAAGAAGCTGCGCAAAACTTACTCACTGAGACATCATTCATTTCATAAAATTTGTCAACCAATGGTCTTACAACAGATATATTCATCCTCGGGTCTCTCAGTTGTTCGAGACTATAAGGGTCGTCTGTAATGTAACATATCAGTCTGAATTCAAAGCAATACGCAATGATGTTACATACCAATAGCTTCCACTACATCTTTTCGTATTCTAAGCCCCAATTAACATCTAACACAATACGACAAAGAAGAGAAACAAACCGATGAATTGTGGTATATACAGGTAAATCAACCCAAGGATTTGCCGGACACACGTCCTCAGCTCTATGCGGCGGGAAACATCCATCATGATGACTATCTTCGGGATCATGCTGCAGCAGTCGTTGTCTCTCTCCCGTTTCATCCATTCTAGTCACCTTTTGCCCCATTTTCAAGAGCGACCTCAGAAAGGTGAGTAGCGTCACCAAGCAATTGATGCTCTCAGAAGCATCTTTTGGGCTATTGTGCGGAGTTCATGGTCATGGAGCTGAGGACTAGATAAGGGATTGATAAGGAGGTTGGCCTTGGCATTGAGGCTTCACTATTTATCATTTGGGGTGGGGGTCATTAGCAACTATTGGAACTAGAACTAAAACAACCACTAGCTCGTGTGTGAATGTACTATATAGTCATTTCAGCCGGAAGATAGCCCTAGTCGTCTTTTTGAATTCAAGTAGGAGCAGTTAGAGATCCTGAACGATTTTGTAGGGGGGGGTTTTTTTAGGGGGGGGAATCGGATATTGTGTCTGAGTCTGCATTGTACAGTGATTGCTTAATACCCAGATGAGTCTTGCATTCAGTGTTGATCATCTCAGCCTCTGCAAAAATGTATTGATTTGACACAGTCAAGTTTGATTGTGAATAGGAAATGTGTCATGACTTTAAACCACTTTAGGTGCCAAGTGTGAAGGAAACTGTGTCATATGAATTTCAAATGGTTGTGGGATAGAGAAGATATGATCAAGCATCCATTTTAGGATTTATAAAAAGGTACGCGCATTAACCAAGTACTCCTACAATGCTTCGGCTTCTTTGATATGTCATTAGTGATTTTAATGAATGCGATCCAATCTGGCTTTGTTTATCACAATCTGTTCATCAACCCGATCGCTCTGTAAAAACGTTAGTGATGTCAAACATTTTTTTATATCATGAGTAAGCTTGCCTTGTTAATGATAGTCGCAATATGTTTGTTCTGTTGGTCGACTTCTGCTCCTGTTGCACGAGCTAGGAGATTCAACCTTCCTGCGGCTCCGCTCAGTTGGTCAAGATTCTGTGGATTATTTAGCAGATGACCATCAGTATATTCCAAGATCCTTACGTTATCAATCTCATTCTCCATGTCCTCGTCCTCAGAGTCTGCCTCAAATTGGTACTTAGCTCGCTCTGCAAGGCTAGTTTTCGAAGCTGGGGCTCGATAGCCAGCATCACCAGGCTGCAAACCCTTGAAGGCACCCTCCATTCTCTGCTGAGACGCAAACGCGTTCTGTCTTGAGGTTTCTCTTTGCTCGCGCTCATTTCTGTGTTTCTCGACGATCTCCGCATCTCGATCTTCTCTTCTAGACTGAGAAGTGAATGGATTCTTTACGTGAACCGCAAACATGGATCTGTTGAGTGTCTTGAGCTCCTTAGCCCTCTCTTCAGCGATTCCTATACAAAGTACACCATTAGCATCCCTCAAGTAATAACTAAAGAAGGTGAAAATGATGGATAGACATACTGTTATGATTGGCAGCTAAATCCAAATTCTTTTCTGTGTTATGAATTCGCTCTCCCTGAGCCCCAAGTCTGGCAAGTGTTGCTCGGCCACTCCTACAAGAAAAAGGAAAATTAGCGGCCAGAATCGAGGACGTACTGCAATCTTCCCCGAGCTACAGACAACTCATAGTACTAATATGGACTTACTCTTCGGCTTGCTGAGCGATTCGTAAAGCATTTCGCGTCGATGAAACATCCTCTCTTTTCATTTCACGTATTTGCTGTTTAGTGGCAGCAACATCTTCTTCTTCTTCTTCCTCTGCGGTGAGTTGGCGTTCCTCTCCATATGCCCCATATCCGCCTCCATTGTTTTCACTCGAAGGGGCACCGTAACCAGCACCAGGTCGCTGAGGTTGTGGCGTTGCTGCCTTTTGGGCAAACCTGTCCTTGGCTCCTCCGAATAATGCATCACGATTGTCTTCAGTAGTCGTAGTATCTCCGCTGTTGCTTCGTCCTAGACCACCGTACCCGCCTGGGCGTGCTCCATACTTGGAAGTGTTTTCAGCAGGTGGTTCTTGATATCTACTGGATCCATATCCACCTCCACTCCCATACTTGTCAGATCCATATCCCCCGCCACTACCTGCAGAGGGTGCAGGCGAAGATGCCCCATATCCTCCTTTGCTGGCAGTTGGACCGCCAGGGAGGCCATTTCGAGCTGCTCCAGGTCCCCCTGAGATACCTTGCCGTGCCTGCTGATATGGTGAACCTCCAGAGGGTCCCATGTTGGCATACTTGTTATTATCTTGGGCATAAGGATCAGAAGCTGCTTGTTGAGCATAGGGATTCGAGGCCGCTGGAGCAGCTTGAGCGTAGGGGTTCGAAACCACGGGAACCGACGAGGAGCTCTTAGAACCTCCATCCCCGCCCTTCTTGTTCTTAGAAAAGAGCTTCATTGCGCTTGCAGGTGTCGATTAGTCGATTGATTGATAGAGAAGGCAAAGCAGCGCTATGTCAAGTATATGTGAATTTTACGCGTAGTCTGAGGTGGCGATGTGTTGAGTGTTATAAAGTCCAAGACGGACGGAGTTTCATGCTTGCTGCCTGAGTTTAGCAAGTGCTGCGGATGGAGACGCCTAAGATGCGTATCTTACAGAGAATGTGGGGGAGGGATCGGACGCCCAGCGTTTAGATCCATACTATTTCGGGTACCGAACCTCGAACTAACCCCACTATGAATGGACCTGTTCCTGCTGACTAAGCCGGCTCACGACGTCTAATAATCCTGTCTGTCTGACTCTGGCTTGCCGGTGTGACTGTGTGTGACTGTCATTGACTTTGGAAGCTCGGATTGTATAGAAGTAATCCTTCATCCTTAACGCTGACAATCCAACAACTCCCTACGATCAAAATAACAAATCCAAACTCACCACGCTTTCAGTCGCCATGTCGAACGTCTAGTTACCTTTGTGTCGTTTCTTCCAATTGTCGAGTATATTCCCAAAACTTCAAAAGTAGTCAAGATGGTGCTACCATTACGCTTCTCTGCCAAACTTCCATACACAGTTATACGGCGGCGGCAGTGTCGGAAAAAGTCATAGAGAATCAGCGAAATATCGAATTGGTAACTTAGGGTAACTTACTGGAGCTTCAAGTCTACCACAGCCTAGCGTTACAAATTTATGGCATCACTATTTACTTTTGATTCGGACCAGCGAGTCGCCTCGCCATGGTCGACTCCTACCGATTCGCCAAAACCATCTACACCCCAACCCAGTCAAGCTTCAGGATCGGATGATACTCCTCCTTCACTACTTGCGGAATATGGTTTCAGTCGACTAGAAGCAGAGCCCCAAGAAGGCCCGGTTGAGTACAAACTGCATTTACTTCTGAGATCAAGGAGAGAATACAGTTCTTTTAGTACTAGTCTCGCGCACAGCGCTCCTAGAGATAGAGGTCTCGAAGTTAAGAAGGACAAGCCAGTCTTTTCAACAGAGAAAACTCGGGAGAAGAGACAGAAACGTCTTCAAGAGTTGAGTACTCAATTATTATGGCGCCTACAACAGTCTTCCCCTTACCATGACTTTTCTTCTTCCGACCTAGTTCTTCCGAGGCTTCCAGAAGCCGATGCATCTCTGATACCGCCGCGGCCTGCCAAATTGTTAGCTGGTCTTGAAGAGAGTCGGGGAGCACTTTACGAAATTGGTGTATCTGATGATGGAACCTTGGTTGGATTGACTAAGGATGAGATGGATGAAAGTATAAATAATCTTCGGGCAATGGCTGCAAGTTTAGGCTGCAAAGTTGAAGTCCTCAGAAGGGTCATTGTTGGAGACTGCGAATGGCATGAACCAGCTGAGAGTCTTGGACCAAAGCTCAATGAGATCAGTCGAGGGCTCCGTCACCAAGCAGATTTATGGGTTGCCGAAGCTCTTGTTTCTCCCGATCTGTCGTCTCGAGGGGGCCTGCTAGGAAACGATTCAAAATTGATTAATCGAAATATTGGGGTTCTCCCTAAGCGAGCGGGGGAATTTACTAAGCTCCTTAAAGAAGAATCGCAAGATACATATGAACAATTGCGAGTTGCATTAACAGGTCCTACTACCTCAGGCAAGTCAACGTTACTAGGTACCCTATCAACCTCAACTTTAGATAACGGGCGTGGGAAGAGCCGGCTCAGTCTCCTGAAACATCGCCATGAAATTGGTAAGTTTAACTACTCCAACAATTATGCTTTATTTATATGCAAACTATGTATACTGCTTTTCTTATTGTATTCTGCTGTGCTAACTGGCTGAATAGAATCTGGAATTACAAGCTCTATCACACAAGAACTTATAGGTTATAATGCCAGTGAGGTCGTCAATTATGCTTACGGAAACATCTCCTCATGGACCGACATACACTCTTCAGCTAAGAAAGGTAGACTAGTGTTTGTTTCCGATTCTGCAGGCCATCCACGGTACAGGCGTACCACTGTTCGGGGCTTAATTGGATGGGCACCTCATTGGACTCTGCTCTGTGTAGCTGCCGACGATAGTGACAATGCCCCTAGTGATCAAGGAGGAACAGCTTCTGCACAACAGATTCTTGGAATGGTTCGTGATCTCTTGTTTCCTCTACGGCAGTACTTAATTTCCCCCCTTTGCTTTCCCTCTTCCCCCTTTTCCCCAGTTTTACTTTTATACTACAGCTCATTCTAATGAGTAGTCGAATTGGGATGCTTTTTGTTCTTCTATTTTTTGTGTACTCCTTTTCCTTTTGACAATTTAGTCGTACCTGGGTCTGCGGTCAAGAACTTTGCATATTGATCACATGCTGTGTGCCGGAGATCTAACTTTTTGCATCTAGGCTGGTGCCGGTATGGACCTGGCAAAAGCTCACCTCGAGCTCTGTCTGAAATTGGATAAGCCTCTTGCAATCGTGATCACGAAACTGGACTTAGCATCCAATAGTCTAAAACAAACGCTCTCCAAGATCCTTACGGATGTGAAAGCTGCTGGAAGAACACCATCTGTTTTGCCTCCAGACCAAACGAAATCCATCTTTGAACCCGAGCTTGGGAAAATCTCGACTAGCAACAATGAGACAGTTCGGAAAATGGTAGATAAGATACGGGAAGCGGAGAGTCTTACTTCAATAGTTCCTATAATCTTGACGAGTGCGTCCAAAGGCTCTGGAATTCGATTGTTGCATTCGTTGTTACAAAATCTGCCAATTCCCCCAGCTCCAACCACGCACGACTTTACTGGCCCTGCCCTAAATCCTGAACAACCTGCATGTTTGTTCCACATTGAAGATGTATTTGCTAATCCACTAGTGATAAACGAAGGACAAGGCTCTGGTTGTGTTACAGCGGGTCACATGCGGTTTGGAAGGCTATCTGTTGGTACGCATACTTCCTTACATGACTAAATTCATCCTGTTCGGCCAGACTATGAATGTATATTCTGACATACACGAATAGGGGACATTGTTACAGCTGGACCTTTTCCAGCTGAGGCTAATGACAATGAGCCTCCACAAGATACGTCTGCTACCCTTAGTCTTCCAAATAGCGTTGGAAGCACGTTGTTTCACCGCTCGACTACAGACCTTACGCATATAGTTTCTGGTAGTGCCTCTGCCTCCCTTGCAAAAGGCGAGTGGCACAGTGCGAGGATAGTCAGTATACGCAATCTAAGACTTCCGGTACATACTTTGGAGGCAGGTCAAGTTGGGACCATTGGTGTGGCTTTCGATCGTTCTGAGGAGAACAATCGCATCCGTATGCGAAAAGGGATGGTTATAGCGATACCAAGTCGACACATGACTGAAACCGGGCTTCAAGCTGCAACGGGATTTACTGCCTGTTTCGAGGATAGCGATATCAATTCGGTTACCCCAGGTAGTTTAGTGGTTGTATACATTGGTAAGCTTCTGATTGGTGGCTCAATATATCCGTTACAAAGAAGTTTACTAATACCTAGATACAGCCAGCGTCCGCGCAACAGCTAGAGTCCTAAGGCTCGCACCTCAAGCAGAATTCAACGAGTCTTTAAATGTACCTAGCGAAGAAGATGACGTGTTCGGTCTCGATGATCCGAATGAGAGAGAAGAAGAGCAAGAACCTTTTATATTTGGGTCGGATGGCATCACCAGTGTGACTTTCGAGCTCCTGACAAATCGTGAGTGGATAGAACTTGGATCTCAAATTCTGGTAATGCCGGGAGGTGGAGTTGGTTTGTATTCTGGAAGTGAGCGGGGAGAAAAAGGGGTTGCTGGCCTTGAAGGCTTTGTTGGGAAAGTTATGGAGGTTGTAGACTGATTAGACAATTTCGAGTATTTCTAGAAAGGTGATAGATTAATTACAAATACAAAGTATTTCCTACCCAAAAATAGCTCCAGCAAGAAAATCTCCTATAATAAGGTAGTCTTGGCATGAAGATGCTCAGATGCTGGCTTGGATTTCTGGGGACATGTATCGTTCTTGAGTTGAGAAACAGAAACAGAAGCCATAAGTTGCTTGTTATATTAACTATATCTTTAAATTTAGAGCCTAAACCATTCGCAATTGACATGTTTTTGGATAACCAAACGCTCAACCTTACTATAGGTGATGAGAAGGGATGTGCCTGGAGCGCCACTATTTTC
>Ga0247812_10001857_pt1 | contig 11916 bp, 9 predicted proteins | sample UWRJL149409B1_FD_178011 | JGI IMG/M metagenome (GOLD analysis project Ga0247812, IMG submission 178011) | Plant litter microbial communities from Arlington Agricultural Research Station in Wisconsin, United States - UWRJ-L149-409B-1 | ecosystem: Environmental > Terrestrial > Plant litter >...
TCCAGCAGGCCGTAGTAGGGCACGTCGTGATTGCCGACGATGACGAAGCGGGGCTCGGGCATGGCCCGGATCCAGTTTCCGGCCGCCGTAAACTCGTCGGGCAGTCCCTTTTGCGTCACATCGCCGGTGATCAGGATCAGGTCGCTGGGCGTGGCGTGGGCGTATTCGATCGCGGCGGCGCAGGCGCGACCATGCTCGACTCCGAAGTGGATGTCGGAAAACTGGATCAGCCGGCCGGAGCTCACGTGCGGGGCCCCATCAGACCGTATCCTCGGCCGCCGGCGGATTGGGGGCCAGCGCCTGGAAGGCCTTGGCGATGAAGGTCACCCGCGTCTCGTTCTTCAGCAGGCAGGGCTCGCCGTCGATCACGGCGGGGATCTTGGACCGCGCCCAGACGTCGATCCGCCGCGCCGGCTGGGTCGTGACCGAGGCGTCCTGACGCCAGTCGCTGAACAGGGCGGTGGCCGCCAGACGGAAGGCCTGGCTGGTGTCGGTCGGATCCATGGCCGCGGCCTCCAGTCCGACCGGCTCGTCCAGGGCGCGCGAGATCATCGGACTGATCAGCACCAGGGCCTCGGTCTTGCGCTTGTCGCCATTGTCCAGCGAGAACCTCAGCCGGCCGGTGAAGGCCCGCTTCAGCGCCCGACGGCCATAGGTCCAGGCCAGGGAGATCTTGCCCGTCCGCATGGCTTCACGCGCCGGCGCCCACAGGGCGGGCGACCCCAGAATGGCGGCGCAATAGAAGGACTGGCCCTCGACCAGGCCGCCTGACACGCACTGCGGCGCGCCCTCTTCCAGCGCCGATCTCAGGGCCAGCTTCCAGTCGGCGGTGCCGTACAGGGCCTTGGGCAGCATGTTCATCGTGCCGCCGGGCAGGGGGGCGACCAGCGGCCCCTTGGGTCCGGCCCGGGACGCGACCGCCCGCGCCGTGCCGTCACCGGCCAGGACGAACAGGACGTCGGGTTTGGACGCCAGCGCCTCGTCGATCTGGGCGTCCATCCGCGAACCTTCCAGCGACACCACCTCGGACACGCAGCCGTATTCGGACAGGATGGCCTCGACCTCGCCGGCCGCGCGGGGCCCGACCGAACCCGATAGCGGATTGACCAGAACCACGATCCGCTCGATCGCGACATGGGGCGTCAGGTTGCGCACCTCCACGGCCGAGGCCTCGGCCATGGCGGCGTCCGTCGGGGCGCCGTTCACGTCGGTGTCCGGTGTCTTGGCGTTCAGGGTGTCGGTCATGCGCCCGAAACGTCCCGGCGACGCCGACGTTCCGGGGCAAGCGTGACTATTGCGTCTTCAGCTCGTCGGCGGTCTTCTCCGCCCCCGCCTGAAGCGCGTCGCCGGTCTTCTCGGCGGCGTTCCCGGCCTTGTCGACGGCGACCTCGGCGGCCGCCGGCGCCTTGCCTACGGCCAGCAGAGCCGAGTTCCAGCCCGCCGAGATCCAGCCGTCGATCACCGCGCCCCCGGCCTCGACCGAACGCTCCTTGATCGACAGGACTGCCGTCAGGGCGCCGAACAGGGCCAGCAGCGTGACCAGGAATCCGACCAGGGGCGCGCCGCCCCGGCTCCGGCGACGCTTGCTGCGCGCCCAGACCGGGCTGGAGTTGTCGTCATCGGCCATACGGACCGGTTCAGGAAAACGCATGTTGGACCCCTCCAATGTCTACTGTGCGCCGTAGAGACGGCGCTCCCCTGCGATCAATCTATGGGATCGACGGAGGCGCGCATAGGGTGGGGAACCTGAGCCATAATCCAGCGTTCTCTCCCCCGGGGCGAACTCCGACCCGGGAAAGGGACCAACCCATGAAGAAGACAATCATCGCGATCGGCGTCGCCGGCCTGCTGGCCTCGGCCTGCGCCAGCGACCCGTACGGCAACGGCGGCAGCAACGAAACGGTCCGCCAGGGCGCCATCGGCGCCGGCCTCGGCGCCGTCGCGGGCGCCATCATCGGTAACAACGTGGGCGACGGCAACGCCGGACGCGGCGCGGCCATCGGCGCCGTCCTCGGCGGCGCTGCGGGCGCCATCCGCGGTTCCAACCAGGATCGCGCCAACCAGCAGCGCTACCGGGATAACTCCGGAAATTACTACTATTGCTACGATAACCGCGAATCCGAGTGCTACTGGGAAAACGGTCAGCGTCGCTATTGATCGACGCTCCTGATCCGTAAGGGCAGGAAACGGGGCGGTTCGTCGGATGGCGGGCCGCCCTGTGCGTGTCTGGCGCAGGTTTTTGAAGGGGCGGAGGACGGTATGAAGATCGTGACGGGGAAGGTTCTGACGGGGATGATGCTGGCCGGACTGGGTCTGGCGGCGGCGGGGTGCGAGAGCACGCGCGGGATGTTCAATGATCGCGAGGAGCTGGTCGCGACCTCGACGAGCTGCATTCCGCAGCGGTTCGAAATCTATTTCGCCGATGGCGAGGCGCGGCTGACGGAGCCGGCGCGGCAGGCGATCGGGCTGACGGCGGCCCAGCTGCAGGGCTGCGACATCCGGTCGGTCAAGGTGCTGGGTCTGGCCGATGCGCGCGGCGGGGCGGCGGCGAATCTGAGCCTGTCGGAACGGCGGGCGCAGACGGTGGCCGAGGCGCTGGCCGGCGCGGGCTGGCCTGCGCCGGCGTTCGACGTCACGGCCGCAGGCGACGAGGGGGCCATGGCCTCATCCGGCGTGCGCGAACCGTTGCGCCGCCGGACCGAGGTGCTGGTCGAGGCCCGCCCCCGCTAGGGCTGCGGCCCGCCGTCGCGGCCCGGCCTGTGGTCGGGGCGGCGCGGTCTCGCTATAGATCGCGGCTTGAACCCGATCCCTTTCCTTTCCCGACGCGCGGCCGCCGTTCTGGCGGGGCTGGCGCTTGTCCTGATCCCGGCCATGGCGACCGCACAGACCGGCCCGCAGCGCAGCGAGCGGATCGAGGCCGAGTTGGTCGCCATGTCGCAATGGGCGGCGCCGGGTTCGACCGCCGTCGTGGCGGTTCGCCAGACGATCCAGCCGGGCTGGCACACCTACTGGCGCAATCCGGGTGATTCCGGCGGGGCGACGACCCTGACCTGGAGCCTGCCTGCCGGGGTCGAGGCGGACGCCATCGTCTGGCCCCTGCCCCAACGCCAGCGGCTGCAGACCCTGATGAACTATGGCTATTCGGGCGAGGTGCTGTTGCCCGTGCCGATCCGCATTCCCGCCAGCGCGCGGCCGGGGACCAGCCTGCCGCTGACCGTCAAGGCCCTGTTCCTCGTCTGCAGCGACGAGATGTGCGTGCCGGACGAGATGACCCTGTCGCTGGCCCTGCCCGTCAGGGACGGCGCCGCCCCCCTGACCAGCCCGTGGGGCCGCCGCATCGAGACGGCGATCGAGACTGCGCCGCGTCCGGCCGGGATCGAGGCCCGGGCCACGCTGGACGGCGGGACGTTGAGGCTGACCGCGACGGGCGGACCGCTGGCCGGGCTGGACCTGACGCAGGCCTCCTTCTTCCCGTTCGAAGGCGACGTCATCGACCATGCGGCGGTCCAGTTCGGGCGGCGCGGGCCGAACGGGGCGACGCTGGATCTGGCCGCCGATCCGGACCTGAGAAAAGCCGGCCTGACCGGGCCGGTATCCGGCATCCTGTCCACTGACAAGGGCGCGTGGGAGATCACGGCGAGCCCGGGTCCGGCCCTGCCCGGGGCCAGCGGCGCAGGCGATCTGGCCGCGACCGAGGATGCGGCGCCGGACCCGCCGGTCACCGCCCTGTCCGTGGCCCGGGCGGCCCTGTTCGCCCTGATCGGAGGGCTGATCCTGAACCTGATGCCCTGCGTCTTTCCGGTGCTGGCGATGAAGGCGGCGGCCCTGACGCGCTCGGCCCATGAACCCGCCGAGGCCCGGCGCGACGGTCTGGCCTTTCTGGCGGGAGTGCTGACGACCTTCCTCGTTCTGGCCGGCGTCCTGCTGGCCCTGCGCGCCGGGGGGCAGGCGATCGGCTGGGGCTTCCAGCTGCAGTCGCCCGCCGTGGTCGCGATCCTGGTCCTGCTGATGCTGGCCGTGGCCCTGAACCTGTCGGGCCTGTTCGAGGTCGGCGGCCGGTTGCAGGCCTTGGGAGGCTCCCCCCTGTCGCGCCTGCCGGGCGGGACCGGCGCCTTCTTCACCGGGGTTCTGGCCGTGGTCGTGGCCGCCCCCTGCACGGCGCCCTTCATGGCCTTCGCCCTGGGCGCCGCCCTGATCATGCCCGCGCCGCTGGCCCTGATCGTCTTCGCCATGCTGGGTCTGGGTCTGGCCCTGCCCTATGTCCTGATCAGCCTGTCGCCGCGCCTGCTGGGCCGGCTGCCGAAGCCGGGCCCGTGGATGATGACGCTGCAGCGCTGGCTGGCCCTGCCGATGTATGCCGCCGCCCTGTGGCTGGTCTGGGTCTTCGCCCGCCAGACGGACCTCGACGCCGCCCTGTGGCTGATCGCCGCCTGCGTCCTCGCCGTCGTCGCAGCCGGCGCCCTCGGCCGGTTCCGTTCGCGCGCGCCGTGGATGGGCCCGGCCGGCGTCGCGGCCCTCGCCCTGTCCCTTGTGCTGGCCGGAGCCGCCATCGCCGCCGCCCCGTCCGGCGAGACCGGGAGCCACGCCCTGCCCGCCGACGCCTGGTCGCAGGCCAAGGTGGATCAGGCCCTGGCCCAGGGACGGCCGGTGCTGGTCAACTTCACCGCCGACTGGTGCGTCAGCTGCAAGATCAACGAGCGCACGGCGCTCGGCTCGCCCCGCGTCGCCCGCGCCCTGACACAGGCGAACGCCGTCTATCTGGAGGCCGACTGGACCCGCCGCGACGACGTCATCGCCCGCGAACTCCAGCGCCACGGCCGCTCGGGCGTGCCCCTCTATCTGCTCTACACCCCCGGCCGCCCCCAGCCCCGCATCCTGCCGCAACTGCTGACTGAGGGTGTGGTTGTAGACTCCCTGAAGGGCGAGAAGGACTAGCCGCCCCTCGTCGGGAACGCCGTGGCGCTTTCAGGGCGGCGTCAGCGCCGGAGCGGTCCCGGCGGGAACCGTCCCGAAGGCCGATTTGCCTGTGGCGTCCTCCACCTTGTAGCGGGTCGGCGTCATCGTCGCGGATTCCGGGAACACGAGTTTCAGTCTGAACTCGGCGCCGGGGGCGAGGGTGGGGAATCGACCGATCGCCCGACGGCCCGATCCTTCGGGCTCGTAGATGTCGCCGGTCGCCTGGCGCGTATCGCCATCGGCGTCGAGCAGGGTCATGCGGAAGGTGCGTGGCGAGACGTGAAGAGGCTCCTCGCCTGTGTTGCGGAGGCTGACCACGGCTTCCCAAGCCCCGTCCACACCGCGGCTGGTCGACACCAGTTGGGCCGTGAATCCCTCAAGGACGTTGGCCTGGCCCAGGTCTCCGGCTTCGGCCCCCGTCGGAGCCACGGCGGCGGGACGCGTCTTCGGAAGGTTTTCCAGCGCGAAGGTTCCGAGGTCCTTCGTACGATCCCGCACGACAAGCCTCACCGGGGTGACGCTCGAAGGCACGCCCGGAAACAGATAGGTCACGGCGGTCTGTTCGTCCTGCGTCAGCCAGACGGTGGCGTTCAGGCGCTCGGCGCCGGACTTGCCGTAGAAGTTTCCGTCCGACCGATATTCGCGGCCGTCGGAACCGACCAGGATGAAGACGTTGTCGTTGTACTGGACGCCGCGCCGTTCACCCTGGCTGTTGCGCGCCGTCATGGCGACCTCGATCGGTGCGGCTCCGGTGCGACCGACGGCGTCGACACGGAGAGAGAAATAGCCTGCATCGGTGAAGCCGCTGGCGCCCGGTTCCGCGGGCGGGGCTGCCGGGTTGTCGCCGGTCCCGGTCACGGGCGGTCTGACCCGCTCGCCGCGATATTCGAAGGAGGGCTGGTTTACGCTGGTCTGGACCGTGCCCGCGAAGCTCATGGCGTCGTCAGCGAACCGCAGGGACACCTTGCCAAGCGTCGTCTCGTGGCCGACTTCGAGCCTCCAGGTCCCGACCAGTTCGTTGGTCGGCGTGACGGTCAGGGCGAGCTGTTCCCGCAGGGGCCGCCCGACGGCGCGTGTCGTGGCGCGGCCCGTGACCCGGGGCCCATCGACGGCGACGGTCAGGATCGTGCCGGCGTTCGTGGTGTAGTCGCCCGCAATCGCCTTCAACGCCTCGAGCTGCTCGGCGGTGACGGTCTCGACCGGCGCCGGAGTCGGGGTTTCAGGCGGCTTTTCAGCGACAGGGCGGTCGATCCCTGGGCTGCCGGTCCAGTCAGCTTTCTCACCCAGTTGCGGCAGGAACAGCAGGCGCCAGGCCGCCGCGTTGCCGCGGGCGAAGAGATGCCCGTGGTGACCCGGCCCCTGCTGCCATCGATTGTCGCCGTCGATCGAGGTCAGGAAGCCGAGCATGGGATTCTCGTACTTTCCCGAATGCGCCGGGAACTCGGCCCCTTTCGCTCGAAGAGCGGCGCGGAGGTCGGCCATGCCTTTCTCGCTCAGGAAGGCGATCTTGGTCATCTGGACCGTATTGAACGCGGGAGGGAACCGCATGAAGTCGAAATACAGTTCCTTTTTCTGGGTGCTGGGGTCATCGATGCCCAGGACGTTGCGGTTGAAATCGGCCAGGTTGGTCAGCGTTTCGGTCCGGCCGCCGTAACCGCCGCCCGCCGAGTTCATCACGCTGTCGAAATGGTGGGCAGGATCCTTGAGGTAGCTCTCCAGCTCCTCGGGCGACTTGCCCGTGGCGGACCTGACCAACCAGTCAAGCAATGCCTTCTTGATCGCGTCGATCAGGGCCTGGAAGGGGGTGGGCAGAGCCGCCAGGATCGCCCGGACGAGGTTGATCGGCGCGATGACTGCGTCCGGCACACCCATCATGCTGAAGCCGTATTTCCACATGTATTCGGTCGCGTGATACTTCGCTTCCGAGATGCTGGTGCTGTCGTGCTCGTTGTAGATCATCTGCTCGGAGATCATGTACGAGGTGACCGGCCACGCTCTCAGGCCGCGGTCGATGTCCGCGATCCAGGCTTTCTTGTACTCGGCTTCCGGCCCATTCACCCCCGCGTAGGCGAGCCGTTCGGGCCCGCGGCGCGCCAGTCGCGCGCGTTCATAAGCGTCCACGTCGTTCTGAAGGCGCGCACGCAGGGCGGAGAAGACCGCCGGGACGGACGTGCCGGCCCCGGCGCCCTGCATCAGGCGATTGTAGAGGATCGTGCCCGGTCGGCCGTCGACCATCGTGGTGTAGATGAACTGGTCTAGGTTGTTGATGCTCGTGCCCAGATCACCCGTCAGCTTCGGAGTTCGGGTTCCGACGTAGCCTTCGAGAACGACGTGCTTGATCGCGTTCCGGGGATCAGGAGAAATGGCGAAGTCGCCGCCGGTGAAGTGGTTCACGAAGGTATGCATGAACATGTCGCCCGCGGCATGGACGATGTAGCCGACGGCGAATGCCTGGGTCGCTGGCGACTGAAGCGTGCTCGGCGGAGCCTGGTAGTGGGTTCCGGCGACGCCGCCGCCCAATTGGATCGCGGCCTGATCGATCATGGGCGCGCGTCCGTAGGCGGCGCGCCAGATGTGGGTGAGCCAGGCGTCAGTTCCTGGAGCGCTTGCGTTCTCGCCGACGGCGGCGTCGCCCGGATGGGCCATGTTGGTGCCGGGGTGGATCAGCTGCTGTCCGGTCAACATGTCCGGGTATGCGTCCGGCCCCACCACGCCCGCCCGAAACTGGGGTCCGTTGTGGCGCAACGCTTGCTGGATCCTTGGATCAACCTCGAACTCGCCGAGCTGCCTCATGACCCGGCCGGTAGCGTAGTCGGTGTAGTAGAGGGTAACCTTGCCATCGAGGGCGTCGCGGCGGGCGATTTCGGCCAGATAGACGTGAGTCTTGGGCTTCCAGGCCTCGGCAGGTCCCGCGAGCGCAAGCCCGGCCAGCAACGGGGTTAGTCGCAGAAACCTGAGGTATGTGCGCAGGGTCATCGGCCTCTCCATTCGAGCGAGGGACCGTCTCTCGGCGAAGGGCGAGGAAGAACCTCGGTGCGATGAGATTGCTGCGAATGGCGGTTGCTTCGCGGCCATGGATGAGCCGGCGATCTGTTCCTCGGTCAAACGAGGCAACGGGCCTCGCCGGCCACACCGCGAGTCCGGGTCCCCGCCACGCGGGCGAGGATGACGAGGGGGAGTATGTGCCTAGGTCGGAACGCCCGATTGCGCCTCGGGCTGGGGCGGGGAGGTGATGACCTCGACGTTGTCGTTCAGCAGATAGGAGAGTTCGGACAGGGCGACGGCGCGGGCCTGGGCGGTGGCGGCGGTCTCGACGGCGGCGATCTTTTTCGGGATGTCCTCGGAGATGCCGCGCAGGATGCATTTCAGGTCGCCGTCCGTGCCGCGTTCCTTGAGCACCAGATGGGCCTGCATGTCCGTGGCGGCCAGGGCCTCGGCTCGGGTCTTGAAGTCGGAATAGACGTCGCCGGTCAGGAAGCCCTGCGCATCCGCGGCGCCCGAGGCGCTCCAGCCGTCAACGATGGATTTCAGGGCGCTGGAGCGGGTGACGATGTCGACGAACAGGGGCTCGCCGGCGACGGAGACGGGAGCATCCGCCGCGGGGGCTGCGACGGCGGCGGCCGTGGCGACATTGGGATCGGTCATCATCAGGGCGATGGTGAGGGCGAGTCCACAGGACATGACGGCTCCTTCTCCGGATCAATTCCGGAAACAGCGATTGAACCGGCTTACGCCTGACCCGTAAACGAGACCTTGATAACCATAAGGACGACCGCCCGATGACCGACTGGACCGCCTTCGACGCCGCCGCCCGGCGCGATGTCAGCGCCCGCATCGTCGACCAGTTCGCGGCCGATCCGCAGCGGGTGGCGCGGATGAGCGTCGAGGCGGCGGGCCTGTATGTCGACCTGTCGAAACAGAGCTGGACAACGGACGGGCTGGCCGCCTGTCTGGATCTGGCGCGGTCGGCCGGGGTCGAGGCGGCGCGCGGGCGGCTGTTCGGCGGCGAGGCGATCAACTCGACCGAGGGCAGGGCGGTGCTGCACCCGGCGTTGAGGGCGGCGAAGGGTGGCGACTTCCACGCCCTTGGCGAGGCGGTCTCGGCCGAGGTCGACGCGGTGCGGGCCGACATGGCCGCCTATGCGACCGCCGTACGCGACGGGTCGGAGACCGGGGCGACGGGCAGGGCCTTCACCGCCATCGTCCATGTCGGCATCGGCGGGTCGGATCTGGGACCCCGGGTGGTGTGGGACGCGCTGAAGCCGCTGGATCCGCAGATCGACCTGAGGTTCGTGGCCAATATCGATCCCCGCGACATGGCCGAGGCCCTGACCGGGCTGGATCCCGAGACGACCCTGGTGGTGGTGGTGTCCAAGACCTTCACGACGCAGGAGACGCTGGCCAACGCCGAGGCCGCAAAGGCCTGGCTGGCGGCGGGCCTGCCCGAGGCCGGGCGGGACAAACATTTCATCGGGGTGACGGCGGCGCCGGACAAGGCGAAGGCCTTCGGCTGCGCCCGCACCTTCGCCTTCCGGGACTGGGTCGGGGGGCGGTATTCGCTGTGGTCGGCCGTCAGCCTGAGCTGCGTCATCGCCCTGGGTCCCGACGTGTTCGAGGGGTTGCTGGCGGGCGCGGCGGCGATGGACGACCATTTCGTGTCGGCCCCTCTGGAGACGAACGCCCCGGTGCTGATGGCCCTTGCCCAGATCTGGAACGTCGACGGGCTGGGCCGGCCGGCGCGGACGGTGGCTCCCTATGCTCACGGCCTGCGCCGGCTGGCGGCCTTCCTGCAGCAGCTGGAGATGGAGTCCAACGGCAAGCGGGTGCATCGCGACGGCTCGGTCGTGACGCGCCAGACCTGTCCGGTGGTGTTCGGCGAGCCTGGCACCAACGGGCAGCACGCCTTCTTCCAGCAGATCCATCAGGGTCCGCAGGTCGTGCCGGCCGAGTTCGTGATCGTGGCCAGAACGCATGAGGACTCGCCCGAGAGCCCGCTGTGGTCCAACGCCCTGGCCCAGGGGCAGGCGCTGATGACGGGCAAGACGACGGCCGAGGCGCGAGCCGAGCTGCTGGCGGCGGGCGCCGATGCGGCCGAGGCGGACCGGCTGGCCAGCCACAAGACCTTCCCCGGCAACCGGCCCTCGACGGCCATCGTCATGAAGCGGCTGACGCCGGAGACCCTGGGTGCGCTGCTGGCCCTGTATGAGCACAAGACCTTCGTCGAGGGCGTGATCTGGGACATCAACAGCTTCGATCAATGGGGGGTCGAGCTGGGCAAGGTGCTGGCCAAGGCGATCCTGAAGGACGTCGAGGCGGGCGGGCCGTCGCCGGAGCTGGATCCCTCGACCGCGAGCCTGCTGACGCGGCTGCTGGGCTAGCGCATACGAAAACGGACGCCGAAGCGCCCGTTTCCTTATTCAGGGTCTGCCATCGACTACCAGCGGCGGTCGTAGCGGTAGTCGCGGCGATCGTCCCGGCGGTCGTAACGACGCTCATAGCGGCGGTCGTCGCGACGGTTATCCCGGTAGCGGTCGTCGCGGTAGTAGCCGCTGCGGCCGCGGTAACGATCGCGGTCGTTGTTGGTGGCCGCGGCTCCGAGGGCAGCGCCGGCGAGCGCGCCGCCGGCGACATAGGTGCCGTCGCCATTGCCGAGGACCGCGCCGGCGATGCCGCCGACAACGGCGCCCAGAAGGGCGTTTTCGCCGGTGTTGTCATGGCGGTCGCGGTGACGGCTCTGGGCGTCGGCCGGCGAGGCGGCCAGCATGGTCAGGGCCAGAAGCGGGGCGGCGGCGCCCATGGCGTATTTGCTGAACTTCATCATTTGCGGGTCTCCTTGGCGGCGATCGGGGCGGCGAGGCGCCGTTCCTGTTGTCCCGTTTCTAGAGGGGCCAGCCTGAACGCGCCGGAAGGCGGGCGTTCAGAAACCGTTCATCCGCAATTTTTCTGAGGGACCGCCGTTACGCAGACTCTTGCCGCCCGACCCGCCCCCGCATACCGTCCGGCGTGGGGAGAAGACACGCGAATGACACGGCTTTTTCGGACGGGGATGATGGCGGCGGCGAGCCTGTGGCTGGCGACGCCCTCCCTGGCCCAGACTCCCGCTGTCGATCCGGCCGATCTGGCGCCGGCCCAGGCCCTGGCCGCCTCGGGCGACACGGCCGGGGCGGTCGAGGCCTATATCGCGGCGGCCACGGCCCGTTACGCTGCGGACCGTCCTGACGACGCCTCTGCCGCGCTGGAGACCGCGCTGGCCCTGTCAGAGACCCGGTTCGGAATGGAGGATGCCCGTCTGGCCCGACCCTTGGGGTCGCTGGCGCGGCTGCGGATCGAACAGGGCCGGTATCCGGCGGCGATTGCGCTTCTGGACCGGGGGCTGGCCGTGCGCCGGGCGGGCGAACCCGATCCGGTGCAGGAGGCGGGCCTGTTGTACGACAAGGCCAAGGCCTTTGACGCCATGGGGCGCAACGAGGAGGCCGAGACGACGGCGTGGCGAAGCTATGAACTGCGCCGCGTCCATCTGGGTCAGGTGCAGGAGAAGACGGCGGACGCCCTGAACCTCTACGCCAACGCCCTGACGGCGCAGGGCCGGCACGCCGAGGCCGACCCCGCCTATCGGCAGGTGCTGGGCATGTATGAGGTCCTGCACGGGCCCAAGGATTTCCACCTGGCCATCGTCCTGTCGAACCTGGGCAACAGCCTGCGCCGGACCGGACGGGGCCCCGAGGCCTATCCCCTGTATCGCCGTGCGGTTTCGGTGGCCGAGGTGTCGGGCGACCGGGTGCTGCTGGCGCAATGCCTGACCAATTTCGGCTGGTATCTGCACACCCAGGGCGACGGCCAGAAGGCCGAGACCCAGTTCCGTCGGGCGCTGGTTCTGGCGCTGGAGGTGGCGGGGCCCGAACATCCCTTCACCGGCGTGGTTCACGGCAATATCGGCCACAGCCTGGCCGATCAGGGACG
>Ga0247812_10001858_pt1 | contig 11910 bp, 10 predicted proteins | sample UWRJL149409B1_FD_178011 | JGI IMG/M metagenome (GOLD analysis project Ga0247812, IMG submission 178011) | Plant litter microbial communities from Arlington Agricultural Research Station in Wisconsin, United States - UWRJ-L149-409B-1 | ecosystem: Environmental > Terrestrial > Plant litter >...
CCGTGGTGTCCGCGCAGAGCGCGTACGACGCCTCGCAGGTCGGCCTGGAAGTGGGTACGCGCACCGTGCTGGACGTCATCCAGAACCAGCGCATCCTGTTCTCCGCGCAGCTGGACTACGCGAACGCGCGTTACACGTTCCTGCAGAACCGCCTGCTGTTGAGCCAGGCCGTCGGTGGCCTGGACATCGCCGAACTGCAGGAGATCAACCGCCTGCTGACCGTCGATGCCGGCAACCCGAGCACCACCGTCGGCAACTGATCACCGCTGCCGCGTGAACACCGGAAAGCCACCCGCATGCGGGTGGCTTTTTTCGTCAGGACGGCCGTCGGCCGTCAGTCTGTCACCAGACCATGTTCACCGCGACCTGCGGCACGAACACCGCGCTGCTGTTGCGCCCGGCAAGCGACACCTGCGCACCGGCCACCAGGGCGACGCTGTCGCTCCAGTGGTACTGCACCGCCGGCACGACCGAGAAGCGCCAGCTCGACGGGTCACGCCGATGGAATTCCTCGCGTCCCGCCGCGGCCGGCTGCGTGCCATGCAGGCTGCTCTCGCTCTCACGCTCGTGCAGCAGTTCGCCCGCCAGCACCCAGGTGCGTGACAGGCTGTACTCGGCGGCCAGCAGGCTGGTCGTCGCCGCACCCATCCGCACCCGCCCATCGAAGCCGCTCGGCGTACCGAAGGCGCTCTGCCCGCGGACACCGGCGTTGGCCCCTGGCGTGCGCCACAACGTGCTGGCGCGCATGCGCAGATGACCATCGACGAAATAGGCCTGGCCATGCAGACCGAAACTGGTGGCGCCGACGCCCGTACCGCTGGCCACGGAAATGGGCCGCTCTTCCAGCCGGTCATGATGGCCGGTGGCGATGCTCTGGCGCACGGCGAGGGTCAGCGTCGGGCGGTTCGGGCCGTCGCCTTTGTACAGCCCGATCAACGCCGACAAGGTCGTATCGCCGATGTCGAACGCACGCGACTGATCGCCATCGCGGTTGTACGACGCGTTGAAACTCGCGGCGACGGTGACCCGCTCGTGCAGGCCGTACTGCACCGGCACGGCCAGGTACCACCCGTCCGGGCCACTCGCATCGTGTCGATCACCTTGCCCGTCATACATGCCGCGCAGCTGGCTGTTGATCAGGTACGGCTCGATGTTGAGCATGCCCACCGGCAGCGGGGGCGCAGGACTCAGCAGGGGACCGGCGAAACGTGGCGACGATTCGGCGAAAGCGGCAGGCGTGGTCATGACGCTGCCCAACAGCAGCAGCAGGCGGGCGCGTGACACGTGCTGCCGGGTGGTTGGTTCGTGCATGGTGTTCCTCTCTCCAAGTCAGGCGTCTTTGCCTGCGTTGACGACGCTAGAGCGCAAGCCGCCGGGCGGACATGGGGAAAGTTGGAATATGAAAATACGAACTCTATCGAAAGGCACTAAACCGAACGTCACCGCTATCGACGGCATCCCACAGCGCAGACAGCATCGCGCTGCCATGTCGTATATGACGCCTCGCGACAGGTGGCAGTGGCCTGCCATTACGCAGATTCGTGCCGCATCGCACGGATATGCGCGCTTTGCCGGGATTCCGCTTGACCTCCGCGTGCCCGCCTGTCCACCATGCGCGCACTTCATCGCCCCGGGGGCCCCTGCTTGGACAGTCACAGTAGATTCTGCTTTTACTGAGCGGATCCGACACTGCCAGGCAGGTCGCGTCCGCCAGGACGAGGCCCTGCGCCGTCCCCTGCCGACGGCCTGATCTTCGAACATCGCATTCTTTACCTTCGGCCCAAGTGGGAGCCGCTGGCGTATCCGTCTTTTTCCGGAGTACGACCATGCGCTTCACCTCTCTACGCCTTGCCCCGCTGTGGGCGACCCTCACCGTCAGCGGCCCCTCGCACGCTGCGGCCAGCCTGTTGGTGGACGACGCCGGCACCACACCCGACTCCAGCTGCCAGCTGGAAAGCTGGGTCCGCAACACCCCCCGCCATAGCGAGCGCACGGCCGTGCCCGCGTGCACCGTGGCAGGCACGGAGTGGTCCTTCGCGCTGAGCCATCTGCGCGGTCGCGGTGACACCCCGTGGGCCGTTGGTGCCAAGCGTACGCTGCGCGGTTGGCACGCCGACCGCATCCAGTTGGCCGGTGCCCTCCAGACCGGTGGTGACCTGCGCCATGGCGGGGCCGGCGGCTGGGCGGTCAACGTTCCGCTGAGTATCGGGGTGGATCGGCAAGGCGAGGTAGTGGTGCATGCCAACACCGGCTGGGTGCGATCACGCAACGAACGCGGGCTGACCTTCGGTGCCGCCACCGAAATCCGGATCGCACCGCGCTGGTCCGTGCTGGCCGAGCAGTACCGCGACGCCGCTCACCATCGCAGCAGCCAACTCGGCATCCGCCGCCTGCTCCGCAACGACGCCTCGCTGGACCTGCTTGCCGGCCGCCAGCACGGCGCAGCCTCTGATTCGTGGCTCACGGTGGGTCTGAACCTGCCACTGACCCGATAACCCCTTCCCCGTCAACGCCGCTGTTCGCGGCTATCTGCCTATCGCACCCTCTCCAGGAGACTTCCCATGAACCGCGAAGAGATGATGTTCGCCGTCCGCCGTTTCGCCCACGCCCCCGATCGAGCCGGCTTCGCCGAGCTGGTCCGCACCAGCCACCCGTCCGATCTCGCCGATGCCCTGCAGGCGATCGGCGTTCGCCCTGCCTCGACGTTGCTGCAGCTTCTGGATACGCCACAGCGCGCGATGCTGTTTTCGCACTTCGACGCCGAACGGCAGGATGCGCTGGTTGACATGCTGCCTGCCAAGGACCTGTCCGAGCTGTTTGCACAGATGCCTGCCGACGATCGCGCCGACCTGTTCAAGCGCCTGGACGCCCCGGAGAAAGCCGGCCTGCTGGACCGCCTGGATGACATCGAGCGCGATGACGTCCTGGCATTGTCCGCGTACCCGGAATCCGCGGTGGGTTCGGCGACGACATCGGACTTCGTGGCCATCAGCAGCAGCATGACCGTGAGCGCAGCCCTGGACCACATCCGTGCGACGGCACCGGACAGCGAGACGGTCTACGTGCTGTACGTGCTCGATGCCCAGCGGCACCTGCAGGGCACGGTATCCCTGCGCGACCTCGTGGTGACGATGCCCGAGGCCAGCGTGGCCGGACTGCTGCGGCGTGATGCGGTCTTCGTGCGGGCGGCGTGGCCACGCGCGCAGGCAGCTGACCTGATACGCCGTTATGACCTGCTCGCGGTACCCGTGCTGGATGACAAGGATCGCATGATCGGCATCGTGACCGTGGACGATGCGATGGACATCGACAAGCAGCAGGACGCCAACCAGCTCGCACGCTTTGGTGGCACCTCCACCAAGGGCGGCGACCTGGATGTGATGACCACGCCGCTGCGCAGGATGTTCAGCGTGCGCGTGTTCTGGCTGGCCGTGCTGACCTTCTTCGGCATCATCACCAGCACTTTCGTGGCCGCCCAGGAAGAACTGCTGAGCCAGGCCATCGTGCTGGCAGCCTTCATCGCGCCCATTGTCGACATGGGCGGCAATACCGGCAGCCAATCCGCCACGCTGGTCATCCGCGGCATGGCGCTGGGCGAGCTGGGATTGAACTGGCGCCATGTGGGGTTCGTGATCCGCCGTGAACTGCCGGTGGCGGCCATGCTCGGCATCACCATCGCCCTGCTGGAAGCCGTGCTGGCTTACTTCAGCAAGGGCGTGGGTGCGGACGTCCTGCTGGTGGTGGGCCTGAGCATGCTGGTCTGCACCGCCCTCGGCGGTGTCATCGGTGCCTTGCTGCCGTTCCTCGCCCGGCGCTTGGGCACCGATCCGGCGACACTGTCCTCGCCGCTGATCACCTCGGTCATGGACCTGATCGGTGTGTTCGTCTACTTCGGCTTTGCCTGGGCGTTCCTCGGTGACCAGTTGACCGGAGCGGCGGGCTGATGCGCCTGTTGCAGCAGTTGGACATCACCGCCACGCTGGATACCGTCACCAGCCTGTCGCTGGCCTTCCTGCTGGGGGGCCTGGTGGGCCTGGAGCGGCAGTATCGGCAACGGACTGCCGGCCTGCGCACCAACGTGCTGGTTGCCGTCGGTGCGGCGCTGTTCGTCGACATCGCGATGCGTTTCCACGCGCATTACGGCGGTACGCCGAACCCGCTGCAGGTGGTGGCCTACGTCGTATCGGGCGTGGGCTTCCTGGGGGCCGGGGTGATCATGCGCGAGGAGGGCAACATCCGCGGCATCAATACCGCTGCCACGTTATGGGGATCGGCCGCGATCGGCGTCGCCGCAGGCACCGGCATGGTGGCAGAGGCCGTGCTGGGAACGGTCTTCGTGCTCGCCGCGAACACCCTGCTGCGACCGATCGTCAACGCGATCAACCGCCGTCCACTGGATTCGGACACGGTGGAAGTGACCAACATCGTGCACGTGATCGTCGGCCGCCACCGCCAACGCGAACTGATGGCAGCGCTGGAAAGCGCGCTTGAGCGGCACGCCTACCCGGTCACCGATCTGCGGGTGACCGCGTTCGGCGAAGACGACGTGGAGATCGAAGCAGTTCTCACGGCAACGTCCGTGGATGCCGATGCCATGGACGGCATGGTGCATGCGTTGCAGTCGCTGCCTGGCGTGCGCCAGGCCTTCTGGAGTCCAAGCACGAGTGGCTGATGGGGCTGCGCCGCTCCCTCATGGCAGCGGCGCGGCCGGCCTGGCCAGGGTCAGAACGCGACGTTCAACGCAACCTGGGGTGCCACGATGGCGCTTGTGTTGCGCCCGGCTACGCCCATCTGGACGCCGCCGATGACGCCGACCTGGTCGTTGAAGTGGTATTCCACCGCAGGCAGTACAGACAGCCGCCATGAGGCGGGATCCCGCCTGTCCAGCGGCTCCCCCTCGGCCATCAGTCCACTTACATGCGCGCCACGACCTTGTTCGTACAGCGCCTCGGCCACCAGGGTCCAGTGCGGATGCACACTGTACTCGGCTGCGACGCTGGAGCTGAACGTGCTGCCCAGCCGCGCAGCACCGCTGAATCCGGCAGCAGTACCGTAAACGCTCTGCCCGCGGATGCCGGCGCGGCTGCCTGGGAGGCGCCAACCTGCCACGGCGCGTGCGCGCAGCATGCCGTCCAGGAAGTAGGCCTGGCCCTGCACGGAGAGCGCCGTGGTCTGCGCACCGCTGCCACTGCCTGCGCGGTCGGTGTACTGCAGGCGATCATGGCGCCCGGTGGGCAGGCCACGCTGCGCGGTGACCGCCCACGCGGTGCGATGGACCCCTGCACTGGCATACACCGCGTACTGTGCCTTGACTGACGTATCGCCAATGACCAGGTCACGCCGTCCATCAGCGCCCTGATCGTACTGGCTGGCGAGCGTGGTGCCGATGGTCAGTCGATCGGTGACGCCCACGTTGATCGGCACGACCAGGTCCCACTGCGCGGGCGCAACACTATCGAGCCGATGACCGTCCGCATCGAAGCGGGACGACGATGTGCTGTTGATCAGATAGGGCTCGATGTTGACCATGCCCTTCGGCAGCGGCTGGCCGCCACTGGCCAAGGGACCCAGGAATCGGGGGTGTGCGTCGTCGTTGCGATCCTGCGCCAGCAGTGAGGCGGGCAGCAGCAGGACAGACAGCACGCCGATACGGACGTGCGACGCGGGTGACAGGGACATCGGCTTCTCCGGGAGACGCAGCCGGTGGCTGCCCTCCCGAAGCTAGGTAGTGCGCCTGGACCAGAGAATCGGAAAAGGCCTAAAAAAGCCGTAGTCGAGCCGATTACGACTCAAGTGCCGGCGGCAGGTGGGGTTCCACCAACGCGATGGTCCGCTTCAACGCGCCGCGTCCATTGCTCACCAACGCACAACCGGCCTGCGCCATGTCTTCGCGTGCCGCCGGGTCGGCCAACAGGTGTTGCAGGTGATCACCCACCGACTGCGCGTCATTGCCGACAAGCAGCGCGCCCGCTTCCAGCATGCGCCGCGATATCTCGGCAAAGTTGTGCAGGTGCGGACCGGTTACCGCCGCCGTGCCCATCGCTGCCGGCTCCAGCAGATTGTGGCCGCCGATGGCCTGCAGGCTGCCGCCGACGAAGGCCACCTGCGCACAGGCATAGAACGACATCAGCTCACCGAGCGTGTCGATGACGAAGACGTCATCGCCTCCGTCGGGCCACTGCTGCACGCGGCGGGTCGCGACCTGCCAGCCTTGGTCGCGGGCCAGCGTCTCCACCCGGGCGAAACGCTCGGGATGGCGCGGGGCCCATAGCAGCAACAGCCCCGGATGCTGCAGGCGCAACTGTTTGTGCAGTTCGATCACCGCCTGCTCTTCGCCCTCGTGCGTGCTTGCCGCGATCCACACCGGCCGGTCACCGGCAACGGACTGCTGGAAGCGCTCGACGAATGCCTGCACGTTGGGTGTGGCGATATCGAATTTCAGGTTGCCCAGCGCCTGCACCTGCGCCGGTGACGCGCCCAACTGGATGAAACGCTCGGCATCGTCATCGGACTGGGCTGCAACGCAGGTGACCGTGCGCAGCGCACGGCGGATCAACGCCGCCAGTACCCGGTACCCGCGCAGCGAACGCGCCGACAGCCGGGCGTTGAGGATGTAGACCGGAATGTCGCGGCTGCGGCAGCCGAACAACATGTTCGGCCACAGCTCGGTCTCCAGGATCAGCGCCAGGCTCGGCTGGAAATGATTGAGGAAGCGGCCCACGCTGCCCGGCACGTCGTAGGGCAGATAGACGTGGTCCACCGCCTCGCCCCACAGCGAGCGCACCCGCTCCGACCCGGTCGGCGTGATGGTGGTGATCACCCAGCGGATGTCCGGGCGCAGCGCCCGCAGGGCATTGACCAGCGGCGCCGCCGCGTTGACTTCCCCGACCGATACCGCGTGCAACCACACCCGGGGCTGGCAGCTGGAGTGGGGATAGGAGGCATACCGCTCGTCCCAGCGCCGGAAGTACTCGCGGACCCGGAAGCCGCGCCAGACCAGGTGGTACACGGTGATCGGCAGCAGCAGGTAGAGCACGGCCGAGTACAGGCCGCGCAGGATCCATTCGACGGGGTCTTTGCGCATCGCCAAAGGATACGGGAGCCCTACCGGAAAGACACGCAGCGCGCCCGCAGCGCCTTGCTAGAATGCAGGTCATGTCTGATGCCACCACCGCCCCCCGTCCTTCGCTGCGCGAACCGCGCAACTGGCCCATGTTCGCCGCCATGTTCGGTGCCTTCGCGATCGCACGGCTGCCCTGGTTGCTGCAGCGCGCGCTGGGTCGCGGCGTGGGCTGGGTAGCCTGGCGGCTGGCCGGCAGCCGTCGGCGCGCGGCCGAAGTGAACCTCGCCCTGTGCTTCCCCGAAAAAGATGCGGCGTGGCGCCAGCGCCTGCTGCGCGACAGCTTCGATGCGCTGGGCGTAGGCATCTTCGAGTTCGCCCGCGCCTGGTGGGGCAGCATCGATGCGATCCGTCCGCGCGTGCATGTGGAGGGGGTTGAACACCTGCATCGCTTGAAGGCCGAAGGCCGCGGCGTGCTGCTGGTGTCAGGACACTTCATGACGCTGGAGATGTGCGGGCGGTTGCTGTGCGACCACGTCGAGCTGGCGGGCATGTACCGCAAGCATCGCAATCCGGTGTACGAATGGGCCGTGAAGTCAGGCCGCCTGCGCTATGCCAGCGCGATGTTCGCCAACGAAGACATCCGTGCGAGCGTGCGCCACCTGAAGAAGGGCGGCTTCCTCTGGTATGCACCGGACCAGGACATGCGCGGCAAGGACACCGTGTTCGTGCCGTTCTTCGGACACACCGCCTCCACCATTACCGCCACCCACCAGTTGGCGCGGATGACCGGCTGCGCCGTGGTGCCGTATTTCCACCGTCGCGAAGGCGGCGATTACTACCTGAAAGTCGGCGCACCGCTGGAAGATTTCCCGACCCAGGATGTCGAGGCAGACACTGCGCGGGTCAACCAGGCCATCGAACAGATGGTGCGCGAAGCACCTGACCAGTACCTGTGGATCCACCGGCGCTTCAAGCGCCAGCCGGGCGGCCGCAGCGATTACTACCAATCATAGGTAGAGCCGACTTCAGTCGGCTGCCCTCGCTCCGGTAGAGCCGACTTCAGTCGGCTGCCCTCGCCAATGCAGCCGACTGAAGTCGGCTCTACCCGTGCATTCCGTGCATTCCGTGCAACCCATGCATTACGTGCATTACGTGCATTACGTGCAATGCGCGCGGCCGCGCTCAGCCGACTGAAGTCGGCTCTACCGCTCTCATCCACCCCCGCATTTACCGCGCGCTTGGCGCCTCTTCGTCCCGCGCCAGCAGGCTGCCGGCATACAGGGCCGCGAGCAATACCGTCAGGCCGCCCCAGAACGTGGAGTGGAACGCCAGGTGGGTGTTCAAGGGAAACACGGTAACGGCCAACGCCAGCATCGCCGGACGCGCCCGTTCGCGTGCCTGCGGCGGGGCGAATCGCCACGCGCGCCACGCCTGCGCGAACGCGGCCAGCCACAGCAGCAGGCCGATCACACCGGTTTCAGCGAGGATTTCCAGCACGATCTGGTGAGCGTGCAGCGCGGGACCTTCGCCCCATACACCCTGCGTCCCGGCCTGCGGATCGCAGGCGGGATAGGCGTCGCGGAACCCGCGCGCGCCGACGCCGTTGATCGGATGTGCGCGGATCATGCAGCCCGCCGCTGACCATATGCGGCCGCGCCCGGACAGCGCCTGCTCCACGCCATCGTCGTTGCCTTCCCAGGCCTGCGCGGTGCGCACCACGCGGTCGCGCAGCTGCGGCACGCTGTACGCCAGCCCTGCGGCCAATACCCCGCCCAGCGCTGCAAGCAGCAACAGCTGGCGTCCGCCCAACACGCGCCAGCCGCTGTACACCGCCACCAGGCCGAAGGTGATCCACGACGCACGCGACCCGGCCAGCAGCAGCACGATGCCCACCGCTACCGTGGCCAGCAGCCAGCCAGGACGCCCGAAACGCGCAGCGACCGGCAGCAGCAGGAAGGCGGACAGACTGGCCAGCACCTGGCCGAACTTCAGATTGCAGGGCCCCAGTGCGCCGCTCAGGCGGTCGGCCAAGGCCGCTTCCGACGGGCTGCACAAGCCGTGCCCGCTGACCAGCTGCTTCACCTGGTCCAGCGACCAGAACCACGGACTGCTACCGGCCACTGCCTGCACCAGCGCATCCAGCGTCCACGCCGCCGTGATCACGGCGAGGCCACCAAGCGTCAGCGCGCGTCGTTGCGGAGTGGCTACGGCAATCGCCACCAGCCACATGAAAGGAAGATAACGCAGCCCGGCCGCCGCCTTGGTCCAGGCCGCGGCAGGGTCCACGGCATCCGGTGCGGAGATCGCCTGCGGCAGCCAGTAGCCCAGGAACAGGATGCTGGTCAGTGCCCATGCCGCCGTGCTGAGCAGGTGCGGTTGCCCGCGCAGGCGCCGCATCACCATCCGCGTGGCGGCGTAGATCGCCCCCAGCGCAAGCACGCCTTCGGCGATGCCGGGCAGCGGCCACAGGGCCACGAAGGCCAGCACCACCCACGGCGCCCAGCGACCGGCGCGGTCGTCGATCAGGGCAAAGCGGGAGTCAACCGGCGAGGTCGGCATAGAGTCGGAGCGTGTCGCGTTGCATGGCCTGCAGCGTAAACGGGATACGGCTCGGCAGCGACGGCGGCTGGGCGAGCAAGGCAAGCGCGCGTTCACCCAATGTCTCCATATCCCCCAGTGCGACCGCGCCGGAGGGCTGCAGCTGACGCAGGAGGTCGCCCACCCCGCCGTGATCCCAGCCCAGCACGGTCCTGCCCACGGAAAGGGCTTCCACCACGGTGCGACCGAACGCTTCGGGCTTGTCCGACAGCTGCAGGACCAGGTCGCAAGCGGCGTAGGCTTGGGCGATGCGCGAGGTGGGCGGGCTGATGTGCAGCGCAGCCTCGACGCCCAGTTGCTGGGCCTGTGCACGCAGTTCGCTCAGATACGATTCGCGCCCGGGTTCGTCGGTGCCCAGCATCCACAACCGTGCAGGCACCCCGGCCGAGCGTATCCGCGCCAGCAACGCCAGTGCATGGATGTGGCCCTTCAGGCGGGTACCCCGTCCAGGCAGCAGCAGCAGGGGACCCTGTTCTTCAAGCAGCCACGGAGCGTCTTTGGCCAGCGCCTGCCGGGGCCGCAGGTCGTTGCGCGCCACGCGTGGAAACTGGGCGGTGTCCACCCCGCGCGGTATGACCTGCAGACGTTCGGCCGGCACCGCCGGGTAATGCTGCTGGACGAAGCGGCGCACGCTGTCCGATACACAGATCACCCGCTCGCCGGTGGTCATCACCGCGCTGTAGCGACCCGGCGTGTTGAGCCCATGCACCGTCGTCACCCAGTGCGGGCGACGGTCCACGGGCAGGCCGCGTACCGCATGCAGCCCCAGCCACGCCGGCAGTCGTGAGCGCGCATGGACGATGTCCGCGCCTGTTTCGGCGAACAACCGCCGCAGGGTCGGCATGTGCCGCAGCGTCAACAGCGACTTGCGGCCGATATCCAGGGTCAGATGTTCGGCGCCGCTGTCCAGCAGCGGTTGCACCAGGCGTCCTCCAGCGGACACCACCAGAGCGCGGTGCCCGGCGGCGACCAGCGCGGCGGCGATTTCCAGCGTAGAACGCTCTACCCCGCCGGAGTGCAGCGCCGGCAGCAACTGCACCACGGTCAATCGACGCATCGGTGCGCGCTTCCGCTTAGTCGGCCAGCACGAAGACGGCGCCGCAGTAAGCGCACTTCGCCTCGCCGTTGGGCTCGTCTTCGATCGGCAGATAGACGCGCGGGTGCGAGTTCCACAGCGCCATCTCCGGGGTCGGGCAGCTCAGCGGCAGGTCGCCGCGGTGCACGGTGTAACGCTTTTCAGCGTTGGCGGGAGCAGTGGCGGTATGGCTCATGGCGGGCATCGTGAAGGGAAGTGCGAGGATCGTGATTCTAGCATCCGCATCGGCGAGAGGCCGCCCCGCCCGACAGCCGGCCCGGGACCCGGAAGCGGCGCATGGATCGATCCATATGACGCGCCGCACCATCCGCTTGAAACACCATTTCAGCGGTTTGGATCGAACGAAATGCACTTGTCAGCGCCAACTTGCCTGTAGCAGGATGGTCCGCGTTGCTCTGGGAGGAGAACGCAATGCCCCTGTCTGTGCCCCACCGTGCGCGCCGTGCGCCCCTGTTCGTTGCGCTGGCCCTCGTGCTGGTCCCGGTGGCTCACGCTGCCCCGCTGCAGACCTCGTTCGAGCCCGGCCAGCCAACGCTGCTGTCCGGTCAGGCGGGGCCGCTGCAACTGCGTATCGGTGCAGGCCCCCGCGATCCGTACGCGGCCAAGGCCGGAATGGGCTACACCGGTCTGCACGCGGTGCACTACGCCAGCCCCGGCGGGGCGGCACGGCAGGTACTGCTGCAGACAGACCAGGTGATCGAGGCGGACACCACGCTGAGTTGGCTGGTGCTGCCGGAGATCGTCGACGGCGATACGGTGGCCTCCACCTATGCGTCGCTGGACCTGCTGCTGGACGATGGCCAGCGGGTATCGGCCAGCGCAGCGCGGGACCAGCACGGGGTGGCGCTGGGCGCGCGCGCGCAGGGCGACTCCAAGACTCTGTATCCACAGCAGTGGGCGCGCAAGGCCGTGCGGGTGGGCGATGTGCCCGGCCTGCAGGGGCGCCGCGTGGTCGCCGTGGAGCTGGAGGTAGCCAGCGCCGCGGGGGCGCCGGTGTCGGGCTGGATCGACGACGTGCAGCTGGCGCCGCAGCCCATGCGGGCCCCGCAGCGCCCGTCGGACTGGGTCCTGACCACGCGCGGGACCCAATCGAACGGCCGGTTCTCGCGCGGCAACAACATTCCCGCGACGGCGGTACCGCACGGCTTCAACT
>Ga0247812_10001859_pt1 | contig 11907 bp, 9 predicted proteins | sample UWRJL149409B1_FD_178011 | JGI IMG/M metagenome (GOLD analysis project Ga0247812, IMG submission 178011) | Plant litter microbial communities from Arlington Agricultural Research Station in Wisconsin, United States - UWRJ-L149-409B-1 | ecosystem: Environmental > Terrestrial > Plant litter >...
CCAGAGAAGATTTTCTCAACGGGCGGTAGTGAGACAAACGTTGGATAACTTAAAGCTTTCAAAGGTCAACTCGATCACATTGCAACTTATTTCTAAATCAGCTACATTAACCCCTTGTCGGCACCCCCATAAACAAAGCAATCAAGCCTTCATTCAACGTCGGGTGAGTGATTACCATCTCCGCAATATCAGTATACGATAAGCTCTTCTTCATTGCCAATTGCACAATTGGGAGAAGTTCTCCAGCACCAGCCCCTAGCGCTGTGAAGCCAATAATAGTATCATCTTCGGCAATCAGTGCCTTTGCAAACCCCTCAGTCTCTCCTAATGTTCTTGTGTTTAGAAAAGCTAGCATAGGTATCTTCGAGATACGGTAACTAATTCTTTGCGCAGCAGCTTCGTGCTCTCGAAGTCCCACGTGTGCTAGAGCTGGTGAAGTAAAGAGCGTAAAGGGAACTTGACGACCTGATTTTCTTTTTGGGGCTGTGGGCTTAGCTAGGATCGTATCTCTCACGATGCGGAAGTCGTCAAAGGCGATATGAGTAAAATGCGGAGAGCCAGCACAATCTCCGACTGCAAAAACTCCCTCAGCGGATGTCTGGAGATTCTCATCTGTCTCAATATGGCCGGTTGGCTTGACCCTAACACCTGCAACCTCAAGGTTGATGTCTGAAGTATTTGGAAGTCGGCCAGTGGCGCAAAGAATGTGAGAGGCTGTAAGCTTCGTTGGAACACCTGATACTGTGCCTTCAAGAGTTACAGAAACCCCTGATGTTCCAAGGACTTGCGTGATGGTTGCAGAAGTCAAGATAACAATGCCTTCCTTCTCCAGAATCGCATGCAAAGCAGATGACACATCATCGTCTTCATTCTTCAGCAGGCGGGCATTTCGTTCGACGATAGTCACTTCTGCTCCAAGCCTCTTCATCGCCTGCGCAAATTCGAGGCCAACATAACCTCCGCCAAGAATAACAAGATGCCTCGGTGCCTGATCAAGTTCTAGGATTTCAATGTGCGTCAATGGTTTCGACTCTTTCAACCCCGTGATGTCTTCAATTCTAGCTCTGGATCCCGTGCAAATAACAACCTTGTCGGCGGTCAATAGCCTCTTACTACCATCCTCCGCTGTGACTTCAATCGTCTTGGCACTTTTGAACTTCCCATTTCCCCAAATGAGTTCTGCGCCTGTATCCCTAAGTTTCCCTTCATGCATCTCCACGAGCCCATCAACCATTTCCCTTTTCCGGTCTCTAACAGCAGTCATTTGGACAAATCCATTGTCGCCAGCAGGTTTAGAGTACTGGGAAGGAAGTCCAAATGTTTTACCCTCGGAAGCTAGGTGGGCCACATTTGCAGAGTGAATGACATTTTTAGAAGGAAGACATGCAATATTTGGGCATGATCCTCCGAGCCATTTGCGCTCGATGACAGCACATCGCTTACCATTTTTGGCAAAAGTCCAGACGATGTATTTTGCTGCTTCTCCAAACCCGAGAACTAAGATATCATAGTGGTCGAGATTCAATGATTCAGTTGCCATTTTGGAAGAATATGTTTGTTTGGGATTGTTGGAAATTTGATTTCAGATAATGGAGAAAAGGGAGGTAAATACTGAAGGAATTTGTACGAAATCTAAATGCTAAGAGCAATATGCGGAAACAAATTCCCAACATAGGAGAAAAGATTACTAAACAGTATTGTTTTATGTACTGAACGCTGACAGGACCATGAATTTAATGAAGTTGTTGGCTGAATAAGCTCACTACATGCGGCCATGCCCGGCGTTTGAAAGTCGCTAATGGCATAGTATCGAAGAACACAGTTTCGTTTTTGTACTAAAGGCATTCGTCTTTTCCTATAGCCTAGGAAGACGTGCAAAATTTAATTATTTGCACCTATCTTGGTTACTTTACTGGTCAACCATGAAACTAATTGAGCTTTACATGCGCATGGCTACAGTCAGCAAAAGCCATTTATTTTGTGCCAGTTGATTTCGGCAATCAACGCAACAAGGAATTGTCCAGCACAAAACAAGATTCAATTCAAAACATGAATTTCTTTTATACCAAATCATTAGTTTGACCTCAGTGAGAATTTATTCTCATTGTCGGTATAATGACCGAATATCATTCGGGTCACGTGTTCCGTTTGAACCTGATCAGTAGTTATATCAACACCATCACTTACGTAGATCATACAATACAAGCAAACTGATTACCACCGAATACAATACGCACCGAGCACTAGTGCAGTGTATTCAAAGAGAGTCAAAACCATGCGTATGGTGAACCGACACTCATTTTAGACACTCTCCTACCCTATAGATTCCTTCACTGTCGATCGCCTGCAAGGTAGTCTTGGCCAGAAAATGGTCTTGACTATAGACAATTTTTAATATTTTTCCGTCGTCGATACATAGGCTATAATACAAAATATCTTCGCGACTTTTCTTATCTTGAAATGGCGAGAAGGTCTCTAAGCTTCGAAAAATGGGGGTTTTTTTTAAGAAGGATTTGATATTTCGGGCGGTTGGCATAACATCTTTGACTTGACCCTCAGTCTCTTTTGACATTACCATTCGCAGACGTATTGAAAGCCTTCCTCAGAGGTTTCTCTGATGGCTTCCTTGTCTCTTTTTCCCAAGAATACTTCAAATCCAACTTCAAATCCCGGCCAAATTCTCCTACCTTACATGTATAGAAATCATCCTCATTGGAATTCAGAATTATCTCACAGGAATAATTGCAAAATGTCAGCAACTTAACGCATGTAAGCTAGTATGTTGATAGAACGTGTATTAAAGGACGTCTTGGATTTTCTAGCGAGTCTTACCAGAGCTTCGATAAACATCTGAAAGCATACATGAACCTTTATTTCTGTGCTTTAACTATAGTAGTGTTTCCTCCAAATATACCAATGTCCACTGCGCAGAATTTCATAGCACATTACCACAAATCATGGAAAATACTTGTAAGTACTGGTATATTATGGAGGTGTGCAGATAGCTGAGAACTTCTACATTTAATTCCGAGTTCCGGAAGACCGTCGCGTGAAACCAACTTGACCTGGACGGGTCCAGCCACAACATCTTGGGTTTTAGGCCGGTGAATTAATTTGGTAGGAAATTTCGGAAGTTCTTCATCTGAATATGAAGAAAACTGAGAAGGGCCTGAATAAGTAGGTAGTTGACATATAAAGACCACTCCCGATTGGAACCTCAAGCTAGATAGGTTCTTAGGGTAGTGCGCACAAGCTACTATTTCCTACGTCTTGACTTGACATTCAAGTTAAGGTTACATTAACTTAGCTCTTTATCAGAATGCTTTAGTCATAAAGCCAGCAACAGCATCTTCCATACATTTATCCTTAAGATCCAGCTCCAACCCCGAGATTATTTACTGTATTCCTTTAGCACGTGATAGTCTACAAGTAATACTCGTGACCTCGTGTCCCCACCAACGCGTCTTCCAAACCTCACTCAACTAATCATCTCTCATCACAAACAAAGCGTCGAACACTCACCATGCCATGACCTCCGCTCCAAAAATCTACCCAGACTACTGCCACAGTTTGTCTCCCACGATCTCAAAATGGGTTCCCATGCACGCTCGCGATGTGCACTCTTTATCTACCCATGGGATGTTTGATAATGGTTTGTGCACAACCCAACCGTGATTTGCTCCGCAAATATAGACGAAATACTAATACAAACTGGCATAGGTGTGGAACTAATGTATTACAAAAACCACCCTATCAAATGGATCCGCATAACAGGCGTCATAGTTGCGGTAGACGACTTCTCAACACGCAGAATATATACTGTCGATGATAGTAGTGGGGTGTGTATTGAATGCACAGCTCCTGCACCTCCTCCCTCCTCTGTTCCCCTTGAACCGCCTAGAAATTTCCTCACTGGACAACGTATCTTGCCGCCCTCTGGACCTGTTACCAAGAATGTTCCGAAAGACAAGGATGAACCACCGTCGGCGCATAAACCTTCACTGCCGGCAGACTTAGATGTTGGGACTGTGGTGAAGCTCAAGGGCAAACCTAGTATATTCCGCAATATGAAGCAAATTGCGATCATCAAAGCAGAGGTTATTCACGGAACAGAGATAGAGGTACGGTGTTGGAATGAGGTTATGATTTGGAGAAACGGTGTTCTAGGGCAGCTATGGGAAGTCAGTGAAGAGCAAGAGGATAGGTGTCGAAGGAGAGCTATAAGGAATAGAAAGGGAGAGAGTGATGAGGGAAGAAGGAGGAGGAAGGAGGCAGAACGCTTGAAACGAAATGGTGATAGATTGAAAGTGAAGCCTGAGTTGAGCCATGAGACTTTTAGGAGGAGGAGGGGAGAAGACGAGAGCGAAATTTCGAAAGAGAAGATTCAGGAAGACGAGAAGGAGAAACAAATGCAATACCCATCTCTAATTGCAAGACGGTTACTAAAGGGGAAATATGACGCATTAGGAATATGATCCTTTCTAGGTTCTACATAATAGAGTGTTTTACTCTGATATATGCCAAGCTTAGGTCCACACGAGGTACCAACGCTCATGAGTCAATGAATTAAAGCGAGCTTCGTTCAATATCGCATGAAAATTGTAAGCTCACGCACTCTCTCGGAGTAAATACGGCGAACAAACGTCTGTAACTAATATGAGGTTATAGCATATACCTATGATTGTCAATTATCAAAACTTTAGCAAAGTTGTGTTTGAATTTTATCCTAATTCAACGTTCTGAAAACTCTCCGTCTCGCAGGATTAAATAACAAGGATGTCAAGGGGATACATGAGAGCCTAAAACACTGCGAGCTCTAAAGCAGATGCCAAAATCTGACACTTGAAAACTCATTTCATTACGACTAGTGTTATTCTAATGCAGTTCTAGCCCTTTTGAAGCGAATGATGGCAACAATTCTTGAAACGACAACAGATATAAAGCACTGGTGGCAGAACAGCTCGCTATTACCAAGAGCACAAGCCGAGTAACCAATTATAGACATTAGGGGTAGTTTTTTCTTTTTTAAAAGAAAGGAAGAAAGAAAAAAAACCTCTTGCCAAATGGGCATTTTCTATTTTCAATGATCAACCGGGGTATGATATACTTGACCGAAGCTTCTTCTTGCCTCACTTGCCTCACTTGCCAGGTTTCTTGATTTTGTTGAACTCAAATAGGTCACGCTGGTGCTTTCTCATATTTGAGATGTTGTCTTTACAAGGTACATTTAAAGACATATAGATGGTTTTAAGTAGGAAGAATTAGCAGCTCTGGTTTATATTCTGCACTCATAATTGGAAAAAAGGATGATTCTTGATCACTACGCTACCCTGACTCTGTCCTAGGTCTAGGATTTAAGTTAGTAAATCTTCAAGCTAGCAAGCCGAGAGTTATATATTCACGCAGTTCCATGTATTCCTCCGACCCTGCCTCTTGGATAATAAGGAAGAATTAGTAGGTTAACTACATGTCTTGACTCAAATCAGCTATGCTGACTAGCTAACATTCAACAGTTGAACTTCGTTGATGGTCTTAGCAACCTGAATGCATTAGACTCCATCCCAGAGACTGAGGAGAGCTCCGATGAGGATGTCAATTCTGAACCTGAATCCACTTAAATGAAGAAGCTAGAACGCTCGCCAGCGAGTGGATAGTATAATCATAATTGTGGATAGAACAGGCGGAATTCACAGGATAAAAATAGCTAAGAAGAGAAGCTGGCATATCTATAAGGGAAGGTGAAATGTTCATTTATCTCAGCAACAAGTGTAAGGTTATTTTCATCTGGATCTTCAGTCACGCAATAAGTCTGGTTGACTATTTGACCTACCAATTTGCTGACAATACTGCCTTGAAAAATGGAGGAGCTATTTTAGGGAACTAACCATTTTACACGATCGCGGTAACGATGCAAAGAATGGTTTTATAGGCTCCCCTTTAAGAACCAATTGAACCAAGAAATTAATACATGCAAGCTTGTGGACTTAGTGGTCTCAGGTCAATTGGATGGTAGGTGTTACGAGGCATGAGCAGTTGTTCCTTTTACTTCATGCATATTAACTAACACATATACTTAGACATTTATCTGAAGACAGGAAGAATCAAAACATTACTATTATATATATGACTATGTGATTACGGCATCCAAGTCATTGGAGTGTCACATTCGTCAGGCTATGTCAATGAAAGCCAAGCACAGCAACGGAAAGACGGGTGCAGAACGAATACCAGTTGATGTAGGTACTGTTGTTGCCTAGGCTGATATGCACAGATCCAAACCCTGGTGGGATGGGGAGGAAACATGCAAACATGGCAATTAAACGGGTCACGAAGAACTTTGTTCATGCACGCCCCACATCTGAAGATTCATTTAACCTGTTACCCCGATTACAAGAAAAGGCTTGAACAGAGATTCAATAATAATATTTGAAGCGGGTATATCGTGAATTGGGTACCGCCTATACCCATAGCGATACTGATCTAGGAGGTCATCTAAGAAAAGGCAAGGAAGCAATTGAGTAGCTGCAACAGGACACCAAGCAAAAGATATCTGAAGAGGGAATATAAGGAAAAGGAGGCAAAGGTTGAACGAACGCAACACCAGATTACTTTGATCCTTCACCAGGCGATAACCTCTACCTCTGCTCCAATGCCTGATTTTACTAAGGCTTGTAAATTGGCTTACTTCCTGCGGAGGGACTATATACCTCACCCAATGGATTGGAACATTTCTGGTACGCCGCATGATCGTAGCCCTTCTCCGCGAGGCCCTCAAGCAAGGCACGACAAACTGGGACAAGGTTATCCAGAAGGCGCTGTCCATGTTACTTATCGCAGCCCTCTCCTGTCGCGGCGGCGATATCATGAAGACCCAATCAGAGACCCAACATCGCCCATTCCTCTGTTACGACGACATCACCATCAAGCTTGTGGACGGCGTTCAAGCTATTGAAAATCTGGTGGCCACGGTTGTTATTCGCAATGAGAAAGGAAAGAAGTTGCTATATAGTTCTCCCTCCCCTCCCTTACTTCCTAACCTCAAGAGAATCGATGGCCCTAATTCTAACTACTTGCTTTTATCAGGTTCAATCCAAAGAAGAATCGAAAAGTATTTCTCCGTGTTATCTCTGCCTACGAAGAGAATGTTATATGCTTTATTAAAATGCTATTTATTAACGTTATAAAGCTCGGTGCAGTTCAGGGTACTATTGAACAGATTCTGGTAAATACTGCTACTAGACGTGATAAAACATTACAATGGGTGACAGAAAGAGGCGGTAGTCTAGTGCTCTGTGGCTTTGAGACTGCTGCACATCAAGTTATTATTGATAAGCCAGCCATATGCGATCAGCTGCGAGATACCGTCTATGCTGCAAGCTTGCGCGCAGGAATCTTGAAGCCCATCATAGGTTGTAATACGATAACTATTATTTGTTACCTTGTGGAATCATAAATAAGAGAAAGTGCACTTGTTCTGGTTGTCCCATTCTTTAGTTCTTAATTTTAATTCATATTTACAATAAAGTAATAAGAGAATATATATGTGTTCCAGTGGTCCCATATTTTAGTCCTTGATTCTAATTCATTTGCGATAAAGTAATAAAAGAATATATATATGCTCTAGCGGTCCCATTCTCTAGTCCTTGATTTTAATTCATATTTATGATAAGGGATAAGAGAATGCATATATGCTCTAGTGGTCCCATTCCGTAGTTCTTGATTCAAGTTCATATTTACAATTAACAAAAAACAAGCTTCTCTCATGTATTGTACAACTCTATAATATAAGAAGATAAGAAGTTAAAGCCCGAGTTTAAGTAAATAAGAGTATATGTATTTAATTAAGTTGTCCCATTCTATGGTTCTTGATTTGAATTCACATTTACAGCTAATATAAATAAGCTTTCCGCATATATTGCACAACTCTATAAAATAATAAGCAAAGCTCGAGATAGTAAAAGGATATGTATTTGTTCAAGTTGTCCCATTTTCTAGTTCTTGATTTTCCTTATCTTTTGCAACTATATAATAGAGCTTTTCTAAATGTATTGCACAACCCTGTTGTATTACAATGGGTTGAAACTTTAATAAATAAAATAACTTCTTACTATTGCCTTCAATAGAATCATTAATAAGAGGATGTGTAGTTTTTCATATTGTGTCATTTTCTAGTTTTTTTATTTCCCCCCCTTCCACAGCTATGTAAACAACCTCCTCCAAAACTATTGTACAACCCCATCTTAATAAAAACATATAGCGAGTCCCAGCTCCAGATAACACAAGGCTTCTTGCTCTCTTTGAATAAACGTATCAATCAACGCGATCCACAAAGGTCCTCCTATCACAACCTATTTCTCCATTACATATTTTCCTCGTTCAGACAAGTCTGCTTTCTTGTTTGTTGGCTTGCTGTTTTAGTATCCGACAAGGTTCATTACGGATCTCGCTACAACAGCTGGGATGTGTTGGATTGGGGCTACAGTGTCTGGATATACCCAAAACGCCAGAGCGATTATGATATATAGTCCAAGTAGCTGTTTTCGTCAGCTTATACTCTCAGAGATGGGGAAAACGAATCAAACTCACCATAGCGCCTTCTAAGTAGTTAGATTTCCCATCTTGTATGACATAGGTCACCACTAAAACACTGAGGAAGAATACAACAGTCTCAAAGGTCTCGAATTTCAGGGACATGGGTTGATCTATGATCCAACCCAGAATCACCAAAAATGGAGTAACCAAAAGCGCAATTTGCATAGACGATCCAATTGCAACTCCTAGTGCAAGATCCATCTTGTCCTTCACAGCTACTACAACAGCAGTAACGTGTTCAGCGGCGTTACCGACGATAGGCAGAAGAATGAGACCAATGAATGTCTTGGAGACGTTGGCTTTCTCAACCATAGCATCGATGCTATCAACGAGGTATTCGGCACAAACAGCTACGAGGAGGGTTGTGATGATCAAAACACCGGCTGCGGCCCAAGGTCCCATGACTGGAATTTCTTCTTCTTCCTCCTCGGCCTGAGCTTCAGCGTCAAACAGCTCGGCGTGGGTACGTAGTTGGAAGACTAAGTACATGACATAGAGAATCAGGAGAATGATGGAGGTGCCGCGAGAAAGGGTGAGAACACTGCTATCAGTGGTGCCGTCTGGCTTCATAACCGACCAAAGCTAAAAGAGTTATTTTCTAGTTTCAGAAACGGATGCGATGGATGGGAAGCTTACGGTAGCTGGGATAATCAAAGATGCTGAAGCCATGGTCATCAAAGAGCACATGGTTGACGCGACTGTTGGGTCGAACTTCTGCTCAATTCCACCTGTGAACCCGGCACTTGAGTTGCGAATTCCTCCAAAGAAAAAGCAGCATCCGAGGACCAAAAGAATGTTCGACAAGACGCTTCCGAGCATGCTGGACTGAACAATTCGAATTTCTCCATTTTTCAAGGCGACGATACTGACCTAAAGGTGTTGTTAGCAAATGGCAAAATTGGAACAGTATAGTGTCGCCTACGATAAGTTCAACAGCATTTCCGAATGTAGCATTCAAAAGCCCTCCCATAGTTTGTCCCAATTTCATAGATATTTCTTCCGTCGCAAAGGACAGCACAGCTGCTAGTGGCACAATCGCAAAGAAGTTAAGGATAAACACTGTAGTAGGATCCCATCCGGTCAACCCAGCAATGATTCCGACCGGCACAAACACCAATAGCACATTGACGTAATTGCTGAGCAGCGTAACCTTGGTGATGTTTAAAGTATTTGCCAATGATCTCACCACCCTGTTGTCGCTGTCCATGCCTGGGGTGTGTCTTTTGTCAAAAAAGATGTCGCGCAGGGTGCTGTGTTGACTGGCTCCGTTGCCATTCGCACCGAGCAGCGGTGTATCCTCGCTGGTATTAGACATATCTGTTCCTGATCTGATCGCTCTCTTTGCGCGATGTAAGTCCTGACGGAATTGTACACTTGAAGCTGCATGCCAGAAGGGCGAAGTTAGCCTAAGTGCTCTCTCTGAATGAACCTAATAAAGAGCCGGTCCTTGGCGGAAGAATGTGCGCACGTCAGGGGAGAACCAGAGACTGTCGAATTGTCGAAGATCCAAGGAGATGTCGCAGACATCCAATATTGGCAATTCGATGGAGTTGGCACCCGAGAGATGTGAAGGTGAAAAATGTCTTGAAGGATGTAATGATGTCGGGAACTGGAGCTCGTCGTAGATCACTGGTTGCCCAGGCTGCGGCGGGGAGAGCGGAAATAGGACTTCGGTAAGGAGAGGATGCTCTGATGCAGTAATATCAAGGACGATTCATGATTGAAGGACAGCGACAGGAAGGGTTACTGTCTATCGGGGGAGAGAAGAGAAGAGATTGGGCAACCTACAGGCCATCTTGGCAAATTGTTTTCCTTCCCTCGTGGTTGTGGTTGTTAGGTGATGTGTGATGGGGTAGTCGATGATTTGTCGATTTTGGTGGTGGTTGGGCAACCAAGCTGCTGCGCCTCAATTCACAATAGCTCGAGATGGAGTATCCGCGAATCACACCGGCAGGATAATGTTTGAGTGGGGACGATAGCTGTTCAAGCTCTCTAAGCTCTCTCGCTCCTCAGGGCTGGCTGCGATCAACTTGGGGCTTTGGGCTTTTGAGGCTTCGGTACCTTCGTCAAACAACGGGGTCTGCAAATTACTGGATTGGCACAGCTTGGAATTGAGCGATTTTGCGAGGTCGGATTCTTGGCTGGTCGAAGAAAGGGGAAGAAGAGCGGTGGGAAGAGTAAGTCCGTCCTCCGTAATCCGTTGCTAGTCAGAGTGAATCGACAAGGTCGTGATGGTGGTGGTGAATACGTGGTGCTGAATACTTGGTAAGACTATTCTTCCAATATAGTCAGCGATTGTTGACGGGCCCACTTTGGAACAAGAAGTCGTCCAAAAGGTATGAAATGATAAAAGCAAAGACCTCTCAAGAAGCCGAAATAAGGTGGAGGCGAGGTTAGGTATATAAATTTGTTCCAGAAGTCTCGTTTCAGGTTGGCATGTTGATAATACGACGATGACATTGACCTGAGATCCATTTCCTTGATCTTTTGCTCTTAGCCCATCCAGAAACTTCAACTACGTAGCGGGCTAGGGCGTTCCGACGTTGCTACTCGTCTCTTGTCGTATGCATGTCACATTGGTAAAACTCATTGTCCTCGAATAGTCTGGAGCTGTTGACTGCTCGCTTGTATCTTCTTCTTTTTCGACTTCAGCTTCAGCTACTTCCCCTACCTATCTGTGACTTTCCTTACCCAAGTTACTATCCCATCAATTCCAGTTCCCAGAACTTGATAAGGTCCACAACACAATATCCACAACATCCGGGGCATGCAAAGTAGTTGGTGACTAATGCATGAGGCCGCTCTCGATCTCTGTCATCCTGCAGTACTCTGACTACAGTCCTCCTTACTTTCATACTTACTGGCGTACTGACGTACTGTAACTACAATCCCTGTTATGCCAGCTTTCCCTGCACTTGCACAGCCCCCCCCCCCTTGGCGATGTGGTGCACCCACGGGAAACTCTGTATGGATCGTATCGTGAATTCCGGCACACTCCGGCAATTGTGCTGGAGTACCAAATATCTTAACCGAGCGAAAAGGGGCGTGGAGTAGCTTAGCGAGACTTTGGATTGCGATAGATTTAGAAAGTTTTGTGACCGTATTTTGATATGGATGGCCATAGGTGCGACAACTCAAGGCCAGGATGTGTTGGTCTTCGTTAGTACTACTCCGTGGCTTCTCTTAACCGTATCCTACCTCAATACCATTCATTAATATACTCACCCACCGAAAAAAAGAAAGAAAAAGAAAAAGATATTATCACGCTACAAGCTAGAGCCGTCTTTAACGCTTCCTACGTAAGACCAGCCTCGT
>Ga0247812_10001860_pt1 | contig 11902 bp, 4 predicted proteins | sample UWRJL149409B1_FD_178011 | JGI IMG/M metagenome (GOLD analysis project Ga0247812, IMG submission 178011) | Plant litter microbial communities from Arlington Agricultural Research Station in Wisconsin, United States - UWRJ-L149-409B-1 | ecosystem: Environmental > Terrestrial > Plant litter >...
CGCGCTCAGCCTCGCCCTCGGGCTCGACATGCTGCTCGGCGCCTTCGCGGCGGGCATCCTCAGCCGTGCCCTCCTGCGCGGGGCGACGGAGGCCGACGCCGTGACCGTGGAGCGCAAGCTCGAGGCGGTCTCCTTCGGCTTCCTCGTGCCCGTGTTCTTCGTCGTCACCGGTGTCACCTTCGACCTCGATGCCCTGCTCTCCGACCGAGGCGCGCTCCTGCTGCTGCCGCTCTTCCTCGTACTGCTGCTCGTCGTGCGCGGGCTGCCCGGGATTCTCGCGGCGCCGTCCGGCGCCGGTGCCGCCGACCGGGTGTCGCTCGGCCTGCTCGCCGCCACCGGGCTGCCGATAATTGTCGCCGTCACCGAGATCGCGCTCGACGACGGGGCGATGGAGACGGGCACCGCCACGGCGCTGGTCGGTGCCGGGATGCTCTCCGTGCTGATCTTCCCGCTGGTCGCGTTCGCCTTGCGCCGTCACCCGGCGGAGATGGGCGCCGACTCCACCCCGGCATCGCCGACGGATTCCTCGGCGGGCGGCCGCTGAACCAGCTCGAGCACAGCGATCGCGAGGGCCGCGATCACGAGTGTCCAGATGATCAGCGGCGGCGAGACCGGCCGCCCGAAGACGACGACGAGCGCGGCGATCACCGCCACCAATGCGCGCAGCAGCACGCGCTGCCGGTAGATCCAGGCGCCGACTCGGCCGGTGGTCACGTTGCGTTCCTCGCCGAACCGCCGCACCTCGCCGGCCGCCGAGCGGGCGAGCGCCCGGAGTCGGCGCGGGGTGTCGAAGGGGCCGGCGAACCAGCCGACAACCGCCACGACGACTGCCAGCACGATCACGGAGACGGTGGTCGCGCGCATGCCGCCCGCCACCCGGTCGAAGAGCACCTGCGAAACCCCCGTCGGGAGGATGGAGGGGCTGACCGAGGTAACGAAGACCGCGCGAGCGATCGCGAGGCCGATTGCCAGCGCCGCCATCACCACAGCCAGCACGATCGAGGCGGAGATCAGAGCGGTCGAGCGGCGGCGCGCAACCAGCACTCCCGCGGCGAGAAAGCCCAGTGCCACCCACGGCATCCAGACCCCGGCGACCACCGCGGCCCCGTAGCCGAGCTGCGCCGCCGGCAGGGCGTCGGACTGCGCCACGGTGATCGTGCGGTCGACGCTCGGTATCTGGCTGGCGAAGCCGATGCCCTGATCGACCAGTGCCGACTTGACCGCATCGATGATCGGCGCCAGCTGGATGCCGATCGTGCCGTCGCCTCCCAGCCGCAGGGCGGCGTCGGGGTCGTTCGCCATCGCCGCGACGAGTTGGCGGTGGGAGATGCGCAGCGCCTGGGTCCACACATCGGCGAAGGTCTCCGACTCGACGAAGGTAGCAACCCGCGACTCGATCAGCGACTGCACACCGGAGGCGGCGGGACCCTTCAGTGCCTCGATGGCCGCGGTCGCCCGTGGCGGCGTTCCCAGCTCGGTGATGCCATCGAAGAGATCGGACGTGAGCTGTGGGATGTCGATCCTCTCGTTGATGACCGCCACCGTCTGGTCGGTGACGTACTGCCGCACCGAGTGGTCCCGGGCGAGCGGAGCGAAGGTCGCCACGAAACGGTCGGTGTCGGTGAGAGAGTTCTTCGCCCACGTCGACACCACCGCCACCGGAGCCAGCACCGCGCCGATCGTGATGAGCGCCACCGACAGCACCGCCCATCCCCGCCCGCGCTTCGGCCGATCCGCCGGTTCCGTGGCGGGCACCGTCGCCTCCACGGGGACGCCGAGGCGCAGAGACTCGTTCTCGGCCTCGAGCTGCGCGATGCGCCGCTCGAGCTCGCTGGTCGACGGTCGGGCCATGGGGTTCTCCTAATCCGTGAGGGTGAGGGGTGGACGAGTGGATGTGGTCAGCCGCGTTTCCGACGGCGGCTCACCAGGACAAGCCCCACCAGCAGACAGAGCGCGGTGATCACGATCGTCGGAACAGGTTCGACCCCTGTGACGGCCAGGCCCGTGGGCGGATCGAAGACGTTGACTACGACCATCTCGGCCGCGGCCGAGGCCGCGACGACCACGCCTTCGGCCGGCGTGATCCGCGTGGCGTCCGCCCCGCCCGCGTCCGGCTCGGTCACGACGCAGCGAGCACCTACCGGCAGCGACTCGTAGACGGCGGGGCTCGACACCGTCACCGGCCGGTCCCGACCGCCCGGGATCTCGAGCGCGGTGGGGGCACCGTCGACCAGTCTCGAACAAGCGAGACGCACCGTGTACGTCGCGTCCTCATCCGCTCGAGAAGTACTCCCCTCCAGCTGCTTGACCACCCGTATCGACCCGAGCAGGAAGGTGTTGACGACGCTGAGGTTCGCGGTCTCGCCCGCGGGGACGACCACCAAGTTGGACTGTGCGCCGTCCGCGTCCAGGATCGTCGATCCCGTGGCGCCACCGGTCGCTGTCTCGCGCAGCGAGCAGGCCGCCCCGGCGGGCAGCAGCGTGTAATCCGCCGCATACCCGGTGGCGGCGCTCAGCTCGCGAGTGGCGCCGCCGGGGATGTCGACGGCGACGGGGAGACCGTCGACGAGCCGCAGGCAGTTGGCCGTCACCTCGAAGGGGCCAGCGCCGTACAGTTCCGCACCCGCGCCGTCGCGCACCTTCTCGATGCGCAGCGCGCCGACCTCGAACGTGTTGACGGCCGCCACAACCACCGTGGAGTCGACTCCGATGGTCACCTGGCCGGGCGCGACCACCGTGGAATCGGCGCCCCCGGTGCCGACCTCGTCGACGTCGCAGACGGCGCCGGTCGCGACGTCCTCCACCGTCGCGCTCAACGGGTCGTCGCCGCCGAGGCTCACCGTCCCGTTCCAGACGGGGCGGGAGCCCGACTCGTCGTCGAGCGCGCAGTCGATCCGGAACCGGAAGGGTCCGGCGCCGAATGCCTCCGCGCCCGGGCCGTCGACGGTCTTCTCGATCACGAGGCTCCCGACGTCGAAGCCGTTGACGAAATCCACCGTCGTCGCGTCGTCCGCACCGAGCTCCACGCTCACAAAGCCGCCAGGCACGGCCGCACCGTCGTCGACCCGCACCGTTGTCGACGACGCACCACGCGCATCCGTCTCGGTGACATCGCAGAGCGCACGGTCGGGCAGTCCCGTCAGCTCGAGGGACTCGCCGTCGAGCAGTTCCGCGCTCATCGGCCCGTCGGCCTGCACCGGACCACCGAGGAAGGTGCAGTCCACCTCGACGGCGAATGGTCCGTATGGCACGGGGTCGCCGTTCTCGTCGACCGCCGCGGTCTGCACCCGCTTTGTCACTACGAGCCCGGCCAGGTCGTAGCGGTTCGTCACGGTCACGAGACCGGGTTCCGCCTCCGTGTCGACGACCGCGGTGGTGGAGGTGGACGAGGACTGCCCGGCGTCGTCCTCGACGACCGTGCACTCGGCACCCCACGGCAGGTCGTCGATGGTGACGGTCTCGCCCGGGATTAGTGTGACGGGCCTGGGCGGCACGGCTTCGCCCGCCGACACGCACTGCTCTGCGCCGGTGAACTCGTCCGGAGCGAATGCGGCGCCGTCACCCGTCACCTCCTTGACGAACGACAGCGCGCCGGTGGCGAGCGCGACGCCCACCTTGTTGCCCTCGGTCGGCGCGGTGGAGACCGGGACGGAGTCGATCAGCACCAGACCGCCCACGGCGACCGTGTTCCAGGCGACGGTGTCGGCGCCCGTCGCGGGCGAGTACGCCGGCGTTCGCGTGGTGACATCGATGGCGATGGAGTCAGCCGGCTGCAGCGGGGTCGAGAAGTCGACGACGAATTTCAGTGCGGTGACGGTGGCCGGATCGACCCCGTCGTCCCAGGGGGTCCAGGTGGCGGCCGGGCACAGTGTGCCGGTGGGCTGCAGGTCGTCGATGCACGGCGCCGGATCGGTGGAGTAGAACTCGGTCATCGTCGAACCGGGAGGCGCCTCGGCGAGCACGGCCTCGCCTGTGTAGGCGGGCCGCCACTGGGATCCGCGCGGCAGGTCGACGATGAGTCCGGTGTCCCCGGGTGTCGGGAGCTTGTCGATGGCCACCAGGGTGTTCATCGGCACCGTGCCCGTGTTGACGATGCCGAGCCTCCAGATTTCGGTACCGCCCGGTTTGGTGACCGGCAGGCACGGCCCGCGGAAGAAGCCGTCGGCACCTGGGATGCAGTCGATCGTCGGCACGGTCTCGAGCACGCCGAGTTCCGTGTCCTCGGCCCGCACCGCCTTGACGCCGCGCAGGGCTCCGGCAGTCTGTACCGTGACCGTTGTCTGCGCGGTGCACTCGCCCGTGCCTGCGTCGAGCACCCCGCCGCAGTCGTCGATCGGCCGGTCCCCGATCACGCCGAAGGAGTTGGTGACTTCCGTCTGCGCCGCTAGTCCGGGGCGGAACTGCAGCTGGATGCGGATCGTGTAGCTCTGGCCGACCCCGAGCACCGTGCCCGCTGGAAAGGAGAACCGCAGCTGCGCCCCGTCGCCGCCGACGGTGGCGATGACGTCGGCCGGGTCGACGGGCATCGCGCCCCCCGATGGCGGCGAGGGTGCCGCTCCTTCCAGGGTGTACGAGTAAGGGCCAGGTCCTCCCGGGTCGGCGAAGGGGTCGAAGACCAGCAGCGGTCCCTCGCCGTCGACGGGAAGCCGGTCGGTGATCACGGGGTCAGTCACGGCGATCTGGCCGGTGTTCGTCACGGTCAGCGTGTAGGGAATTGTGCTGCCCGGTTGCTGAACTCCGGACGGCGACTTCTGGACGTCGATCGCCGTTGTCAGGTGCTGGTATCGCATGGCTGCGGTTGCCGTCTCCGATGCGATGAACGGGGCGCCGTCGTCAGTGAGCACCCCGGTGACGTCCACCCGTACCTCGTTGCTGAATACTCCGGGCTCGCTCTCGCCGGGAGCCGGGGCGTTGCCGACCAGGTCGGTCAGCACCGGTCCGCCGCTGCGCAGCTCGCTGCGCCGCTGTACTCCGAGCAAGACCTGCTGCACCGGGTCTGCCGGGTTCTGGAACTGCGTGCCGTCGTCACGGGTGAAGGTGAACCGCAGCCCCTCGACGTCGCCCGGTAGAACCCCGGTCGGCAGCGGGGACGCATTGGCTGCGGTCGAGGTCACGGGTGCGCCCGGTATCCACTGGCCGCCGTCCGCCTCGCAGCCGAGCGTCGTATCCGCCCACTCGCGGCCTACGCAGGCGTCGATCGCCACCCGGTCGATCGGTATCGCAAATGAGAGCGGCGCCGCGAAGCCGGTGAAGTCGAAGGCGTTCCAGAAGGTGCCGGTCTCGTCGGTAATCGCCAAGTCGATCGCACGCACGGTTCCGAGCGGCTGGCCGGAGATCGTCAACGCGGCCGGACCGTTCTCACCCTCCACCTGTGTCGCGGGCGAGAAGACCTTGCCCGCGGCCACATCGATGGTGCCGCCCACCAGCGCGATCTCTGCGACGTCGGTCGCTGTCGGGCTCCCGCCGGGGGCCCCGCCCTCGTCGCTGACGCCCGCGGTCGCCGCGTTCGCGATCGGCGAGTCCGCCACGGTGACGGGCGCGCCGTCGGAACGGCGCTCCGCCCGCAGCCGGGTGTCGATGGTCAGGCTCGCCGACGCTCCCGCATCGATGCGCCCCTCGTGCACCACCCGTAACGACACCACCGTGGAGAGGTAGGACTGCGGCAACGAGAACGCCTGGGCGCGAGTGAACGAGCCGGTGGTGCCGTCAGCACCGGTCAGCTCGACCGCGGTACTCGTCACGCCCGGCGGCGACGATATCGTCACGAAGCGCTGCAGGTCGAAAATCTCAAAGGGCTCGGTCGCCCCGCCCTCGGACGGTTCGACGATCTCAAGCCTGTCCACATTGGCGGCCGTTGTGTTCGTGGCACGCACCGTCACCCGCCCGGAGGGGTACAGCTCCGGGCTCGTGTCCGCGGGCAGAATGCCGAGCGGCCCGCCCGTCCAGGTCTTGTCGACGACGACGTTGAGGGGAACATCCAGAATGCGGATGATGTCTGACGCGGTGTCCGTGACGGTGCTGCCGTCCACGGTGGACGTCCCCGTCGCGGACGCGGTGTTCTCGACGGCGCCGGGTTCGACAGTGTTGTAGGAGCGCGTACCCAGCACAGGGTCGGGATCGGTCTGAGGGTCGCGCACGTCCGCGCGGAGCCGCAAGGTCATCAGCATCGCCCGATCGTTCCCGATGGAGCGGGCCACGCCGGAGCCCACGGGAGGCGCGGTCGGGACACCGACCGACCTGTCCGCCCGCGTCGGGCTCTCCCCCACGGTGAGCCGCACCCCGATCGTGTTCGCGCGCTCCGCAGCGGTGAGGGTCAGGCCCGGGAATCGGCCGTCGCAGGAATCGGGGCAGGGGTCGTTCTGTGCCCGCACCCACCCCTCACCGTCGAACAGCTCGACAGAGCGCACGGCGTCGTAGGTGAGCAGCGGGTCGTCGGCGACGGAGATGGCGGGCAGCGACACGAGGTCGAAGGCGTCGAACACCGAGTCGGCGACCGCCGTGGTCGACGGGGACGCGGTGTCGCTGATCACCATCGGGTCGATACTTGCCCGCCCGCCCGTCGACCAGTTGAGTCGTATCGTCGCCTGGTCCTCGGTGCGCGCGGTGATCACCCGGGAACCCACCCAGGTCTTGCCGATGAAGTCCTCGGCTCCGGGCAGGTCGCCCGGCACAAGGGTGACGGTCGGGCAGGGGCTCGCGGTGACGGCCTGGTCGATGATCGTTCCGGCACGGGCTGCCACCGCCGCACAGTTCTCGACCGTCTCGTCGCCGCCCGCCGCGGGCCCGGTGCCGTCGCGCAACTCGGCGCGCAGTTCCATGCTGAGGTTGGGTTGCACCGTGGTGCCCGGAGCGAAACTGTCCGCCGAGTCGAAGACGAATCGCAGACCCTCGATGCTCTCCTGCAACGGCTCGGGGATGGCGAGCGAGAAGATCTCCGGCCCGGCGATCCCGGCCGCACCGGGCAGCGCCGCCCACGCCGCCCCGTTCCAGTAGCGCACCGTGAGTGTCGCCCCGGCGGGAACAGCGGTCTGGGTGATAGCTGTCACATCGAAGCGGTTCCACCAGTCGGTGGCGCCCGGCGGCGTCCCCGGTGGGTCCTGTACAACGATCTGCCTCGCATCCGTCGTCGATTCGGGGAAGGGGTCCACCTGCGACGGCAGCTGCACGATCACGAACTCGCCCGGCGCCGACCGGATCTGGTTCGGACTGATGCTCTTGCCGCTGCTGACACTGAGACGGGTCGCGTAGACCGTGAGATCTGCGGCGGCATCCGCCTCGCCTACCTCGCCGGCCGCCGACGCCCCTGTCACGGTGACGGTGTTGCGGAGCACGAGAGTGTCGTCGGTCGCGTCCGCAGCGGTCTCGACGGTGAATGGAACAGTCGCCGTCTCCCCCGGCGGCATCACGCCGGTGAAGTCGATCACGAAGCGCACGACCCGCGACGCAGTCCCCGGGGGCGGGAGGGTGTCGCGGGCCGCGGCGTCGAGGATCTCGTCGCTCAAGTCGGCGTAGTAGTAGTGCACGGTCGCGGCGGTCGCACCCGACGGCCAGAGCACGGCGTCGGTGAATCCGGTGAAGGACACCTCGGCGGGGAAGCCGGCGGCGAAGGGATCGCTTGTCGTCGAGGCCGGTTCGATGATCTGCAGGGTGGCGAGGCTGGTGAAGCTGTCATTCGACGCACCGAGCGTCACGGTGCTCGACTGCCCGGCGACCACCGCCTGCGGATCGATGGCCTTCGACGCCCCGAGCAGCACTGCGCTCGGCAGAATCTGGTAGGTCTCCGCGGCGAGCGCCGACGCGACATCACCCCCGGCGGTCACCGCGCCACGCATGTCGTTGCGTACGGGGAAGGGGTCGCTGAGCCCGCTCACCCCGTCCCGCTGCGCAAGCTGCACACCGGCGCTCGCGGTAGCGCCGACCGGCAGAAGTGCGCCTGTCGAATTCGTGAAGACGAGCCGGACGCCGACGACCGAGTCAGGATCAATCCCGGTGGGAAGTGCCGCGGCGGGTGCCGGGACTCCGAGCACCCAAACGCCGGCGACGAAGGCGTCCACGCGCACACGATCGGCTCCCGTCGGGAAGCCCACCGTGCCGAGCCCTGTCACCGCGAGCAGGTCGAAGGGGTTCGGCGTCGCAGCGGGGTCGGCAGGGTCGCTGATCGCGATGCTCTCGACGCCGGAGTTGGAGGTGTTGGTGGCCGAAAGCGACATGGTGGTGGTGGAGCCGGGTGCAGCGGATGCGACGCGCGGGTCGAACGACTTCGCCGCCGTCGCCGAGAGAACACGCGGTACCCGCTGCACCACGGTGGCGGTCGACGATGCCGGTGCGACCTGGTTCGTGGCGGTGAGCGTTGCCGTGTTGTCGACCGGGATACCACTCTGCTCGAAGGGAATGTCGGAGCGCGCCCGCACCTCGACGAAGACGAACCCCGACGCCGACGCCGGCAACCCGACCGCCCCGGGCGGGTCGGCGAGGCTCGAGGTGAACACGACGCTAACGAGACCGTCCTCGACGTCCGGCGGGTCGGCGGTGAGCCCGGCGCCCACGGTGACACCGAGCACCTCGAACTGCGCAGGGACCGGATCGACGAGTGTGGCGTTCGTGCACCCCGTTCCGAGTTCCACCGCGCTGCACCCCACCTCGAGCCGGTAGGTGAAGGTCTCCCCCGGTGCAACCTCGCCGACGCTCGTCGTCTTGGCGAGTGTGATCTGGCTGGGCCCTTCGGCGCGGGCTGGCGACGCGAGAGTCAGCGCAGCACCCGCAACGACGGCGGTGGCCGCCGTCAGCGCGGTGAGCCGTGCACCCGTCCTCCGCAGCACTCCCGTCCCCTTCCGCCCCGCTCTGAGGCACGACGGTAGTCCCGGGCCCAGCGCCGGACTACACCTGAATCGGGTGAGTGCGGCGGTGCGGTCACGCGTCACGATGGGCGCATGGACTTCCGGGACGCCAGCACCCTCGTCGTCGCGCTGGCGGTCGCCGTCGACCTCGCGATCCGAATCGCCGCGTTGATCGTGATCCCCCGCAACCGCAAGCCGAGCTCGGCGATGGCCTGGCTGCTGGCGATCTTCCTGATCCCCTTCGTCGGAATCCTCTTCTTCCTCCTCATCGGCAGCCCGCACCTTCCGCGCGACCGCCGGAACAAGCAGAAGACAATCGACAGCCTGATCACCACCGCCACCGACGGCGTGCACTTCGAGGCCGAACGCTCGGAGTGGCCGGCCTGGCTCGCGCCGGTGACGGTGCTCAACCGCACGATCGGCGCGATCCCGATCGTCGGCGGAAACGAGGCCACGCTGATCGACGACTATGAGGGGTCCCTCGCCGCGATGGCCGCCGACATCGACACCGCGGAGTCCTTCGTGCACGTCGAGTTCTACATCGTGGCTTTCGACCGCACGACGGAGGGCTTCTTCGCCTCACTCGAGAACGCGGTGCGCCGGGGAGTCACTGTGCGCGTGCTGCTCGACCACGTCGCATCCGTTCGCGCGGCGAACCACAAGCGCACCTTCGCCGAGCTCGACCGCATCGGCGTGCACTGGAGCTTCATGCTGCCGGTGCAGCCGCTTAAGGGCAAGTGGCAGCGGCCCGACCTACGCAACCACCGCAAGCTCGTGGTCGTCGACGGCCGGGTCGCCTGGATGGGCTCGCAGAACCTCATCGACCGCAGTTACAACGCGAAGAAGAATATCGCCCGGGGACTCAAGTGGCAGGAGCTGATGACCAGGGTCACCGGCCCCGTTGTCACCGGCGTGAACGCGATCTTCATCGGCGACTGGTACTGCGAGACCGACGAATGGGTGGTGGGGGAGAACGTTCCGGCGGCCGAGGTCACGCGGACCGATTCCCCCGACGCCCTCGACTGCCAGGTGGTGCCCAGCGGTCCGGGCTTCGACCAGGAGAACAACCTGCGCCTGTTCCTGGCGCTGCTGCACTCGGCACGGGAGCGCATCATCGTCACGAGCCCGTACTTCGTGCCCGACGAGGCGATGATGTACGCCATAACCTCGGCCGCGCAGCGCGGACTCGACGTGCAGTTGTTCGTCTCGGAGATCGGCGACCAGGGCGGGGTCTTCCACGCGCAACGCTCCTACTACGGCGCGCTGCTCGACGCCGGTGTGCACATCTGGATGTACCCGGCGCCGTTCATCCTGCACGCGAAGCACCTGTCGGTCGACGACGACGTGGCCGTGATCGGCTCGAGCAACATGGACATCCGCTCCTTCGCGCTCGACCTGGAGGTGTCGCTCCTGGTTCGCGGTCCGGCATTCGTGGCGCGGATGCGCGCTGTGGAGGCCGACTACCGTCGGCTCGGTCGCGAGCTCACGGCAGAGGAGTGGCGCCGGCAACCGCGGAGCGCGACGTTCCTCGACGGGCTGGCCCGTCTCACATCCGCTCTGCAATAGGTGGTGCTCTGTGGCGGCTCGGACGACATCGGGAGTACCGCGGCGGCGACCGCCGCTCATGACGCTGGCCGCCGCAGTTGTCGTGATCGCGGGACTCTCGTGGGGCAGGGACCTCGTTGTACCGATCCTGGTCGCCGTGGCCCTCGTTGTGATCGTGTACCCGGTGCGGAGCGCCGTCGACCGCGCCACCGGAGCCGGACCTCTCTCCACAGCCGCCTTGATCGCGGCCTGCTACACGATCCTCGCGGCGTTCGCGCTCCTGCTGGTGTTCGCCGCGACCCGGTTCGCCCAGCTGATCCCCGAGTTCTCGGATGATCTCGCCGCAGCGTCCCGAGGTTTTTCCGAGTTCTTGACGACGGCCGGATTCGATCGCGGCACTGCCGAGAATGCGAGCACCTGGATCCAGCCCGCGACAGTCCTCACGGCTGCCGGCGCAATCGTCGAATACGTCGCCGGCTCGCTGACGTCGTTGTGCCTCGCGCTGGTATTCGTCTTCTTCCTCAGCGTCGACTCCGCTCAGTTCCGCACGATTCGCTCCCGCTTCTCCGAGGCGAGGAGGACCGAGATCGACGCGCTCATTCGCCTGGCCGCGGACATTCGCCGGTACTTCGCCGTCAATGCGGTCTTCGGAGCGGTCGTTGCGATCCTCGACCTGGTGCTCCTCCTGATCCTGAACGTACCGGGGGCCGCAGTCTGGGGCGTCCTGGCGTTCGTGACGAACTTCATTCCCAATATCGGATTCGTGATCGGTCTGATCCCCGCGATGGTATTCGCCCTGCTCTCGGGCGGCTGGGGCGCGGCGGTGCTCGTCGGCGTCGGGTACTGCCTCATCAATGTCGTGCTGCAGGTGTTCGTGCAGCCGCGGTTCGTCGGCGAGGCCGTGCACCTCTCCCAGACGCTCGCCTTCGGCTCCGTCGTGTTCTGGACCGCGGTCATCGGTCCGCTGGGCGCGATCCTCGCCGTCCCGCTCACCGTCGCCACACGAGTCGCCCTTCTCCATCGGGCGGAGGGCGACGGCTGGGCATGGTGGCTCACCGGCGACCGCCGCGAGAGCGCGGGCGGGCCATGACAGACGGCAATCGTTGGGAGCAGGACATCCTCGGACCGGACTTCGAGAGCCGAGCACTCCCGCTTCGCCGGGACTCCAGCGGAGAGGTCGGCGCGACCCTGGTTCGCTTCTCCCCGCACGCCCGGCTGCGCCTCGCACGCCCCGTCGCGCACAACACCGACGTGCTCTACGTGCACGGGTGGTCGGACTACTTCTTCCAGCGTCACGTGGCCGAGCTCTGGCACACCGCCGGCGCCCGTTTCCACGCCCTCGATCTGCGCCGGTACGGCCGCAGTCTCCGACCGGGCCAGACACCCGGGTACACCAACGACCTCACCGCCTACGACGAGGAGATCGAGGCGGCGATCGCCGTCATCGGCGAGGACCGCCCGCTGATACTCGTCGGGCACTCGACGGGCGGCCTGGTCCTGGCCCTGTGGCTCGCCCGCAA
>Ga0247812_10001861_pt1 | contig 11897 bp, 10 predicted proteins | sample UWRJL149409B1_FD_178011 | JGI IMG/M metagenome (GOLD analysis project Ga0247812, IMG submission 178011) | Plant litter microbial communities from Arlington Agricultural Research Station in Wisconsin, United States - UWRJ-L149-409B-1 | ecosystem: Environmental > Terrestrial > Plant litter >...
GGAAGGTCGCCTTGAAATGGCAGGGTCAAGTTTGTCTAGGTGGTTGGTTGAACCGATCATAAGAATGCCATCATTGGACTCTAGACCGTCAACCTCATTCAAAAAGTAACTACGAGTCTCGTCTTGGACTAACGAATCCAAGTCTTCGAAAATGAGTAGACACGGTGCCATCTTTCGTGCTTTCTGGAATATTTGGTTGATGGAATACTTCTCCCCTGAGCAAGAGTCAAAGTTCTTTACATATAAAGAGGGTATTGGTTCCGGTCGCAAATGAAGAGAGTTTATGAGTGCCTTGATTGAGATTGTTTTTCCGTTACCGGGAACTCCATGGAGAATTACACCCCGCTTCCATGGTACAGCTAAATCTTTGTAGAGTTGCTTGTTGTCGAAAAATCCTTGAACATCTTTAATTAGATTTTCCTTCATAGTAGGATCAAGAATGACATCATCCCACGAGGATCCTTTGACGGAGTTCCAGAGCTCTTTATCTTTAATCCACTGAGATTCATCAAAGACATAGATTTCATCATGGAGCTGGTTGCCCCATTTCCCAATAGCCATGAGTAATTTATCGATACTGGAGTTTTCGCCCTCTTTTGTAGACCCTGGGAGTCTAGGTGAGAGAATGAAGTCCAATTTAATCCGGGAGTGAAAACAGGGCTCTAGGTATTCCACAGCGTAAGTTAGAAACTCAAAACAGTTCCATTCGCATCGAAAACGCGCAAAACGGCATTTGTTGATTAATCGTCCTGGACCCGGATCCATACGGGAGGATGGCCCCATGTAGCATCGTGTCATGTCATTTACATCTTCATTATCGTCGCGGCTAATCTTGGCGTGGCCGGCAGCTGCGAAGCTGTGAAGATCCAGTTCTTGAGAACGCGTTGTACAAACGATATAGAATTCGGGATGTATTTTGCGGAGCAATTCCAAGACATATAGCTCGGTTGAAGACCGATGCCCGTCGAAATGGTCTTTTACTCCGCCATAAACATCTACGAGTGATTGCTTAGCTGCTTCCTGAGAAGTAAACAATTCCATTTCTGCCATGATTGTATTTAAGATGTAAATTATGAATAGGAAGACTTGAAGAGATCTCTTAAGGGGGTGAGGTGAAATGGTAGGGTATTTATAAGGTATTACACGTATCTTTATGTGTGTTGGTGGCAAGGCTCTAGGCAGCAGCACCACAAATCCAATGATCTGGCGGCTAGTTGCTGCATATGACTCCGAGATTAGGATATGGATAAGACAAGGCAACGCTTTGGATATTTCAATCAGGAGTATACTCAATCAAGCAGGGGTTCACCAGTATGGAGCTAAGTATCTAAGATCGTCTTGGTGTTTTATTTAAAAACTCGTGCTCCAGAGGCAAGCAGAACAAGCTAGAGTTTCAAACATGAGGCTACCCACTATTCAATATTTAATTATTTTAAACCGCTTTAGAGTTTATATTTCTCAATGGACCTCACTTTGTTCCCTGGAAATTAGGCGGTCACCAAGACCGAGTCTGCGATGATATTAAAAAACTAAGCGAAAAGAAGTTTAGAAGAGAATAATAGGAACATGAATCAACCTTTCTTTCTTTCTTTATTTATTAATTAACGTCTTTAGACAGAGTGAGTTTGATGTGATTCTGCTCAGTCCACATAATCAAAACCAGACTAAAAGTCTCCGAAAGTCCCCATTATATTCCACAAGCAGGACTGACACAGCCAAAAAGTCTTTTGTACCACCAATGGAATATCAATACTTTTGTTGTCCCTTAAAACTCTTAAGACACTCGGTTGTACAGTACTTTCGCCACTATCTTGAAATGTTCCTACACAAGTCAGTATTTCGCTTTCACTTATATCCCTTTCATACATATATGGTCAACCTCGTACTATATGTTACGGTTATTTGAAGTATTACAATAGACTCAGGCGAGTTTTACACTACCGGATCTAACTGAGTTACAGATAGAGTCGTCTATTGTATATACAAATAAGCGAGGCAGTCTGAAAAAAGATAGAATACATCAAGATCGGCATAGATGCCTTCCAATGGGTTGTTCTACAGCTTCTCATATATCGGATTGAGTGGAATAAAAAAAAATTAAGTTTGATCTGATGATGGATAATGGAAAATTCCGGAAAAAGTGGCGGTTTGCTTTCAAGTAAAAATCATAGGATTGATCCTAAATGGCAGGAATTACCGTATTTTGTGAATTGAGTGTAGGAAAGGGCGGTAGTGTTGATAATATTTATATTTCTGAAGTGTGAGATACACTGAGAGAAAGGCTATGTGGCATGCATTAATTCAAAGTTACTGGTTCCCAATTACCAGACAATTGATGAGCTTCGTAAACTTCTCAAGCCTAAAGGAAGCTTTGTTTACTGAGCCGGATTCTTTCGTCCTTTCCCTTAAGAAATTTAGCGAATGTTAAAGTCTTAGATATTATTGGCAAACTGTTCTAATTAGGAAATATAATAAGGAAATATAAGGCAGCGTTTTAGGATGTAATGATATTAGTCAAGCCAGACCTAGAAAGTTGCATGAGAATTGCTGATGGACGGAGTAAAACCATGGGTTGTGAATAAGTAAAGCAATGCTTCGTTTGATGATATATGGTCTCTGTAAATAGAGAGCAGAGTTTTAATTCAGAGAAGACAGGTACCCATTGAGAACAATATTTAACGATTGACGGAATGTTCAGTTGAGCCTTACATCAAAATACATATTGATAACATTTGGTTGTCTATATACTTTATGTAGATCGGCAACTAGTTTTGATTAGAGACCATATCTAAAATGAAGATTAGACACGTCCGTCTTATCAGTAAAACCTTCCAGAATTCCCTCGGCATCCGCGCCTTCCGAAGTTCTTAGCACACTACCCAATATCTTATCTCTCCGACTATTCTCCCACCACATGTACTGTCTCAACAACAACGCGACTACAATCATTCCACAATAACAAGCTATAAGGCCAGTCAATGCCGAGAAATATCTGGGCGCCTCTTTCGCAAAAAAGATGTTGGCACCGGCGATATTTCCACCGGCGTAGAAACAGAACCACATTGCGTTTGCGAAAGATCGCTTGGTGTGACCGGCGATGTTGGTGGTGAGGAGGTTCCAGCAAAGAATTACCGGTGCACCAATAAGATACTGCAGCCAAGTACAGCCGACGAGTGTCCACCGGTGGTCGAGTGAAGTGAGACGAATGCCGAGGAGACCACCAAGTGGAGGAAGGCAAATGATGGCTAGTACTATACAACGACTATCTCTGAAGTAGCCTACAGCTAGACCACAGAGTGGGACGAGGACAAACTCGAATGCTCCAGTTGGAAGTTGGAGGAGAGTGGTGTTAATACCGGTGAAGCCAAACCCTTTAATTAAAGAGGAAGCAAAGTTACTAACACCGCCGTTGATAACACCACACCCAAGGCCGATGAGTGCGATTGATATCACCTTTATATCGAGCATAGCCTCAAGGCCCTGGCTCCATTTGAAAGTTGTTGTCTTGACGCCAATCATATTTTCTGAGACCCGATGGATTGCAATTACCTTCTGTTTATGGGTCAAGAACTTTGCGTTCATAGGTGAGTCTGGCACGAACCAGAGAAATACAAATGACCAGGCAAAGTTCATCAATCCAATAACCAAGAAAATAAGTTGCCATGCTTTCAGGTGCTTCTCAGAAGCATGTCCAAGTCCGTATCCTAATAGTGCACCTATCATGGTTGCCATACCGTTGAACGCCAAGAAAATACACATCCTTGTTGGCTGTTCAGAGCGTTTGTAGAACATGGAAACAATCGCCATGATTGATGGAGAGATACCTGCTTCGAACATTCCTAGGATAAAACGAAGAGTGAGAAGTCCAGCATAATTCTTCGCCCAGATGTGGCAGATAAGAATGATAGACCATATAAAGATGGTGGCCCCAGTGAGTTTGGCGACTGGAAGCTTTTGAATGAGAAGATTCGCTGGTAGAGCCCAGAAAAGATATCCAAAATTGAATACTAGTCATGTTAGCATGGGATATGAGTGTGATGATTCGAAGAAGAAACTTACTAGCCGCTGTCCATCCATACCGTTGCCTGAATGCGAGTCAGTTTACACATTATGTTATTTGGATTAGATTATAAAGACATACCCTCCAAGTCCAAGGTCATCTTTCAGACTATAAGCTGATGCATAGTTCAATGACAGCTTATCCAAAAATTGGATCATATAAGTAATACAGATCTTGGCAAGTCAGCACGTGACTTTCTTGTTGTCTTCTATTCTGTAACTCACAATTGGCATGATGTGCCAGTCGATCAAACGTCTAACTTTTGCAGATTCCGCTTCCAACTCCTCAGGGCTGTATTCTTGCACTTCCTGAAAAAGAGTTGCTCCTTGATCGTGCATCGCATAACCTCCCTTCGGCTTCATTGTTTCTGATACAGCTCCAACTCCGGTGTCAGGGGTGATGGAATGGGGGGATTCTTGAGTATTCTTCATTCTGAGATACCTCAACTTCACGAGTAAATTCTGGAAATGATGGAGGATACAGCAGAGAGAACAGAGAAGTACAAATCTTGTACATCTTCATGTGAGAAACCGAGCTTCTTGTACTCCGTACTTGCTGAACGATAAGAAGAACTGGATTGGACCGGAGTCTCACCGTTGATAAGGGCTCGAAGATCTCCATCGGTTGTTGGCTTGTCGTAAGTGGGAGCGAGTTTGGCATTCCCGCTCAAGACTTGGCATCGGAAAATGGGAGGCGGGAAGAAAGATGACATGACGTCTCATTTATCCGACGACAGCGTAAAATTCATCAGCGTACAGACATCCACAATTCATGAGACTTTCATGTACAGTTTGAGAGGAAGTTGCTGACACTTTTAAGTGACGAAACATCCTGCATATCCTGCATCTAATATTTGTAAGTATCTTATTCTGAGGCGGCTTCCAATTTCATTTGTAAGCCTGAAGTATCCGGTTATTTATTGGAAAGCAAGATGTAATTAGCGATGACGATGAGCTCCACCTTACACTAGGTGAAGCGAGAGGTAGATAGCCAATGTTCTAAAGAATGGGCGGCTGCATTGCTATCTTTGCCTTTTGAGTTACGAGCAGCGTTGAAGAGGTAGAGATTGTTAAAAAAAAAAAAGTAAGTTCATGGTGGGGCCACCTTGTGGTTTTTGGGAAACCCACTAAATGGGAAAAGTACCAACATTTTCGATACAAAAACTCTAGAATCCGTGCTTTATTTTCCAATTAGTGGACAGCCGTTATGAGAATGTAGTGGCTCAGTGGCCTGGGCCGAATATGAAGATTATCTGTATTCCCTCTTGGCTGAAACGAGTCTACTCCTTACAAGCTATTCTAACACTAAAGATATTTAGCATTATATGCGTTCTATTACTCGGCTAATCGCAACTGATATTGAGACATCTTCCACGCAGTAAAGCATATCACAGATACCGTGATCAAAATGCTAGGGATAGCCCCATTCACGTACATAATCCAGGCAGGAGATACATTCTATGGCATAGCAGCAAGATGCAATTCGAACCCAGATGCTATCCAAGCACTAGATCCCACCACGCTACAAATCGGACAAGTAATTTAAGTCCCCAGTCCCGTCAACAGTGTTTCTGCAAAAACCAGCTCTGGAAGTCAAGAGCCTCAGATAGGAGGTGCCGGTGGAGGAGGATCTGTTAGCGGTGGTTATGTCCATTGTTCTGGTCCAGCATTAGCATTTCCGGACCCAAATCGATGGGCTATGTATGAAGATCTCTGGGAGAGGAACTGCAATTTGATGAGGTACCAGGATAAATATGATGAGATAAGAACAACTGGTGAGGCAATCCAAACTGCTGCACAAGATTCAGGTGTTGATGCCAGAGCAATCCTCTGTATCATTATGCAAGAATCTGGTGGGAACGTAAGGGTGGGAAACACCTCTTGCTGGCAAGGTGTGGTGAATACAGGTATTGTGCAGACTCATGATGGAGCGAGATTCAATCCTGGGAATCCGGAAGGCTCAATTAGGCAAATGGTGGTGGATGGAACGATAGGGACGTCGAGTGGAGATGGCCTGAAACAATGTTTGGAACATAGGGGTTGGAATTACTATGTAGCATTTAGGGAGTATAACTCAGGCGCATTGGGGGTCAATAGGATGATCCAAGTGATGGAATGGGTGGAACAGGCTGCACATTTGATGTATCAAACTTCATATCGTACCAGAAGATCTCCCTCCTCACTTTATGAGACATCCATCTGCTGTTAGGTATAGTTTCCCTGTTTTTAATCAAATGAGAGCAAAACTATTATGGCTGGCGTTCTATGGTTTTTGTATAATTGCATATAATGTTATTTCATGCTTCGACTTTCTAAATAGTTAAAAAACACTTATAACTCCCCAAAAGGGAGACCACAACTCATCGGCTAATAATACGTTGCTTAAGTGTGCTGTTGAACTGCATCTCAGACTTCATACCTTATTGCCAGCACAATTTCCGTGTTCACAGTCTCATCTCACTCATCGACGCCCTACTTGATACCTCAAGTCCTTCCAGCCGATTGGTTGCATGTGACTTCTCTGTAACCACTCTGCTGGTAAAGTGATTAAGACTCCATATTGAACTTCATGGTCCGTTGGTATATTTTCGTCATTGTTTCCGGTTCTTTTCTGATGGTTGCTGGTAAATATTGTCGGTATTATTAACAACTACGATGATAAAGGTGGATCAGCTGCTTGGTCTTGAACTGATAACCCTGGTTCTTTCTAGTTAGCACTATGATCAAAGGATGTAAAATTTACATAAAGACAACAAATATATCTCTTTTAAACGTGTAAGTTAACTAACAAATTTGGTCATGAAGTTTCACGGTTTTACCATTGCAAGTTGGAATTGCCCTCGCATTCGAAAGGAACATGAATACTTCCAGAATTATATATATATATATGTGAGTGTATGGAAAAAATAAAGAGTGTGCAGCTTGCCGGTGCTCAGTCCCATCAGCCCTCCATGATTCTTATCAAACTGTATCAATCCCCCCCCTTCCCTGCATGCTCGTTCCTCATTACTTCTTGATGACGCCCCAGCTGCCGCTGTAGAGAGCCCTCGAGCTATCATCGACAGTAGGTGATTGCTCCCCTGCGATCTTTGCATCTACTTTTGCTAAGTGATAACTATTGTTAACTAAATTGTACCCCAAGGCGAGTGGATAAGATAGCTTACGAGTAGGAGCGGCAGCTACGAAGGCGCCCAGAAACAGGACAGTCAAGATAGAGAACTGCATGATATCTGATAGGCACAAGATAATGAGTTGGTATTGTGAGAAGCAAGTGGTTTGGATGGTTGAAAATGGTTGGTAAAGAAAGATGCGTTACAGGCTTAGGAACTCACCGGCTTAATAGACGTATTCTTTCTGACTGGCGAGTCTACTTCGTTAGAAGTCGGGCTGCTGACACTGCTTGAACTCACTAGCGTCATTTCAATTTGCTAACAAGAACTGCTTGTTTGCAACGTATTTCCTGATATAATACTCGCTGACATTGTTTGCGGCAGATATTGCACATTTGCTGACATACATTGTCAGACCGTCCCTGATATCATACCTTCCTTTTCGGGATAAGCGGGACTTTCCCGAATATAAGTATCCTTGGGTGGAGCTGACTCTGCTGATCGTTAAGTTTGGTTGAACTGAAGATCGAAGCTTGATAAACTCGTTCCTCCCGAGGATTTAGCAGTCGTGTCATGTATTATAGAATCGTATTGGAACTGATAAAGGTCTGCCGAGTTCAAAAATTCCATATCAAATTGATAGTCTTGGGTAGTGGCCCTGAATATATCCCGAGGTGTAGACGGCAATATCATGACAGGTGAACTTTCCAAGCCATGAGGAAGCGAGGTAAGGTCTTGAGCTACCGACAGCACTGGTGTAGGATAGCTGGGATGTATGCCGGGCTCTTGCGGTTGAAGGCAGTGAGGGCATTGAATTGGCTGTGCATCTTTTCCTGGAACGCTTCCAGCCTGCGCAGCTTTTCGCTGGCCTATCTATTAATGTTAAATTCGGCTTCAAATTGGATAACAACGACAAAGAACAGCCTCACGGGGTTTTCGCTGAGCATTTCTGGTTTGAACTCTGCGTCTTGATATGGGATCGCTTGGCGACTGGTCGACCTCTAGTCCCTCGAGGTCATGAGCTGAGGCTGGCCGACTCATGACTCTGTCCAAAATTAGATTGGTGTCAGAAGTTACACAGCCAAGAAGAAACTTGGAGAAACATAGTAGCTTATTATGAGAATAAAGAATTAAGAAAAGCTACAAAAATAACCGGAAACGGTCCGTATGAACTTTGATCGCATGACGCAGAGATATGCAGCCAAGAGACAGTACAGCTATCAGTTGATGAGTAAGATAACTAGTAAACCGAGCTAGTACTAGACATAGGTAATAATCGACACAAAAGGAGCGGGAATCATGCATTAATGGCAAAATTTCCTAGATTACATAACCATTATCACCGATCAGGGCAGTAATCACGTGATAACTACATCAAGGAAGAAAGGTTCTCTCGTGATGACAAGTTAGATGCATATTCAAACTCAACAATCGATTTTTCACATCTAACGGCAGTATATCTAGACTTCCCTTGTGGTATATCCGAGGCAGGCACGATCTTTATCCTTCCCGTTGCCTCCGTTGAGGGCTATAGATTACGGTCTCTGAAGTTGAGTGAATCGGCTTTATCCCATCAGGCGCGCGCGTTTCTCAACTTGCGGGTCTCTAACTATTAGCGCTATCATTTACCCGGGAATCGAAGTTTGCCATTCATTTGTTTCTGTCCAATAGAATCGGCCCAAGTTATGTTTTGTATTGGTTAAGCGAGGGGGCACGCCATCCAATCAACCCACGTCTCACTTACCTGACGCGCTTGACTTCAAACATTGCTTTGTTAACCGCCAACCACCAGTTTGAATTGTGAACACGAAACATCCTAAGCATTGGCTCAAACCCCTTGACTCCCCACGTTTTTCCTTCTCCCTAGTAATTTTGTTTCTTGGGTCTCCGGTCGACGAACCGCTGTGATGTGACACGGGAAAAGAGACCTAAGCAGGTGGTCTAGACAACACCTATTGATAGCCAGAATACGGTCCTCTCGTCTTGACCTTTCAAGTCTGAAACGAAAGGCGAAGTTGGTACAAGATGGTTAGTTTCCCACTGCAGTCTAAAGCAGGTATCTTTCTTGTCGCTCTTTGCTCAACCGACATTCTTTCTTCTCTGTCTCTGCCCTGTGTTTTCTCAGTCGTTTCATTCTTTTCCGCAATCATTGCTCTATCAGTTCAGATTCCGTATTCAAAAGTTTTAATTGTACTACTACTACAATCTGAAAAGATATAAACACCGAAGTCGAATCACGAGATTTTCATCGTCACGTGCCCCAGGGCATCTAGATGAGATGAGAGCCTCTCAAGCTTTGGCAGTCGCGATTTTCTTTATAGAGCTCAGTGCGGCTGGCCCGCTCCGCCGTGATGGAATATCCAAACAGTAAGTTGTGTTAGCTAACTCTGTCTCTATCGTGCTGATGAGTGAAGTGCTATAAAACAGGCCAGAGTTCCGTTCACCATAGTTCCCATAGATGAAAGCACGGACATACCCTTTCCTACTTCTACCTCATCAACAAGCACTTCAAAAATCTCGAGAAAGCCATTCAATGATCCATTTATCACCCCAGGCACCACAATCCAAACCGAGAGGACCAGACCTACTGATGGACCAGTATCACCAACTTCCGTTTTACCTACTAGCAACTTGTCAAATCTCCCAAGTACCACCTCAACTCCCACGCCACCTCCCGCGGCAGGAAGCTTTCAAACTCCTACGCCAGACAGCACAGTACCAGTCCTTGCTACGAGCGCTCTCTCGATGACTACAGTTTCAGGTGATCTTATACCATTGCCGACAGCTACAACAGTGGAAACTCCGGGTGGTTTACCTTCAAGCGCAACAGATACCACGCTTGCCATATCTACCTCGGAATCACCCTCTCCTACACTCGTTCCCACGCCTCAAACTACTCAGGAACCAGTCAAACCTACATTGGAACCCGTAATTCCCGACTCGTCAACTTCACCTACGAACAGGGAGCCCACAAGCACCTCACCGACTCCCCAGGCAACCGGGAATAAATCAACACTTCGCACAATCACGGCATCACCGGTATTCTCTACAACAACACGAACATTCGCCAGTCAGCAGTTCACTGCCGTCAATAGCCTAACTGGTTTCATAGAGATCGAGCCAGCTCCCCCAGAATCGCGAGAACTTACCAAGATCACTGAACCCACTCCATCTCCCGATAACTCCGATACAGTCAATCCGACAAAACCGCTCGAGACAAGCTCTACAGTCGCTAGTCCATTAAACACGGATACTGCTGCGCCAACAGTTCCGAGATTTACACTCACCAACACGAACTCCCTCTCACTCCCACCGGCACCAACAGGTACTCCCAAGTTCACTCTCACAAACACCAATGATATCATACCCACAAAATCCATAGCCACGATAGTGATCGACATCTCCAGCTTGACAGCAATTAAACCAAGCACGACCATAGTCATCACAAAAATACCGACTACCATGCCACCTGTAGCTCCCACGCCAATTTCTGATGAGACATATAAAGGGAATCTTGCCGATGCTATAGCATACAACAATTTTTTCACGAAATTCACGGCTGAATCCACGTGCGACCCGGAAATGATCGCATGCATTGCTGGGCAAGTAGGCACATGTGATGATATTACAAGGAAATTTGTCATGAAAACTTGCGAAAGTACAAAGTCATGTTTCGCTCTGCCAATGCTTGATACGCGTGGTACGTTTGTGGGCTGTTTTGATAAATCAGACGCAGCAAAGATCCTGGGAGGAGGTGATAGACCCATTTCAACAACACCATTGCCTACTCCTACACCTATAATTGGTCCTATTCCCACAGTCACTGGTGGGCAGTCTTCCATAGATCTTGGACTTGTCCCATTGCCTGCTTCCTCTCAGCTACTCCAGCCGGGGCCCCCTATTAAACCGACAGGGTCACCAGACGAAGCAACCACCGTAACTACTAATGTGTTAAGCCCGACATCAACTGTTTATGTGACAATTCCCACTCCTGAGGCGGCACCAGTCCAAACTCCGTCTCCGAATGTTCCATTACCTTCACCATCTCCCAGAACAGGAACTGCTGGAGGAACTGTGTATACGATCGTTCCCATCCCGGAAGTTACAAATGCGCCAGTTCCACCGGAGAAAGAGAAAGAGACCGTCACTGTGACTGTTACCAAGACCGAAAGAGCCTAAATTGGTGTTGAAGTTTGATAATTTAGGATGTGGTGAAAGGGGGGGCCAAGGCGTTGAATATGTCTGCTTTACGCGAAGAGATTCTGTTTGTAAATGGCACGATAAGCCATGATAATTTAGTAATGCCCAGATTGTTTCCCATATTGATTCATTTTAGGAAGATCTTGATTTCATTCTTTTCATTTATTGTTGCAGGTCAGGTAATTGAACCCCACGTATAGCTTGAACGCCCCAATTCGTATGAGCGAGGACTATCTAAGTCCAGAAGCACCAAGGAACCAAGTTACATGTGTATTACTGTATATAAACACCATAAGAAGCGATGTCTATTCCATCTTTATCTGTCCATGATGACTCGCTTAATCACGTGTAAGCTTGAAATAAACCTCTATAACCAATTACCAACCAAAATACCTTGTAAAAAAGATACCTCGAAAGTAAACGTCTATGATTTGCTACCAGAAAGCTTTACAACTTAAATAAGGCGTGGTAAATTTGCTCCCGGAGGGGTGTGGGGGCTTCCAGTTCTCCTAAATCCGATACTGTACA
>Ga0247812_10001865_pt1 | contig 11878 bp, 11 predicted proteins | sample UWRJL149409B1_FD_178011 | JGI IMG/M metagenome (GOLD analysis project Ga0247812, IMG submission 178011) | Plant litter microbial communities from Arlington Agricultural Research Station in Wisconsin, United States - UWRJ-L149-409B-1 | ecosystem: Environmental > Terrestrial > Plant litter >...
GGGCGCGCCGGAACATATATTTGAGCAGGACATTGAGCAGCATCCCGCCGGGCACCGAGAACATCAGCGCCAGCAGCCAGTAGCGCGCCCGCACCCGCCAGAAGTACGCCGCCAGCAGGGCGACCATGACCGCCATGCCCGCCACCGAATGCCATGCCGCCACACCCAGCATCAGGCTGGTATACGGCTCGGCGGCGTGGCGGTTGAACCAGTGCGCCACCTGCACGTCCAGCACGGTGATGGCCTCCTGCCCCATCACCGCCTCGGCCAGTTCGTGGAAGACATAGCCGGCCGCCAGCAGCACCGCCATGCCGGCGGTCAGGTGCAGGCCGAACTCGCCGCCCGGCGACAGTCTTGCTTCGATGAAACTGATGAATTTTCTGAAAATTTGGCGCTCCTGCACTGACGACCGATTAAGTTGGTGGAAAAATCACAAAACAACGAATTTACTGTTTATTTACACAGTACCTGTTTATTCATACAGTGGTTATGCTATTCTGAACTCCTCGTTAAACGCTTCTCCTTAAAGGAAATGTCATGACAACAGTTCATAGCAGCTTCGGTTCCCGCTTCGGCATGGAATACATGCCTACCTCGTTCTTGGTGCGCATGGGTAAACGCGAAATGCTGGTTTGCCGTGACTTCCGCAAGCGTTTCTACGCGGTGAACCCGATCATGGAATGCGACACCGGCGTGCAGGCTGGCCATCTGGAAATCCTGCTGATGCGCCGCTGGCTGCTGATCCTGTCGAAGGCGCACTAATGGTTGCCGGTGCCAGTTGCCCGATCCAGTCGCAAGACAGGCCGGCAGATGCCGCGACCTCGCTCGCGCTCCTCACCTGGGTTTGGCAACTGGCGAGCCGTCATCAACCGGATGCGCCTCGTACCACAGCGTCACAAACAGAACCATCACGACCGGACCGATAAACAGTCCGACCAGGCCCAGGGTTTCCACCCCGCCGAGTATGCCGAACAGTACGGCCAGGAAAGGCAAGCGCGTCGCGTTGCCGATCATCTGCGGCCGTACGAAGTGATCCGCGACAAACAGCACGACGCCGCCCCAGACCGCCACGCCGATCGCTGCCGGGATGGCGCCGTTGAACACCAGCACGCCGGCCGCCGCCATAAAGGCCAATGGCGCGCCGAAGGGAATGATGGCCAGGATCCCGGTCGCGGCAGCCCACAAGGCGGCGGACTTCAAGCCCGCCAGCGCATAAGCGATACCGATCAACACGCCCTCCGCGAGGCCGACCAGCACCAGGCCGTTGACGGTGGCGCGGATCGCGGTCGGGATTTTTTCCGCGTAGCGCGCCCAGCGCAGCTCGCCGAGGCAGCGGCTGCCGATGGCGGTGATCTGCCGCCGCAGCGCTTCGCCATCCTTGTAGAAGAAGAACAGGCACAGGAAGGCCAGGCCGAAATCGACCAGCCGGTGCATCAGGCCCACGCCGGCGACCTTGACCATGTCGCTGGCGGAGTGGAAGCCGTTGATGTCACGGTCCGACAGCAGGTGCGCCAGGCCGTGCGGCTGGCTCAGTGTGGCCTGCCACCATTCGGCGATGGTGTCGCCGACGGCGGGAATGTGCTGCACGAAATCCGGCACCGGAATGCCGTCGAGGTTGGCGCTGACGATGTAGTTGGCCAGCTCCGGCGCCTGCCTTGCCGCTTGCGTCACCGCCACCAGCACCGGCACGATGAACACCGCCGCGCACAGCAAGGTCAGCACGGCGGCAGCCAGCACGTCGCGGCGGCCGCAGCGCGCCCGCATGCGCTGGTACAGCGGCCAGGTGGCCACGCACAGGATCCCGGCCCAGATCAGCGGCAGGAAGAAGCGCTGCATCACGAACGCCGCAAGCGCGATCAGCGCCAGGGAAAAGCCTGCGCTGAGCAGGTCGCGCTGGGTTTCGGTCATGGTGTTCTCTCGTCGTTATTGTGAGCGCTATGGTAAGCGCATTTGCTTGCGGCGCAAGCCGTCGCCGCTCCCGTTTCAGCGGCCCTTAAGCTTTCTCGCACTGCGCGCGCAGGAAGTCCCGCAGCGCCAGCACCGTCGGCGTGATCTGCGAGCGGTGCATGCACAGCATGGTCAGCGGCGTCGGCTCGCCCAGCAGGTCCGGCAGCAGGATACTCAGCCGTCCGCTGCGGATATCGTCGCTCAGATCCAGCCGCGATTTGTAGGCGATGCCCATGCCCGCCACCGCCCAGCGCCGCACCACGTCGGCGTCGTCGACGCTGCGGTTGCCGTTGACTTCCACCAGCACCGGCACGGCGTCGGCGGCATGATAGAAACTCCAGCGGTCGTGGATCACGTCGTCGAGCATGAAACGCAGGCAGTTGTGGCGCGACAATTCGTCCAGCGAGGCCGGCTTGCCGTGTTGCCGGATGTAGTCCGGCGAGGCGACCAGCACGCGGCGGTTGTCCGGCGCCAGCGGCAGCGCGATCAGGTTGGAGTCCTCCTGGACGCCGTAGCGGATCGCGATATCCACCGGCTGCCGGTACATGTCCGACACCCGGTCGCTGATGCTGATCTGGACGCTGACCTTGGGATACTGCGCCTGGAACTGGTCCAGCCAGCCGACCAGCATGTTGCGGCCGAGGTCGGACGGCATCGATATCTTCAGCGTGCCGCCCAGGGTTTCCTGGCCCTCGATCAGCGCGTCATGCCCCTCCTTGAGCAGCCGCAGCGCCTCGCGCGCGTGGCGCAGGTAGTGCTCGCCCTGCTCCGTCAGCCGCAGCGAGCGCGTGGTGCGGGCGAACAAACGCAGCCCCAGCTCCCCTTCCAGCCGCTTGACGGCGGCGCTGGCCAGCGCCGGCGAAATCTCCAGATCGCGCGCGGCGGCCGACAGGCTGCCGCGGTCGGCGGTACGGACAAATACGGTCAAGTCGTCTAGTCTGAGCATTATCGGCGTTTCTTTGAAAGTGTTTCGCTGCGGCGCATCTTTTTCATCGCCACGAAATAAATGATGATACCTCCATATCAACTCACCCGGAGCATTCCATGAAAGCCGTCGCCTACCGCAAGTCCCTTCCCATCGACCACGCCGACGCCCTGCTCGACGTCGAACTGCCGGCGCCGCAGGCCACCGGCCGCGACCTGCTGGTCGAAGTGCGGGCCATTTCCGTCAATCCGGTGGACGTCAAGATACGCAAGAACGCCTCGCCGGCCGAGGGCGAAGCCAAGGTGCTCGGCTGGGACGCGGCTGGCGTAATCAAGGCCGTCGGTCCGGACGTCACGCTGTTCAAGCCGGGCGACGAAGTCTGGTACGCCGGCGCCATCAACCGCGCCGGCACCAACAGCGAGCTGCACCTGGTGGACGAGCGCATCGTCGGCCACAAGCCGAAGAACCTCGACTTCGCCCAGGCCGCCGCGCTGCCGCTGACCGCGATCACCGCATGGGAATTGTTGTTCGAACGCCTGGAAGTGAGCCGCGACGCCGGCGCCACGGCCGGCAAGTCGCTGCTGGTGATCGGCGCGGCCGGCGGTGTCGGCTCGATCATGGTGCAACTGGCGCGCCAGCTGACCGGCCTGACCATCATCGGCACCGCCTCGCGGCCGGAAACCAGCGCGTGGATCAAGGAACTCGGCGCCCATCACGTGATCGACCACAGCAAGCCATTGAATGAAGAGATCGCCCGTCTCGGCCTGCCGCCGGTGACGTATGTCGCCTCGCTGAACCAGACCGACCATCACTGGACAGCCATCACCGAACTGGTCGCGCCGCAAGGCAAGATCGCGCTGATCGACGATCCCGATCCGATCGACGTGCGCATGCTGAAACGCAAAAGCGTGTCGCTGCACTGGGAGCTGATGTTCACACGCTCGCTGTTCCAGACCGACGACATGCAACAGCAGCACCAGCTGCTGGACGATGTCTCCAAGCTGGTCGAAACCGGCGCGATCAAGACCACGCTGGCGGAGCGCTTCGGCAAGATCAACGCCGCCAACCTCAAGCGCGCGCACGCGCTGCTGGAGAGCAACCGCGCCAAGGGCAAGATCGTGCTCGAAGGCTTCTAAGGACGGCCATGTACATCAGCGCCGAAACCCCGCACCAGACCGCCGTCCGGCTGCAGCGCGTGATTGCGGAAGCAGAACTCGTGCTGCTCGACGAGGCCTACGCCTTCGTGGAAAGCAGCGCGGCCGACTTTCCCGCGCAGCTGCTTCCGACCGCGCTTGCCTTGGTACGCGACGAGGACGTGTGGAGCGCGCTGGTGCCGGCCACGTCGTCCGGGCAGGAGCAGTTCATGGTGTTTTCGTTTCACTTCCCGCCCGGCCTGGACAACTCCGGCTTCGTCGGCTGGCTCGCATCCCATCTGAAGGCTACGCTCGGCACCGGCGTGATGGTGGTCTGCGGCCAGAATTCCGCCCGCGGCGGCATCTTCGACTATTGGGGAGCGCCGCTGGCGATGGCGAACCAGGTCAGGGACGAGCTGGTGCGCCTGCGCCAACGCCAGCCCTGCTAGGCGCCGCCCTGCGCGGCGGCCGCCCGCTCGCGCAGCTGCTCGGCGCGCAGGAAGGCCAGCACCGCGTCGTCATGCGCGTCCAGCGCGCGCTGCATGCCGCTGGCCGATTCGCACGACCGCTCCAGGATTTCCAGAAACGCGGCCTGGCGCCGCTTCAGCCCCGCCGACTGGTAGCCCAGCTGCTCGAACATGCGGCCCACGTCGAGGCAATAGCCGCGCAGTTCCACCATCGTGCTCTTGGTGAATTCGATATCGCCGCGCATGCTGCGGTCGACGTCGATCATTTCCATCTGCGCCGCGGCATCCTTGGACATGTTGTCGATGGACGAGCGCCAGCGCTCGAACTTGCCGGCGATGCGGCGGATGCGCACGATCTTCTGGTCCAGCACGCGGCAGTAGTGCCAGCTGAGCCAGCACACCGGCAAGCGCGCCACGAAGCGGGGCAGCCCCGCCGAGCTCAGGCTTTCTTCGAGTTTGCGCACCGCTGCGACCAGGCTGCGCGCGCTGTGGCCATTGGGTAAGGAAGGCATGATGGCAGCTCCTGTAGGAAGAACAGGAACTACAGTAGCTGCCGCATCAAACAAGCCATTTGATGCGGCTTAAAAGCGGCGCGGATTTATGCCGGCGTTTTGCGCAGCATGGCCTTGATGCCACGCAGTCCCTGGCGGATGCGCGCTTCGTTCTCGATCAGCGCGAAGCGCACGTACTCGTCGCCGTAATCGCCGAAGCCGATGCCGGGCGACACGCACACCTTCGCCTCGCTCAGCAGCAGCTTGGAGAATTCCAGCGAGCCCAGGTGGCGATACGGCTCCGGGATGCGCGCCCAGATGTACATCGACGCCTTCGGCTTGTCGACCGGCCAGCCCGCTTCGCACAAGCCCTTGTGCAGCACGTCGCGCCGGCTCTGGTATTGCGCGCAGATGTCGCTGACGGCGCCCTGGTCGCCTTCCAGCGCGGCGATCGCCGCCACCTGCACCGGCGTGAAGCTGCCGTAGTCGTGGTAGCTCTTGATGCGCGCCAGCGCCGACACCAGCTCCTTGTTGCCGACCATGAAGCCGATGCGCCAGCCCGCCATGTTGTAGCTCTTGGACAGGGTGAAGAATTCCACCGCCACCTCGCGCGCGCCCGGCACCTGCATGATCGACGGCGCCTTCCAGCCGTCGAACACGATGTCGGCGTAAGCCAGGTCGTGCACCACCAGGATGTTGTGCTGTTTCGCCAGCGCCACCACGCGCTCGAAGAATTCCAGCTCCACGCACTGCGCGGTCGGGTTCGACGGGAAGCCGAGGATCATCATCTTCGGCTTCGGATAACTTTCGCGCACCGCGCGCTCCAGTTCGTCGAAGAAGTCGACGCCGGGCGTCATGCGCACCGAGCGGATGTTGGCGCCGGCGATCACCGCGCCCCAGATGTGGATCGGGTAGCTCGGGTTCGGCACCAGCACGGTGTCGCCCTGGTCTAAGGTGGCGAGCATCAGGTGCGCCAGGCCCTCCTTGGAGCCGATGGTGACGATGGCTTCCGAGTCCGGGTCGAAGCTCACGTCGTAGCGCGTCTGGTACCACTTGGCGATGGCGCGGCGCAGGCGCGGGATGCCCTTGGAAGCGGAGTAGCCGTGCGTGTCCGGGCGCCGCACGGTATCGACCAGCTTGTCGACGATGTGCGACGGCGTGGCGCCGTCCGGATTGCCCATCGACATATCGATGATGTCTTCGCCGCGACGGCGCGCCGCGAGCTTGAGCTCGGCGGTGACATTGAAAACGTAGGGAGGCAGGCGATCGATGCGCGAAAAGCTGCGCGGAGTTTGGGTGTCAGTCATGGAAGTCTCACGTAAGCGCCCGGAACCGTCCGAGCGACGTCGATGCGATGTCGCATCGGGATCCATACTAGCCCAACAATTCGGCTGCTGTAAAGCCCTTACGCCGGCGCCTGGTTTTCCTCGTCGCTGAACCACTCGAACAGGATCAGGCCGATGATGGAAGCGACCGGGAAGAAGCACAGCGCGACGATCACCCACACCACCGGCGAGCGGCCCAGGCGCTTGGCGGCCATGCCGATGAAGATCAGGTGCAGCACCATGCTGACGAAGATGCCGATGCCGGCCGCGATCATCAGCAGCACCGATTGCAGGGTGTGCTGGTTCAGAGGCGGCAGGAAGCAGGCGACGCCGAAGATCCAGCACACCAGCGTGACGGCTGCTGCGGCGATAGGTTGTTTGGCGTGGGCGATTTGCATGATGTCTCCTCTGGAATTGGAGCATGCTGCCACGATCTGGTCACAAAAGCAACGGCCGGCCTGTGGGGGCCGGGGCAACTGAAGGACGATGAGCACAGGTGCTGGCATGGCGCCGCCTTGGGCGTGGCGTTATTCAGCACAAAGGTCATGACGGTAATTCCTGCGGCGCTCATGCCGAACGCGATGCCGACGATCCACTTGATCATCGTTGCTGTGAGCTCCGCCAGATCGGCTTTCGTCGCCATATTCTCGCTCATGTGATCCAGGCGCGTCTCTATCCGCGTCAGCCGCTCGCGCGTCTCGACCGCGAAATCTTCCAGCTTGCCTAAACGGGATTCGATGTCCATGCCTTCATGTTAGGACCGCGTCCTCCCCTCTGGCAAGCTCAGCAGATTTGAGTCAGCGCAAGGAGGTCAGCGCCGATGCCGTCACGATGCTGGCGATCGCCAGCCACTGGACCAGCGTCAGCTGCTCGCCCAGCACCACCATGCCCGCCAGCGCGCTGATCGCCGGCGCCGCGCTGCTGAACATGCTGAACGTGCGCGACGACAGGCTGCGCATCGACAGCATCTCCAGCGTGTACGGCAAGGCACTCGACATCACCGCGATCGCCAGCCCGATCAGCATATACGACGGTGTCAGCAACACCGCGCCGGAATACACCGCGCCGATCGGCACGATGAATAGCGACGCCGCCAGCATCCCCCACGCCACCGACTGCCCGCCATGCATCACCGACACCCGCTTGCCGAACACGATGTACAAGGCCCAGCACACCGCCGCGCCGGCCGCGTACCCAACGCCGACCGGATCGAGCTGATCGGCATGGCCATGAATCGGCAACAGGAAGTACAGGCCAACCACCGCCAGCAACACCGCCGCGATATCGCGCGGGCGGCGCGACGACAACACCGCCACCGTCAGCGGCCCCGCCACTTCGATCGCCACCGCGATGCCCAATGGAATACGGCTGAACGAGCGGTAGATCAGCAGGTTCATCAGCCCGATCACGCTGCCGTAGACGGCCACGTTGCACGCCTGCGCCCACGTCAGCGGCGTGCGCCACGGACGGAACACCAGCAACATCAGTAAGGCCGCGAAGCCGACGCGGTAGGCGGTCACGCCCTCGACGCCGATCAGCGGGAACAAATGCTTGGCCACCGCCGCGCCGGCGTTGAGCGAGAGCTGGCTGCACAACAGCGCGAAGCCGGCCAACAGCGCGCTGTGGCTGGCGTGTTTTTTATCGTCGCTCATCTCAGTGGGCCGACAGTCCGAGCTTGAGCGCGATCGGCTTGCCGGCGTTGGCGTCCGTCGTTGCCGGTGCGGCGGGTTGCGCGGAGGCCGGCGCCACGCCGGCTTGCTTCAGCACCGCCATGATCGCGGCGGCGCGGCCGGCGCCCAGCTGCGGCAAGGCGTCCGCCGGCAGCGGCTGGGTTTTCTCCAGCCGCTCCTGCAGGCCGGCGTAAAAGGCGCCGGCGTCCGCCACTTGCGGCTCGCCCTGCACGATCTTGCCCAGCCGCTGCAGGATCGGCAGCTGCTTCTGCGCGGCGGCATCGGCGACCGTTGCGGCGTCGGTTGCGCTTGCGCCGGCCACAGCGGCCGGGCCTGCCGCCGCTTCCGCAGCCTTCTTCTGCTTGTCCAGCTCGGCGGCGCCGAAGCGTTCGGCGTACAGGTCGCGCAGCGCGCCGCGCACCTTGCGCTGGCCGATGTCGAGCGGCCCCGGTTGCTCGCCCGGCGCCAGCTTGATCTCGGCGCGCGCCGCCACCACGCGGCGCAAGGCCTGCGAGCGCAGCGCAGCGCCATCGGCCGCCTCGTTGTACTGCGCCGGCACCGACAATTTCAACTGCGGCTTCCTGGCCAGGATCTGCGCCACCTGCTGCAGCTTCTCGCGCTCCGGCGGCAGCACGACATCGCTGCCGGCGTCGAAGTCGACCGCCTCCAGCTTGTCGCCGCTGACGCCGAACAGATTGCCCAGCGCACGGAACGGCGAGGTCACGATCTTGCCCATGATGTTGCCGATCGCCTTCCACACCACCGCGCCGTAGCTGAACTGCGGATCGTTCATATTGCCGGAGACCGGCACACCAAGGTCGATGCGGCCGTCGCTGTCCTTGAGGATGGCCAGCGCCAGCTCCAGCGGCAGCTTGAGCGCGTCCGGACTGTCGATGCGCTCGCCGAGGGTCAGGTTGTCGAGCACGATCTGGTTGTTGCCTTCCAGCTGGCTGTCGCGGACCTTGTATTGCAGGTCCAGCGAGATCTTGCCCTGCGCGATCTTGTAGCCGGCGAACTTCATGCTGTACGGCGACGCCGCCACCATGTCGATGTTCTTGAACACCACATTGAGGTCGGTGTTATCGGTCGGCACGAACGGGTTCAGCTGGCCGCGGATGCGCGCCAGGCCGAACTCGTCGACACGTCCGTCCAGCTCGATCTGGCTGCGCGCATCGCGCTTGGACGACAGGCCGGTGATGACGCCGCTCAGCTCGTAAATCTTGGCGCCGAATTGCGGACGCAGGCTCAGGTCGGTGAAGTCCAGCTTGGCGTCCTGCAAGCGCACGCGGCGCACGCGGACCGGGAACGGCTCACTGGCCGCAACCGGCCTGGCCTCCGGCGCCGGGGCGGCCGCCGCTCGCTTGACCAGCAAGCGCTGCGCGTTGAAGCTGCGGTCGTTCTCGATAATCAGGATCGCGTTCGGCTCCACCACGCGCAGCTCCGCCACGTCCAGCAGGTCCGGCGACAGGCTCAAGGCCAGCTTGTCCGCGCGCACCGATTTCCAGTGGGCGAAGCGATCATTGTCTTCTTCGTTCAGCGACAGTTCGGCGACTTCGAACGAACCGTCGTAGCGCAAGGCGGGATCGGCCTTGCTGCCGCCGGCGCCGGTGCGCAGGCGTCCCTGCGCCGAGATGCTGCCGTCGGCGATCTTCAGCTTGACGAACTTGGCCAGCAGCGGCTGCACCGGCGCGATCGCCAGCTTGGTCAGCTTCAGCTCGGTGTCCACCGCGCCGGTGGCCGGGACCACCTTGCCTTGGGCGGTCAACTGGCCGCCTTCGCGCAGGCTGACGCCGCCCTGGAAAGCCAGCGGCTTCTTCAGGTCGGTGCCGGCGTCGGTCAGCTTCAGGTTGAAGTCTTGCAGATCGGCTTTGATGCCGGTGCCCGCATCGTCGTAGCGCGCGCCGAACTTGCTCAGCTCGACCGACTTGATGCTGGCGGCCCAGGGCGCCGCAGTCGACGCCGGCTGCGGTGCCGGCGCGGCCGCGCCCCCCGTCGGCATGCGGCTCAGGAAAACAAACTGTCCCTTCGCATCGCGCGACAGGTCGAGCTGGCCGCCGTCGGCATACAGGCGCGACAAGGTGGCGCGGCGCGCGGACAGGTCCAGCTTGCCGCCCTCGAAGCCCAGCTGCGCCAGCTTCAACGGCGTCATCGTGCCGCTCGCCAGCGTCAAGTTATCCATCGAGAACGACGCGTCGGCGATATCGATCTTGTCGCCGTCCAGTTGCGCATGCAGCTTCAGCGTCAAATTATCCGTGCTGAGCTTGAGCGCCGGGCTGACCGTTTCATCGATGGCCTTGAGCGCAAAGCCGTTCAGCGCGATCTGCTTGAGATCGACCTTCCAGCCAGCCTCTTTCGGCGCAGGCTTGGCGGGCGCCGGTGCGGCTGAGGACGGCACCGCCAGGCCAGCCAGATCCAGCTCCCCCTTGGCGTCGCGACGCACGGCCAGCGCGCCACCGCCGACATGCAGGCCGCCAACGCTGACGGTCCGCTTCAGCAGATCGACGCCGACATCGCTGACATCGAACTGCTTCAAATTAACGAACGCCTCCGCCGCGCCATCGCGCTTGACGACCAGGTCGTTCAGCGCCAGCCCAGCGCCGGCCAGGCTCGCATCCAGCTTGCCATCCTTGTAAGCGAACTTGTACGGCAGCTTGGCCGACAAGCGCCCGCTGCTCAACTCCACGCGCGCGAAGGACTTCAGGTATTTCGCCATGCCAGGCAAGGCCACATTCTCCAGCGACAGCAAGCCGCTGCCCGCGATCGGGTTCAGCGCCGCCGCGCCTTTCCAGCGCAGCTTGCCGCCCAGGCCCGCATCGGCGCTCAGGGTGTAGTCGCCATTTTCATCGGGCAGCGTGCTCAGGTTGTTGAGCGCAAAGGTGATCGGCGAGTAGACATCCTTGTAGCCGGCATGGCGGTCATCCATGTCCACCCGCCCCTGCTCCAGCACGAAGTGCTCGACGATCAGGCGCGGCATGCCGGAATCGCTGTCGTCCTTCTTGTGCTTGTCGAGCGTCTCCATCAGCGCCGCGATGTTGAACTTGCCGTCCGGCGCGATCGCCAGTTGCACGGCCGGCGTGGTGACGCGGATTTCGGCGAAGCTCCAGGCGCGGCGCAACAGCGAGCGCCACTGCATCTCCACGGCCAGCGCGTCGACGCCGAACAGCGGCGCGCCGCCCGCTTCGGTCAGCCGAAAATCCTTCGCCACCAGGCGCAGCGTGAAGGGATTGAAGCTGACGTCGCCGATGGAAGCCTTGCGCTCCAGCTCAGTGTCGACGATTTTCGGAAGTTGGCTCTTGATCACGCTCGGCAACAGCCATGCCCCGGCCAGTGCGTACACGCACACGGCGCCAGCGGCGCCCATTCCCCATCGCTTCCATCGTATTGCCAAGACTTTCCCCTGATTTATTTTTCATGCCGCAGGGTGACAGTATAGCAAGTCGGGCTCGCAACCAAAGCAGCCTAAAGGTTTGGGCGCCGTATGCCGATAACCTTTATATATTTGCCATAGGAATGAATAATCATGAAGATCGATCCCGCAACGCGCGTCGCCCCCGGCTCGGGCGTCGTTGAGACGACGACGGCGCGCGCCGTCATCCTCAAGCAGATCAACGCGCTGCAGAAAGCCGAGGCCAGCCTGTCAGAACAGCTGGCCGGGCTGGGCACCGATACCGCCTCGATCGAACAGCGCATCGCGCTGCAGCAGCAGATCCAGGGCATCGAGGCGCAGATCAAGGCCTTGCAAATCGCCTTGCTGCAAACCGATGCCGACCGCACCGTGCAGGTCTTCAAGCCGGCCGAGGAAGCGCCCAAACAGGCGATCGCCGCGAACGACGCGCCCAAGGACAACGGCAAACAGACGGTGGGCAGCGTGATCGACACCGTCGCCTGAGGACTCAGACCTCCGGCATGCCGCGCAAGTG
>Ga0247812_10001867_pt1 | contig 11875 bp, 6 predicted proteins | sample UWRJL149409B1_FD_178011 | JGI IMG/M metagenome (GOLD analysis project Ga0247812, IMG submission 178011) | Plant litter microbial communities from Arlington Agricultural Research Station in Wisconsin, United States - UWRJ-L149-409B-1 | ecosystem: Environmental > Terrestrial > Plant litter >...
TTCTGCGCCGACAACGAGCTGCCTGAGGGACTCACGTACGAACGCTTCTACCGAATCAGCAATGGCACTCAGATGATGGGGCTGACGGATCTGATGTTCTGGGCGGACCGGATTCCGGACTTCGGCGCGGCCGTGCACACCGCAATCGATCGCGCGGTCGACGAAGGACATGTCGCCGCGAAATAGATCTCGCGGATGTTGGCGAGCGAATATCGAACTGAAACGCGACCAGTCTTGAGTCGATAGAGGCCAGGCGCACATTCACTTCACGGTAGACAGTTCCCCCGCCGTCATTTCCCGTTGCGGAAGACACCACCGGGCCAGGTCGGCGCGCCTACACAATCCTGAACGGAAGTTCACGGAGCGCAGCGGCACGATCCGGCGCGAGCGTTCCTTGTCGATGGAAGTGCCGCTGCTTGTGCACCCAAGCCGCTAATGCCTTCTCGTCGGGTTCATCCGTTCGATACCGGGGAACTCGAGATTCACGATCAAGGAAGCTCCGCAGCTTCTCGAACCATTCGTCCCACTGGTCGCCGAGAGGATCCCAAGAGAACTCTGGCATCCTGTCGAGCAATTGGAACTGCCACGCGGGCAGCATCCCGCGCTCCGCGCGGCGGCGCTGGTATCGCACCCAGCCACCCAGCTGCTTCTCGGTTTCCTCGATCCCATCGAGAGGCTTAGCTACCTCCCGCGGCATCCGCCCCATCCGCGTTACGTATCTCACTAGTTCGCTGTAACGCCCGATCCAGCCCAAGCCGCGGCGCGAGTTGGTGGGTTCGTTTGACTCTTTCGATGTCGACACTGAGGCCGCCCTTCTGGGCGACCCGACGGTCGTCCAGAAGAGGCATGCGCGGCGCTACCTGACCGAACGGAATTCCGCAGCGAACGAGGTGCACGAGCAGCGACAGCGGACGGCGGTACCTTGGAAGCGCACGCGAGTGCAGTTCAACAACCGCCCTGTCGGGCAGAAGACGAGACATGGCCCCCACCACCAAAGAAGCCCAGCGCGCCGAGCTGCACAAAACCATCTGGCGCATCGCGAACGACCTTCGAGGCTCCGTCGATGGGTGGGACTTCAAGAGCTACGTACTCGGAATGCTCTTCTATCGATTCGTATCCGAGAACCTCGCTTCTTACATCAACGCGGGGGAGCACAAGGCTGGCGACGCCGACTTCAACTACGCGGTCCTTCCAGACTCGGACGCGGAGTTCGGGCGCGTTGACACGGTCGCGGAGAAGGGGTTCTACATCCTCCCGAGCGAGCTGTTCACGAACGTTCGCGAACAAGCTTCGCGCGATGCCAACTTGAACGAAACACTCCAGCGCGCGTTCACGAACATCGAAGGATCGGCGATTGGCAGCGCTAGCGAAGACGACCTCAGGGGTCTGTTCGACGACTTGGACGTCAACAGTTCAAAGCTCGGCAACTCCGTCGCCAAGCGAAACGAAAAACTCGTGAAACTACTCGACGCGATCGGCGACCTGCCACTCGGCAATTTCGAGGACAATTCCATCGACCTCTTCGGCGACGCTTACGAATACTTGATGCAGATGTACGCATCAAGCGCCGGTAAGTCAGGCGGAGAGTACTACACCCCACAGGAGGTATCCGAACTCCTCGCTCGAATCACCGTCGTCGGAAAGACCGAGGTCAACAAGGTCTACGATCCCGCCGTCGGATCCGGATCCCTCCTGCTGAAATTCGACAAGGTGCTTGGCAAAGGCAACGTGCGACAGGGATTTTACGGCCAAGAGATCAACCTCAACACCTACAACCTCGCCCGCATCAACATGTTCCTGCACGACGTGAACTATGAGAAGTTCAACCTCGCCCACGGCGATACTCTGACAGACCCCGCGCACTGGGACGACGAACCATTCGAGGCGATCGTTTCAAACCCTCCGTATTCGATCAAGTGGGATGGCGACGCGAACCCCCTACTGATCAACGACCCACGCTTCGCGCCGGCCGGCGTGCTCGCGCCGAAGTCGAAGGCCGACCTCGCCTTCACCATGCACATCCTGTCCTGGCTCGCCGTCAATGGCACCGCCGCGATCGTAGAATTTCCCGGAGTTCTGTACCGCGGTGGCGCGGAAGCGAAGATCCGCAAATATCTTGTCGACAACAACTACGTCGACGCGGTCATTCAACTCCCACCGGATCTGTTCTTTGGAACCACGATCGCGACGTGCATCATCGTGTTGAAGAAGTCCAAGAACGACAACGCTGTGCTGTTCATCGACGCATCCGCTGAGTTCAAGCGGACGGGCAACAAGAACAAGCTCGCCGACTCTAATCAGCGAAAGGTCCTCGAGGCCTTCACCGTCCGCCAAGACGCGGACTACTTCGCCAAGCTTGTTACCAACGAGGCCATTGCGGAGAACGGCTACAACATCGCCGTGTCGTCATACATCGCGGCAGAGGACACCCATGTAGCCGTCGACATCACCGAGTTGAACGCCGAGATCGCCCGAATCGTTGCGCGCCAAGCAACGCTCCGCATGTCGGTAGACGGCATAGTGGCTGATCTGGAGTGCGCAACGTGAGCCGTATCGATGAATTGATCGCGGAGAGGTGCCCGCTCGGCGTTAGGTTCGAGACTCTCGGCGACATAGGACACACCGTGACGGGGTTGTCCGGCAAGGCGAAGGCAGACTTTTCCGGTGGAAACGCTCGCTTCGTTTCATACATGAATGCATTCACTAACCTTGCGGTCGATCAGGAGGCGCCTAATTTCGTCGTTGTCAGCCCCAACGAGCGACAAAACCTTCTTCACATGGGGGACGTCGTCTTCACCGGGTCGTCGGAGTCTCTCGAGGAAGTCGGCATGTCATCTGCCGTGGTCGCAGAGCCGGTTAATCCCCTCTACCTCAATAGCTTTTGCTTTGCGCTGCGTTTCGAAGACACGACTCGGATTCTCGCGAGCTTCAGCAAGTATCTATTTCGAAGTGAATCGATTAGAAAACAAATCAGGGCGACTGCTAGCGGGGTAACCCGCATCAACATCGCAAAAGCTCGGTTTCTAAGGATTCGAATCCCCGTGCCGCCTCTCGAGGTGCAGCGGGAAATCGTGCAAATACTGGATCAGTTCACTGAGCTGGAAGCGGAGTTGGAAGCGGAGTTGGAAGCTCGACGCCGCCAATATGAGCACTATCGTTCGAGCCTCCTCGAAGCTGTCTCGGCGGATATTGAATGGGCGACGCTGGGGTCGATCTCGACACGTGTTTCTACAGGTGCAACCCCAAAGGCGGGCGCACCCGAGTTTTACAACGGTGGCACAATTCCGTGGCTGCGTACCGGCGAAGTGATCTTTGGTGAAATTTGGGAGACCCAGATGAAAATCACGGATAGAGCACTGAAGGAAACTGGCACATCCTGGATTGCGGAGAACTGCGTCATTGTTGCGATCTCAGGCGCCACAGCGGGGCGATCGGCAATCAACAAGATCGCGCTTACGACGAATCAGCATTGCTGTAATTTGCAGATAGACGAGTCACGCGCTGACTATCGGTACGTCTTTTTCTGGGTCAGCTCCAAGTACGACGAGCTCAAAGCGCTAGGTCGCGGCGCTCGCGGGGACCTCAACTCCCGGTTGATCAGAGATTTCCAAATCCCGATTCCTCCCCTGGAAGAGCAACGTCGAATCGTAACCTTACTCGACAGTTTTGACGCCCTAGTAAACGACGTCAGCATTGGTCTGCCAGCGGAACTTGCAGCCCGTCGTAAGCAATACGAGTATTACCGCGACCGGCTGCTCACGTTCGAGGAGCTAAAGATATGAGTGATGCAACCCCACGCAAATACGATCCAATCGCCATCTCCGCAGAGAGCACAGTCGTCGCTGAGTATGTGGCCGATGCGAAATCCGAAACTGCGTATCAGTCGGAGGCGGATCTCGAGCGTGAGTTGATTCGTCTACTGCAGTCACAGGCGTACGAATACCTGCCTATCACCAGCGAGGCGCAAATCGTCGCTAACGTTCGCACACAGCTTGAGGCGTTGAACGTCATCACTTTCTCCGAAGCGGAATGGACGCAGTTCTTCAGCGAGCGGGTGGCGGGAGCGAATGACGGAATCGTCGAGAAGACGGTTCGAATTCAGGACGATCACGTTCAGCTGCTGAAGCGGGATGATGGTTCGACGAAGAACATTCTGCTGATCGATAAGCAGAACATCCACAACAATCGGCTGCAGGTCATCAACCAGTACGAGATCGGCCGAGGTGATGGCGGTGCTGCCCGTTCGAACCGTTACGACGTGACCGTTTTGGTCAACGGTCTGCCTATGGTGCACATCGAACTGAAGCGGCGTGGTGTCGACATACGCGAAGCGTTCAACCAGATCGACCGGTACCAACGCGAGAGCTTCTGGGCGGGCTCTGGCCTGTTCGAGTACGTGCAACTTTTCGTGATCAGCAACGGCACGCTCACGAAGTACTACTCCAACACCACGCGCCGTCAGCACCTCAGCGAGGCATCCGGATCCAAGCGTGTGCGCAAGACGTCCAACTCGTTCGAGTTCACCTCGTGGTGGGCGGATGCGCAGAACAAACCGATCACCGATCTCACGGCGTTTGCGAAGACGTTCTTCACGAAGCATTCGCTGCTGAACATTTTGACGAAGTACTGTGTCCTCACTGCGGACAAGATGCTGCTGGTGATGCGTCCGTACCAGATCGTCGGGACCGAGCGGATCCTTTCGACGATCGCGATCTCCACCAATTACAAGAAGCTCGGCAAAGTCGATGCCGGCGGATACGTGTGGCACACGACTGGTTCGGGCAAGACCCTGACGTCGTTCAAAGCGGCGCAATTGGCGTCGAAGCTGCCGAGCGTGGACAAGGTGCTGTTCGTCGTCGACCGGAAGGACCTCGACTACCAGACGATGCGCGAGTACGACCGGTTCGAGAAGGGCGCCGCGAACTCGAACACCTCGACGGCGGTGCTGAAGAAGCAGCTCGAAGACCCGGGCGCACGGATCATCATCACCACCATCCAGAAGCTCGCCAACTTCATTGCCGCGAACAAGGGGCATGCGATCTACGACGGTCACGTGGTGATCATCTTCGACGAATGCCACCGGTCCCAATTTGGCGACATGCACACCGCGATCACCAAGGCGTTCAAGAACTACAACCTCTTCGGCTTCACCGGAACCCCGATTTTCGCAGCGAATTCAGGCAGCGGCGGCAACCCGCAGCTGAAAACGACGGAGCAGGCGTTCGGAGAGAAGCTGCACACCTACACGATCGTCGACGCGATCAGCGATAAGAACGTCCTACCGTTCCGCATCGACTACGTCAACACCCTCAAAGTCGGAAACGTCATCGACAAGCAAGTGTCCTCGATCGATACCGAACGGGCGCTGCTCGCGCCGGAGCGGATCAGTCAGATCGTGGCCTACACGCTCGAGCACTTCGACAAGAAAACCAAACGCGCCGAGCACTACACGCTCGGCGAGCGGCGGGTGCGCGGCTTCAACGCCCTGTTCGCGACCGCGTCGATCGATGCCGCCCGGGTCTACTACAACCACTTCCAGATCCTCCAGAAAAACCTCCCGTCGGATCGGAAACTCAAAGTCGGTCTGATCTACTCCTACGGTGCGAACGACGCAGTAGAAGACGGCGCACTCGACGAAGAAGGCTTTGACACCGGAGCGCTGAGCCTGGACGCTAGATCGTTCTTGGACGACGCGATCCAGGACTACAACGAGATGTTCGGCACATCGTTCGATACATCCGCCGACCGGTTCCAGAACTACTACAAAGACCTCTCGCTCAAGCTCAAGCAGCGGGAGATCGACGTCGTCATCGTCGTCAACATGTTCCTCACCGGGTTCGACGCGACCACGATGAACACCCTGTTCGTGGACAAGAACCTCCGCGCCCACGGCCTCATTCAGGCGTTTTCCCGCACGAACCGGATCCTGAACTCGGTCAAGACTTACGGCAACATCGTCAGCTTCCGCGACCTCGAGGAACAGACGAACGACGCGATCGCCCTGTTCGGCAACAAGGACGCCCGCGGCGTTGTGCTGCTCAAACCGTACGACGACTACTACAACGACTACGCCGAGAAAGTCGCGGAGCTGCTGGAGTATTTCCCCCTCGGCGTCCAGATAGTCGGAGAGTCTGCGCAGAAGCAGTTCATCGCGCTGTTCGGCGCGATCCTGCGCCTGCAGAACATCCTGACCTCCTTCGACGACTTCACCGGCCACGAGATCCTCACCGATCGGCAGGGGCAGGACTACCGCAGCGTCTACCTCGACCTCTACGCGGAGTTCCGCAAAGAGAAGGACTCCGACAAGGAGCAGATCAACGACGACATCGTCTTCGAGATCGAGCTCATCAAGCAAGTCGAGATAAACGTCGACTACATCCTCATGCTCGTCCAGAAATACCGCGACGAACGAGGCGACGGGGACGACAAGGAAATCCGTGCAGAGATCTCCCGCGCCGTGGATGCCAGCCCGACACTTAGGAACAAGAAGGACCTCATCGAGGACTTCGTCGAATCGCTGTCCGTCGACGGTGCTATCGATGAAGAATGGCGGGCCTTCATCGAGGCCAAGCGAGCGGCGGAACTCGATGAGATCATTCACGAAGAGGATCTGCGGCCCGAGGAAGCTCGTGCGTTCGTGCAGACCTCCTTCCGAGATGGCGCGCTCCGCGGCAGCGGAACCGCGATCACGAAGATCCTTCCGCCCGCTTCTCGATTCTCGGCCGCCGGCGGGCACGGTGAGAGGAAGCAGCGCGTTCTCGAGAAGCTCGGCGTGTTCTTTGATCGCTACTTCGGACTCGGCGACTGACCTCGGTAGAGGCCAGCGTCGAGTCCGAAGGCGCGAACTTACGCCATCGTGTGTCCGACCCAGGATGCGACGCCAATCGCGACGCAGCCTGTAACGGCCAGGACGATGAACGACCTGAGCGCACGCGTAAAGGACTCGTACTTAGCCTCCGCAATCTTGGCGAGCGCGCCAGCCTGCTCCCATGCTTCAGCGACGCGAGTATCCGCGTCGAAATGGGCCGGAACCTCTGAGCGTTTCGCCATCGCCGGCCAAGAGAAACGGTTGTTGCTCGAAACGCTCCCCACTCGCGGCCTCAGGGCCTTGATGATGTAGTGCGCAGTGACGATCGATGCAGCCCCGACTGTAGCGAGCGCGACGATCAACACTCCGACTAGGCGACCGTCGTGATCGCGAAGAGCCGCAACGATCGACTCCGCCCGTCCCGCCAGAGCTGTCAGCGACACCCCGAGTACCGCAGCCAAGATGGTGATCTTGGTGTCCGCGTTCTTGATCCAGCTCCCGAATTCCTGCATTGCGACCTTGGCGTCGTCCCAGTCCGCTGATCCGTTGGGTGTCGGAGAGTTACGCCGCATCGGATTCGTATCCTTCCATCGGCCAGATGCCCGTGAAGTTCCAATCCACGTAGGCGGCATGCCAGTGTGCAGTCCACCCGACGACCGTCGCGATCGTGTCGGTCGATGGGTCCCAGTCGTCGGCATTCGCTACGCAAAGATTTCCCGAGAGGAACAGGTGAGGTGAATCGACTTGCATACCCCGGACCAGGCGCCGTTTCGGGCGGTCGGGAACAACGGCAGGCAGACCATGATCCAGGCGGTGCTGCATGCGGACACCGAAGACTCCATAGCCAGTGTCGATCGTGCCGACCCAGCTCGGAGGAACTACCTTGGTGGCGGGCGTCTCCGTAAAGCCGGGGAAATACAGGGCCATAGCTTTACGGTCGCGGTCCATGACCTCGTCGTCGAACCACCATGGCTCCGGTGTAGTGGTCAACTTCTCAACAGGGTTCGCCCCGCCGTGGAACGTGTGGGGCTTGATCGGCATGGGTGAGGCCAGCTTGGCCGCTGTCGCGGCGGCAGTGCTCGCGATGTTGCGGAAGATCATCCGCCCGGTCGGGGACACTGCTCGCTGGACGTTGTGGCCGTGCAGTTTGAGGAGATTCGCGATAGTCATGGCGGCCTCAGACAGTCTCGAGCGATCGGCCGGCGAGGTCAGCCATCGCCGACTCCACTTCACTGAGGACCGGTTTCCAGGAGTAATCGAAGTACTTATACGATTTCGTCTCCCCGTCACGGCTGAACCGTTTGGGAGAACCATCCCGCTGCGACAGCACACCAGTGTTGAGAATGTGGCCCGCAAAACTCTCGCCGACAACCATCTCCCAGGAGTTTGCGTACTTCTCGCACTTCGCCGCGAAGTTCGTCGCAAAGCCGTTGATGTTGATCTCGCTGACATCGTCCGTGCCGGTGCGCATGAACACGGCAGTGCCGTAATCCGCGCCGGCACGAGCCTGAAGCGGCTCGATGCCGCGACGCTTCAAAGCAGGATTGAGAGAGTTCGCAACGGCATCCAAGGACGCTGCTGCAGCCGCCGCCGCCAAGGCGACCGCGACACGAGGATCAGCTGACGGGCCGAAACCAGCGAAGAGACCGTCCCCCCGCAAGCCGAGAACGTGGCCGCCTAGGCCATCGACGATCTCGGTAAATCCGCTGAGCACAGCATGCGCAAGATCGGCGACCTCTCCGGGATCATCCCAATACGTGCGGCCCGTGAAATTGGTGAGATCCAGAAAGAGAGAAGCCATTTCGCAGCTCCGCCGCTCGCCGACAAGCAGCTCGTTGTAGAGCGGGTGCCCTGTCTGCAGGGACTCGCCTGCGGCCCGTGCTTTCAGCGTGGTGTTGGGATTGCGAAGGTTGTCATACCGCTCCAGCACTCGTGTGCTGAATGTTGTTGGTGGGGTGTGCATTGTCGTTCCTTACGACTCTTTGGTGCGTTCGTTGAACTCGTCCCGACGGATTTGCCGAAAAAAGCGCTAGAACCGATCACCACTTCGGGGGGCACGCCATGGTCTGGCGGGCCCCGGAATGAAGCATTAGAGTCGTAAGCGTTCGTCTTCCAGAAGAACCCCACGACCCGCGGTCGGTTGTCGGCCTATGAGCTGAACCGCCCTAGGTAGTGCATCAAATAGCCCAGTTTGCGATTGCCGTCGCAACTGGGTTTTTTGTTTCACGACAGAATCTGACTAAGCCTCTCATCGATCTGTAACCACTATATCTGTGGCCACTGACGCCCGACTATCCCTACATGTTGTGGGCGTGTCATCCACAGGTGTGGATAAGTTCGACGACTTATCCACAGTCTTGCGCGATTGAGCGAGTCCGCTAGGCAATCCGGATTCGCCTGACTCTCATCCCCTTTCCCCGAATCGCGTCGGTGAAATTCGTCGATGGAGTGGGAATCGAAGCACCATGGGCGAACGCCATTCGAGCATCTCCCCGTGACTTCTAATGCGGCTGTAGTGTCCGGCGCGCCCATTATGTTTGAGTAAGTCTTCACATCGCCAAAGTTGGCGCGACCCGAAACGGGATCATGAGCGAACAGCACGACAAACTCAGAGTTGCTCTCGGGCAGTGGCGCGATTCACTCGTCAATCTGACCGGGCGAAACCGGCTTCTGAATTACCGCCCGACGAGGGCGTCGACGATAGAATTCGCGGGCGCCACGTCTACTGAGGTCTACGAACGTATCGAGGCACGCAACGGCGCTTACACGATAGGAACCCGGCCTCCCTCGCGGTCCAAGCCCGCCGGTGCGTCAGACGTCGAATCTCTCGAGGACGAAGTCCTAGAAGTGCTCGTCGAGTTTGACTACGGCAGCGATACGGCCAATCTGCATGCGGACAAAACTCAACTCGAGGTCGACCGCACGCTGAAACGTCTGGCCGCCGATGCCCGTCGCGAGTACGTCGACAAAGGTATCTCCGTTCTCTACACGGCCTTCGGCGTACTGAAGTGGACGGATGACTCGGGAGACGCAAGAACGAGCCCGCTAATCCTGGTGCCCGTCAGTCTGGTCAGTGACGGCCCGAAACAGCCATTGCGACTCCACTTATCGGACGATGAGATGTCCACCAATCCCGCTCTTGCACTCAAGCTCGCTGAGTACGGAATCGTTCTTCCCTCGACTGAGCAGGTCGATGAGGCGATGTCCTCGAGTGGAATCTCTGGAGGAATCGACCTCTTCCGAGAAGTGAAGTGGCCGGACGACTGGGCAGTCGAAGATTTTGCTGTTCTGGCGAACTTCGCGTTCGCCAAGGAAGCGATGTATAGAGACCTGCTCGAGAACGAGGAGACCGTCCTCGGCAGCGAGGTACTCCAGGCGATGGCGGGAATCGCTCCGCAGATTGGCCAGAGTTTCTCCTTCGACGAGATCGAATCTGATCAAATCGATACGATCTCTCCGCCAGAGACCACGCCGATGATTCTCGACGCAGACTCGAGTCAGCGCGCTGCGATCACCGCCGCAATTCAAGGCAAGAGCTTCGTCCTCGACGGACCGCCCGGCACAGGGAAAAGCCAAACCATCGCCAACATCATCGGCACCCTTGTCGGAAGTGGCAAAAGAGTTCTCTTCGTTTCGGAAAAAGCCGTAGCTCTCGACGTGGTTCGTGACAGATTGAAATCACGCGGTCTGGACCCGTTCGTCCTTGAACTGCACAGCCACAAGGCTGTGCGAAGCGAGGTAGCTGCGCGTCTGGGTCAGTCACTCGACATGGTTCCAATCCCCCCTTCCGCCATGGATCCTGCAGCGGTAGAGCAGACCCGCGAACTACGGCTGTCACTAAGCGGCTACGCCGACGCCATGAACGAGAAGCGGCTACCCCTCGGGCGGAGCCTTCACGCAGTCCTGGGCGACCTGGCGCGACTCGAATCGACGCGACTCACCCCACCGATGCAGATCGACATCGACAGCCTCGACAGCAGGCGCCTCGGCGCCATCAAGGACGAGGCGGTAAAACTCGCGTCCTTGTGGAACGTCAGCGTCGAGGGCGACCAGTACCTGTGGTGGGGCTTGCAGGACAACGGCTCACTACCGTTCGATATACAACAGGCACTCGGCGCACTCCAGCAGTTCCAGAGCGTGCTCGACGAGGTCTCGGTAGTGAGCACCGAGTTCTCCTCCACGCCGTTGGACAGCGGTAGCGAGCTTCACGACCTCCTCGCCGCATGGCACTCCCACCCCGAGTTCAGCGACGAGCGATGGCTCACACAACACGCAGCAACCGAACTCGCCACTGCCGCAGACCGAATCAAGAATCGAGTATCCGAGCGCACCCACGCGGAGCAGGAGTCATTACGCGCCGCCGGCGAGAACTGGGCAAACCTCCCGGTCCTCGCTCCCGACACGATGCCTACACCGTCCGCGGCCCTCGCAGCTTGGTGGCCCCAGATCGAGAACGGCAAGCGCGCAGAAATGAATAAGCGCGCGGCTACTGCGGATTCAGCCTCCGCCGTACTAACCAAGCTGACCGCAACCATCCGAACGATAACGGACAGCTTTGGCCTCGCGACGCCCTCAGGGCCGGCGGAGGTCATCTCGATGATCGAAATAGCAGAGGTTGCCCTAGGAGACACCCCGCCGCTCGCCGAATGGCTCGCGCCGCACAAGCTCGACCAAGTCGAGGGCGCTCTCGCGACTGTGCGTTCGGCTATGGCTGCAGAAGAAACGGCAAAGCAGTCAGCATCGAGCATGTTCGACGAGCTGGCATTGGGATCCGATCTAGCAGGCCTGATCCAACGGTTTTCCGCGAACTCGTCATTCTTCGGCAGGTTCAAGCGGGAATACAAGACAGACCTCTCGGAACTTGCACGCATCTGCAAAGGCGATCCGAAACAAGCCATCACCTCGCTGCCGCTCGCCCAGAACTGGTCGCTTGCCCGGGAATCACGAGTCGCCGCCGAAGCCGACCTCGGATCATCGGCGGGAAGCTACTTCGACGGACCTTCGACGGACTGGGCGCGCACCACTCAGGCAATCGCCGGAACCCGTCGCGTCCTCAGCCCCGGCGTC
>Ga0247812_10001868_pt1 | contig 11870 bp, 6 predicted proteins | sample UWRJL149409B1_FD_178011 | JGI IMG/M metagenome (GOLD analysis project Ga0247812, IMG submission 178011) | Plant litter microbial communities from Arlington Agricultural Research Station in Wisconsin, United States - UWRJ-L149-409B-1 | ecosystem: Environmental > Terrestrial > Plant litter >...
CCGGGCCGTCGTCGAGTTCGGCGGTGACAACATGGACCGAGCAACCTGCGACGGTGTCGCCCTGGGCCAGCGCGCGCTCGTGGGTGTCGAGGCCCTTGTATTTCGGCAGCAAAGAGGGGTGGATGTTGACCATCCGGCCCTCCCAGCCGGCGACGAATTCGGGGGGCAGGATGCGCATGAATCCCGCAAGAGCGATATATTCGGCGCCGGAAGCCCTGATCTGAACGTCGAGCGCCTTGAAGAACCGCGATTTGTCCTTTGGCGAGGGCTTGGGTAAACCGATGGCAGGAACGCCTTCGGCGATAGCTACAAGCAGACCGGCCGCATGCGGATTGTCGCTTGCAACCAAAACGATTTCAAACGGACAGTCTGATGCTTTCGCAGCGTATATCAACGCGGCCATGTTGGTGCCGGTGCCGGAAATTAGAACGGCAATGCGCGCTTTCTTCATGCGAAATCACCTAATTCCGTTCGTGTGGAGCGAAGTCGAGACACCTTAGGAACTGCCCCCACGTCCCTCGACTACGCTCGGGACGAACGGGGGCGGGGGACGGAACAGGTCCACACCTCACCCAAGATGAACCGCATTCCACGCATCCCGCGCGCTCCAGCTTTCCCCCGGGCCGGAAACCGTGCACCCGGTCTCGCCCGCCTCGATCCGACCGATCGCATGAACCGTCTCGCCCGCGGTTTCCAGTTCGCGCGTGACCGCATCGGCATCCGCCGCATCCACCACCAGCGCCATGCCGATCCCGCAATTGAAGGTGCGCGCCATCTCGCCGGGCTCGATATTGCCCTGCGCCTGGAGGAAAGCCATCAGTCGCGGCTGTTCCCAGGCACCGGCATCGACATGGGCGTGGAGACCCACCGGCAGGACGCGGGGAATATTCTCGAGCAGGCCGCCGCCGGTGATGTGCGCCAGCGCCTTGATCCTGCCCGAGCGGATCACGGGGAGCAGCGACTTCACATAGATGCGCGTGGGCGCCATCAGTGCATCGATCAGGATCACATCCTGGTCGAACAGCGCCGGGCGATCGAGCTTCCAGCCGCGATCCGCGGCGAGTCGCCGCACCAGTGAGAAGCCGTTGGAATGGACGCCCGAGGAAGCGACGCCCAGGATCACCTGCCCAGCCTCGACGCGGTTGCCGGTGATCGCCTGATCGCGCTCGACCGCGCCCACGCAGAAGCCCGCGAGATCGTAATCGCCCGGCGCATACATGCCCGGCATTTCCGCGGTCTCGCCGCCGATCAGCGCGCAGCCCGCCTGGATGCAGCCTTCCGCGATGCCGGCGATGACGCGCTCGGCGATGCCGCTCTCCAGCTTCCCAGTGGCGTAATAATCGAGGAAGAACAGGGGCTCGGCGCCCTGGACGATAAGATCGTTGACGCACATCGCCACCAGGTCGATGCCGACGCCATCGTGCCGGTCATGCTCGATCGCCAGCTTGAGCTTGGTGCCCACGCCATCGTTCGCCGCGACCAGCAGCGGATCGGTATAACCCGCGGCCTTGAGATCGAAGAACCCGCCGAATCCGCCCAGTTCGGCATTGGCGCCGGGGCGGCGGGTGGATTTGGCGAGCGGGCCGATGGCGCGCACCAGCGCATTGCCCGCGGCGATCGAGACGCCGGCCTTGGCATAGGAATAGCGTTCGGATGTGTTGTCTTTGGAGTCCATGTGACGCGCCTACTCATATCGCGCTTGGATTTCCACGCCCAAGTCGCCAAAAGGGCGCCGTGATTGCCATCAAACGCCTTTTTCGTCCGGTTCCTGTGTTCCTTGCCCTCGCTGCTTTGGGCGGCGGGAGCGCCATCGTGCTCGCGCAGATGGAGGCGGGGCTGCGCGGCATCGCACCCATCGACACCTCCGGCAGCTTCGAAGTGACCGGGGTGCTGGTGGATGTCCATGACAAGACCGCCGATGCCGCGCGGCACGGCGGCTGGCGGCTGGCGCAGCGCAAGGCGTGGCGGATGCTGTGGGCCAAATATCATGGCGGGGCGGGCATCCCCGCGCTCTCCGACGGAACGCTCGATTCGATCGTGAGCGGGATCGAGGTGGAGAATGAGCAGATCGGCCCCAATCGCTATATCGCGAAGCTGGGCGTGCTCTTCGATCGCGCGCGCGCCGGGCAGATATTGGGCGTGGGCGGCGGTGTCGCGCGGTCCTTGCCCCTGCTCGTGATCCCGCTGCAGGGATCCGGGGGAAGGCCGCAGACCTTTGCCGATACCGAATGGCAATCCGCCTGGGCGCGCTTTCGTGCCGGCAGCGGATCGATCGATTATGTCCGCCCGCGCGGCACCGGGCCCGATGCGCTGCTGCTCAATCCCGGCCAGGTGACGCGGCGCAGCCGGATCTGGTGGCGCGCCCTGCTCGATCAATATGGCGCCGCCGATGTGCTGGTGCCCAAGGTCACGCTTTCGCGCCAATGGCCCGGCGGGCCGGTAATCGGCTATTTCACCGCCTGCTACGGGCCGGACGATATCGTGCTCACCCGCTTCACCCTGCGCGCCGAGAACAGCGCTGCGCTGGCGCAGATGCTGGACGAGGGCGTCAAGCGGATGGACGAGGCCTATTCCTCCGCGCAGGTTGAAGGCCGGCTGCGGCCCGATCCGACGCTGATCATTGAGGAACCCGTCGATCCTGCCGACCTGGAAGAGGAAGACGGCCTGCTGGAGGAGATGACGCCGGGCGCGGGCAACGCCGCCAATCCGGCCGCGGGCAGCAGCACGATCATCATCCAGTTCGAGACGCCCGATTCCGCCGCGGTGATGCGCGGCGAAAGCGCCGTGCGCAGCCTGCCCGGCATCGGCGGCGCGGAGACGACCAGCCTGGCGATCGGCGGTTATTCGGTGATGCGGGTGAGCTATGCCGGCGACGCCGCGACCTTGCGCCAGGCGCTGACCACCCGCGGCTGGCGCGTGGAGGAAGCGGGCAGCGGCCTGCGCATCCGCCGCGCCGGACCGGCGTCCCAGGGGACGGGCGACAATGTTACTGGTGGCTGATTTTTTGGCGGTTGAGCGGGCATGAGCCAGATCGCGCTGCCGCTCGACTGGCCGGCGGACGAAACCGATGCCGATTTCATCGTCAGCGCCTCCAATGCCGCCGCCGTGCGCCATCTGGAGCATGTCGCCACCTGGCCCGTATGGGCGACGATGCTGACCGGCCCGCGCAAGTCCGGGCGCAGCCTGCTCGCGCGGATCTTCGTGCTCAAGTCCGGCGGCACGCTGATCGACAATGCCGAAGAACAGAATGAGGAGCGCATCTTCCACGCCTGGAACGCCGCGCAGGAGAGCCGCCATCCGCTGCTGATCGTGTGCGATCGCGCGCCGCCCGAATGGCGTCCGCGGCTGGCCGATCTGCGCTCGCGCCTCTCGGCAACCCCCGCGATCCGGCTCGGCGAGCCCGACGACCAGTTGATCGACCGGCTGATCGAACGCCTGCTGGGCTCTCGTGGCATTGTGACCCGCCCCGAATTCCGCGCCTATGTCGTCACGCGGATCGAGCGCAGTTTCATCGCGGTGCAGCGCTTCGTGGATCTGGTCGATCAGGCGGCGCTGGCACGACGCGCGAAGATCGGGATTCCGCTCGCAAAACAGGTGCTGGCGGAAATGGGTGTAATCGACGAGTCACGACTCCTGGTGTAGACAGGGGGGATGAGCAGCAATCCCCTCCCCATCTTCCCCGGCAATGACGATGACGCGCGCGACCTCCCCGCGCTGAGCGGATCGCGCTATTTCAACCGCGAACTGAGCTGGTTGGCGTTCAACCGCCGCGTGCTGGAGGAAGCGACCAACCGCGCGCATCCCCTGCTGGAGCGGCTGCGCTTCCTCTCCATCTCGGGAAACAATCTCGACGAATTCTTCATGGTGCGCGTCGCCGGCCTTAAGGGCCAGCAGCTCCAGGCGGTGGAGCAGCGCTCACCCGACGGCATGACCGTCTCGCAGCAGCTCGCCGCGATCGCGGTCCAGGCGGATCTGCTGATGAGCGACCAGCAGGCGATCTGGCTGGCGATCCGCGACGAACTCGCTGGCGCCGATGTGGCAGTGCTGGGCGTGAACGATATCGCGGGCGAGGATGCCGCCTGGCTGCGCACCCATTTCCGCGAGCAGATCTTCCCGATCCTCACCCCCCAGGCGCTGGACCCGGCGCATCCCTTTCCGTTCATTCCTAACAAGGGGCTGAGCGTGATCTTCGATCTCGTCCGCCTCTCGGACGGGGAGAGCATCCGCGAATTGCTGATGGTGCCCGCCACCATCCCGCGCTTCGTGCGCATGCCCGGCGAATCAGCGCGCTATGTCTCGATGGAGACGATGCTGCGGCGCTTCTCGGACATGCTCTTCCCCGGGTACGAAGTCATGGGATCGGGCGCCTTCCGCATCATCCGCGACAGCGATCTGGAGATCGAGGAGGAAGCCGAGGATCTGGTCCGTCATTTCCGCAGCGCGATCAAGCGGCGGCGGCGGGGCAGGGTGATCCGCCTCAAATTGGAAAGCGGGATGACCCCGCAGGTCGAGGAACTCGTGAAGCTCGAACTGGGCGGCGGAGACGCCCTGATCACAGAGACCGCGGGCTTCCTGGGAATTGGCGAGCTGGAGCAATTGGTGGACGAAGATCGTCCCGATCTCAAGTTCATCCCCTATGCGCCACGCTTTCCCGAGCGCATCCGCGAGCATGGCGGCGATTGCTTCGCCGCGATCCGCGCCAAGGACATCATCGTCCATCACCCCTATGAGACGTTCGACGTGGTGCTGGCCTTCCTCAAGCAGGCCGCGGGCGATCCCGATGTGGTGGCGATCAAGCAGACTTTGTATCGCGCGGGCAAGCAATCCGCGGTGATCAAGGCGCTGATCGACGCGGCGGAGGCCGGCAAGTCGGTCACCGCGGTGGTCGAATTAAAGGCGCGGTTCGACGAGGAGCAGAATCTGCTCTGGGCCTCGGCGTTGGAGCGCGCGGGCGTGCAGGTGGTCTATGGCTTCATCGACTGGAAGACCCATGCCAAGATCTCGATGGTCGTGCGGCGCGAGGGCGGCGCCTATCGTACCTATTGTCACTTCGGCACGGGCAATTATCACCCCGTCACCGCGCGCATCTATACCGATATGAGCTTCTTCACCGCCGATCCCCGCGCGGGGCGCGATGCGGCGCAGATATTCAACTACATCACCGGCTATGTCGAGCCGACGTCGCTCGAGATGCTGTCCATGTCGCCCAAGGGGCTGCGCACCCGGCTGTGCGAGCTGGTGGACGACGAGATCGCGCATGTCCGTGCCGGGCGGCCTGGGGCGATCTGGGCCAAGATGAATTCGATCGTGGATCCCGCGATCATCGAGAAGCTCTACGAAGCGAGCAATGCCGGAGTGCGGATCGAGCTGATCATCCGCGGCATCTGCTGCCTCAAGCCCGGCGTGGCGGGCATGTCCGAGAATATCCGCGTCAAATCCGTGGTCGGCCGCTTCCTCGAGCACAGCCGGATCTGGGCCTTCGGCAATGGCAAGGACCTGCCCAATGACGGCGCCAAGGTCTATATCTCTTCGGCGGACTGGATGCCGCGCAATTTCGATCGCCGGGTGGAATATATGCTGCCGATCGAGAATCGCACGGTGCACGATCAGGTGCTGGACCAGGTGATGCTGGCCAATCTGCTCGACAATGAGCAGAGCTGGGAGCTGGAGCCGGACGGCGAATATACCCGCTTCGAACCGGGCGACCGGCCGTTCAACCTGCACCGCTATTTCATGACCAATCCGTCGCTCTCGGGCCGCGGCGCCTCGCTGCGCAACAGCGATGCCGTGCCGACCTTGAGCCTGCGGCGGCGGCGCTAGAGCTTCGGTCGCCTGGCCGCGAGCATTCGATCAGCTTCCGCCTGCGGCAGAGGGCGGGCGAAATGATAGCCTTGGATGGCGGTGCATCCGATTTGCATCAGCCGATCCGCTTGCGCCTGGGTCTCCACGCCCTCGGCCACGATATTGACCTCCAGCGCCATGCCCAGCTTGATGATCAGCTCCACGATCGCATGGTTCTGGCGGTCGGTGCCCACGCCATCGATGAAGGATTTGTCGATCTTGATCGTGTCGATCGGATAGCGATTGATATAGCTCAGAGAGGAATAGCCGGTCCCGAAATCGTCCAGCGCGATCCGTATGCCCATGCCGCGGATGCGCGCGATCGTCTCTGCGACGTCCGGCGAATGATGCAGGAAGATTCCCTCGGTAATCTCCAGCTCCAGCGATTGCGGGCGCAAGCCGAATTCGCCCAGCACGTCGCTCAGATGCGCCGCGAATCCAACATCCACGAATTCGGCGGCGGAGGTGTTGACGCTGATCCGCAGGTTGGGGTCTGAAAATTGGGCCTGCCACTGGGCCAGTTGCGCGCAAGCCTGGCGCAGCACCCAGCGATCGATCTTGCGGATCAGGCCGATCTCCTCGGCCACCGGAACGAAATCGGCCGGCCCGATGTGGCCGCGGACGGGATGATCCCAGCGCAGCAGCGCTTCGAAGCTGAGGATCGCGCCGGTCGCGGGATGGACGATCGGTTGATAGGCCAGATGGAATTCGTCCCGTTCGAAGGCGCGCCGCAGATCGGTCTGGAGCGCCAGCCGGGCCACCGCATCATCATGCATGGAGGCATCGAAAATCGCATAATCGCCATAGCCCGCGCGCTTGGCTTCATACATGGCGATATCGGCGTCGCGCATCAGATCGTCGGGCAGCGCGCTGGGCTCGCCGACGTGAACGATGCCGATGCTGCAGGAGGGGAACACGCTTTGCCGCCCGAGCTGGACGGGTTTGCGCAGCGCCTCGATAATGTCTTCGGCCACCCGCACGGGCGTCGCCAGATCCGGGGCGTCCTCGATCAGGATGGCGAATTCGTCGCCGCCGATGCGCGCCAGCGTGTCCTGCGCGCGGACGCACTGGCGCAGACGCTGGGCCACTTCCTTCAGCAGCCGATCCCCTTCGAGATGGCCCAGGCTGTCGTTGACGATCTTGAATCGATCCAGGTCGAGAAACAGCACGGAGCATGCCGTGGGGCCATCCGCCTGATCGCGGGCCAGCGCCTTTGCCAGGCGTTCCATGAAGAAGGCGCGGTTGCGCAGCCGCGTCAGGCTGTCGTGAAAGGCCGCGTAAAGCAGCTCGGCCTCGACGCGCTTGCGTTGCAGGATCTCGGCAGTGAGCGCCTGATTTTCGATCTCTGCGCTCCGCACGCGCGCGGTCAGTTCCGCGGCGATCTTGCGCTCGGTGATGTCGCGCTGCACGGAGACCCAATGGGTGAACCAGCCGAGCTCATTGGCAACGGGCACGATGCTCAATTCTACCCAGAATTCACTGCCGTCCTTGCGATAATTGATCAATTCGATCTCGATCGGCTCCCAAGCGGCGAGTGCCGCACGTAGTTTCTCGCGGGCGGCGGGATCGGTCCTCGGCCCCTGCAGCACGCGCGGGGTCAGGCCGATCACCTCTTCCGCGGCATAGCCGGTCGCCTGGGTAAAGGCGGCATTGCAATATAAGATGCGCGGCCCGGGCAGATCGATCGGATCGGCCTCGGTGATGACGATCGAATCCCGCGCGTGGACGGCAACGGATTCCAGAAGCCGCAGCCGCTCCAGCGTCGCCCGGTTTTCCTTGCTGTCGATCCGATCGACCTGGTCCTTGAGCTGTGCGAGCGCGAGCAGCGTCGCCAGGTGCGCCGCATGCGCATGCAGGACGTAGATTTGCGCGGAATTCAGCGGCGGCCGATCTGCGTCGTGCAGCACCATCAGAAAGGCGATATCGTCGCCCGGAACGGGCACGGCGGTGGCGAAGCGCACTTTGGCACCGTTTTCGCCGCCAAAGGCGATCGCCGTGACGGAATCGCCATTCGCGGGAAGTCGCAAAGGGTTCGTCAGCCCTTCGGAAAGTCCGTCGCTGGTGATGGGAAACACCCCGGATAGCGGTCCCGCCTTTGGCCCCGCGACGACGACAAGTTCGCCATCCACGGCACGACACACCGTGGCCGCCGCGCAGCGCGCGGCACGCGCCGCCAGCATCAGGACGCCATCGACTGCCGTATGCTGCGTCGATGGCGCGCCAAGCGACGAAAGCACGTCATCTTCCTTTTTCGCGGGTAGGACGGGCATGTCGATCAGCATCGTTTCTCCTTGGGTGGGCAAAGAACCGGCAAAGTCAAGGAGATAGCCACGTGAGCGGACGCAACCGAAATGCCATTTATTCTGTCACAATCTTTCAGTCGCAGAGAAACGTGCTGCATCGGAAAACGATCCGATCCGCGCAGATGGGGCACTCTCTTTCGCTGCGCAAATGGACGGCAACCCCAGAAAAGCGCGGGTAGAGGCCAAGCGCACTGGCGCCGACCATCGAAAAAGCTTATCATAGGTTATCGCCGACACGATCGTGGAGCATTTGGTGACGGAGGGATTGTGACGATCCCTCGCTCACGGAGGCGCCACAATGAATCATGATATTCATATGCCATTGATGATAAGGCAAAGATCATTGCCGGCGTGTGGGACGTGCCGTGGCCTTCTTCGTCATCTCTCCCTCCAGATCGCGGCGTGACCGGTTTCGACCCGAAGGGATCGAGCGCCCTTGCGGCGACATCCTGCTCCATCGTCATCACCGATTGCGAGCGGCCGGACAATCCGATCGTCTATGCCAATGCCGCTTTCTCCGCGCTGTCGGGCTATCCGCTCGAAGAGATCATCGGCCGTAGCTGCAGCTTTCTTCACGGCCCCCATACCTGCGCACAGGCGCGCGCCGATATCGGCGCGGCGATCGCGGCACGATGCGGCATTCGGCGGGAAATCCTGAATTATCGCAAGGACGGTACCCATTTCTGGAATGACCTGACGATCGATCCGATCCGCAATGCAGCGGGTCTCGTGACCGGCTTCATCGGCGTTCAGCAACTGATACACGGCGCCGATCCCGAAAATGAAGACGAGCCGGAACAGAATCTGCGGCTGGCCCATATCGCGCAGCATATCCATGGCTATGTCTATCGGCGGGTGATGCGCATCGATGGCCGGATCGAAATGATCTACACGAGCCCCTCCAGCCGCCGGCTGCTCGGGATCGAAGCCGGCCATATGCAGCAGCCGTTCCATGACTATGTCCATCCGGACGATCAGGCCGCCCTTTCGGCCGCCATCCGCCATTCGGCCGCCAAGATGTCGATCTTCCGCGAAGAGTTTCGCCTGGTGGATGTCGCCGGCGTGTCCCATTGGATGCGGAGCGACGCGCCGCCGCGGCGCATGGCGAACGGGGATATCGTCTGGGACGGGGTGGCGATCGAGATCGACGCCGAAAAAAGGTGGGAACGGGAAATCTCCCATCAGGCGCAAAGCGATCCGCTGACCGGGCTGCTCACTCGGGCGGCATGGCATGAGGCGCTGGAAGAGCACATGAAAGTGTCGCGGCGCACGGGGGGCAGCTGCGCCATCATCTGTGTGGACATTGCGGAGTTCGCCGCCCTGAACCATCGGCTGGGCCAATGGATCGCCGACGACGTGCTGCGCGAGGCCGCGTCGCGGCTCGCCAGCGCCACGGCAGCGGCGGGCGGCATCGGCGCCCGCCTGGGGGGCGATGAATTCGCGCTGCTGATCCCGCAGTGCACCGACGAGACCATGCTGGCGGCGCTGGCCGACGCGGCGGGAGAGGCGCTGGCCCGGCCGATGCTCATCGCCGGCAAGCAGATCGCGATCCGCTGCTGCGTCGGCGCGACCCTGCATCGCGAGCCGCAACCGGACGATACCGATCTGGCGGACATCACCGACGAGATCATGAAGCAGGCCGAACTCGCATTGCGCTGGTCGAAGCAGAGCGGCCCCGGCACCCGCATCCTCTATTCGCTGCAACTGGACGATCGCTTTCGCAACCAGGCTGTGCTGGCCCGCTCGCTGGAACAGGCGATCGCCGGCGACGAGCTGGAGCTTCATTACCAGCCTCTGGTCGATCTGGCATCCGGCCGGATCGTTTCCGCTGAGGCGCTGGTGCGGTGGAAACATCCCACGCTGGGGATCCAGCGGCCCGATCTGTTCATTCCCCTGGCCGAGGCAATGGGATTGATCGTGCCGCTCGGCCGCTGGGTGCTCGAACGCGCCATGCGGCAATCCACGCGCTGGCGGGATGCCGGGCTTTCCCCGCCGCCGATCGCGATAAACGTGTCGGGCAGCCAGCTGGTCGATCCGGGGTTCATTGCTTTGGTGGAAGAGGCGCTGCGCAGCAGCGGCGCCGATGCCAGCGATTTCGAGCTGGAACTGACCGAAGGCCTGTTGATCGAGCCTTCGCCGCAGGTGATGGCATCGCTCCATGCGCTGCGGACTCTGGGCTTCACCATCACCATCGACGATTTCGGCAGCGGCCACGCCACCTTCCGCTATCTGCGCGATTTCCCCATCGACAAGCTCAAGATCGACCAGATCTTCGTCCGCAAACTGGTCATGGGATCGACCGACGCGCTGATCATCCGGGCGGTGGTGTCGCTGGCGCGCAGCATGGGTGTGGCTTTCGTTGCCGAAGGGATCGAGACCGAGATGCAGCGGGATTTCCTGCTGCGCGAGGGCTGCGAGATCGGCCAGGGCTATCTCTTCAGCATGCCCCTGCTCGAGGAAGACTTCGGCTGGATGCTCGCGAATCACGCCCTGCTGCCGCTTCGCCCGGGCGAGAGCGGCGCGCAAACGGACCCCCCTCTTGAAAGCCAAGCAGCATGACGGAAATCGCCTCTCCGGAGGATCGAGCAAAATCCCCCGCGGCAACGCCGATCGCAAAGGTCATCACGGGGATCGAAGGGTTTGACGAGATCAGCGGTGGCGGTCTCCCGCGGGGGCGGCTGACCGCCATCGTCGGGACGGCGGGCGCGGGCAAGACCGTCTTTGCACTACAGACGCTGGTCAATCGGCTGGCACAGCTGGGCGAGCCGTGCATCTTCGTCACCTTCGAAGAGCCGATCGCCCGAATCCGCAGCAATGTGGCGTCGTTCGACTGGCCAGCCGATGCGCTGGACGAGGACCGTTTCTACTTCGTCGATGCGCGCATCCCGGAAGACGCCGTCGTCACGGGCGCATTCGATCTCGATGGCTTGCTTGCCGGCCTGAGCGCGCTGAAGGACGAGATCGGCGCGCGCCATATCGTGTTCGACGGGATCGATATGCTGCTGAGCAGCCTGCAGGACGAGCGGCTCGAACGGCAGGAACTGCTTCGGCTCGACAGTTGGATCCGCCGATCGGCGCTTTCCGCGATCATCACCGTTAAGACCTTCGGCGCCGGAGACCGGGATCAGATCCGCGCCGATTTCCTGCAATATATGACCGACTGCCTGATCATCCTGGGCGAGACCGTCACCGCTACCGGCTCGTCGCGCGCCCTGCGCATCGCGAAATACCGCGGCTCGGGATTCGCGGCAAACCCGGTTCCCGTCGTGATCGGTGCGTCGGGCATGGACGTCATCGCCTTCAAGGGCGCGCGGATCGGCTATCCGATGTTCACCGATCGGGTCTCCTCCGGCGTCGGCCGGCTGGATGCGCTGCTAAACGGCGGGTATCTGCGCGGCAGCAGCACTCTCATTTCCGGCTCGCCCGGTACGTCGAAGACCAGCCTGGGCGCCAGCTTCGCCGCGGCGGCCTGCGCGCGCGGCGATCGGGCCCTGCTGATCAGCTTCGATGAAAGCGTGGCCCAGATCGTGTCCAACATGAAGTCGATCGGCATCGATCTGGCGCCCCATGTGGATGCGGGGCGGCTCACCATCGCCTCTTTCCTGTCCGGCGGGCGCAGTCCGGAAGAACATTTCATCGAAATCCGCAATCTGATGAAGCGCAAGAAGCCGGATTGCATGGTGATGGATCCGATTTCTGCGCTGCCCAAGGCCGATTATCCCTTTT
>Ga0247812_10001869_pt1 | contig 11869 bp, 13 predicted proteins | sample UWRJL149409B1_FD_178011 | JGI IMG/M metagenome (GOLD analysis project Ga0247812, IMG submission 178011) | Plant litter microbial communities from Arlington Agricultural Research Station in Wisconsin, United States - UWRJ-L149-409B-1 | ecosystem: Environmental > Terrestrial > Plant litter >...
CGCTTATGCTAGCGTTAAGCCCGAAATTATGCTACAATTACCTCTGTTATGGCTTCAAGACTTCCAACAGTTGCGATTATCGGTCAAGCGAACGTCGGAAAGAGTTCGCTTTTTAATCGTTTTGTAAAAAGTAAACAAGCTATCGTTGCACGCGAAGCGGGAACAACTCGCGACAACGTTCTCGGTAAGGTAAATCACCTTGACCACACCTTCTGGATGGTCGACACCGCCGGTCTTAAAGACCCTAATGATGATTTCGAAGCATCTATTCAAGAGCAAATTACTGAAGCTGCTGATGCTGCTGATGTCATCCTCGTAATGGTTGACGGTACTCAATATGCCAGCGACGAAGACCGCATCGTGGCGAAGAAAGCCCTCAAAAGCAAAAAGCCAGTTATTCTTCTAATTAACAAAACCGACCTTGCCGGCGCACTTCCTAACAGCGAGTACCTTCGCCTTGGTATTAAAGACATTATCCGCACAAGTGCTGAACATGGTTCAGGTGTCCTCGAGACTCTCGATACCGTTACTGACATGATTCCTGCAATGAGCGAGCGCGATGACCCAGATACTATCGTAGTGTCACTTATCGGTCGTCCAAATGTTGGTAAGAGCAACTTGTTCAACACCCTTGCAGGCAAGCAACAAGCACTCGTTGCAAACATCGCTGGTACAACTCGCGACATCAACCGCGTCCGTGTTAAATACAAAACCCAAACTATCGAACTCCTCGACACCGCCGGTATGCGTAAGCCCGGTAAGCAAGAAGTAGGAATTGAAAAGTTCTCTGTACTTCGTAGCCTGCAAGCTATTGAAGAGAGTGATATTTGTTTCCTCTTAATGGACGTAAACGAACTAAACACACAGCTTGACCAACGTCTTGCTGGTATCATCGACGAAGCAGGCAAGGGCCTTGTTATCGTTGTCAGTAAATGGGACAGCGTTGAAGAGAAAGACGCCTTTACTCGCGACTCACTCGCACCTAAAATTGCTTCAAACTTTAAATTCGTTCCTTGGGCACCGCTGATTTTTACTAGTAGCGTTACTGGTCAGAACGTTTCTAAACTATTTGATCTTATTCTTGAAATCGATGCTCGTCGTCACCAAGAAGTTAAAACTCGTAAACTAAACGACATGTTGCAAAACGTTGTTTCACGCCACCCACCTGCAGGTCTTAAAAACACCCACCCTAAACTTCGTTACATGGTGCAAACCGATACATCACCTCCATGGTTTGTTATCTACGGAAGCAACTTGAAGTTTATTCACTGGAGCTACAAACGTCACCTCGAGCGTATTATGCGTGAAGAGAACGACTTTATCGGGACTGCTATTCGTTTTAGTTTCCGCGACGAGAAGCAAATTAAAGCGAACCGTGAAAAAGCTGAAGAAGAAGCTAAGAATGCTGCTAAAGCACTCACTAATCCTGAAATTCTTGCCGACGGCGAAGCTGAAGTTGAAGTAGTTAAAACTGAGGTTAAAGCAAAGCCTACTCCTAAAGTTGAAGTTAAACCTGTTGGTCTCGCTAAAGCAGCTAAGCCACAAGTGAAGCCTAACTACAAAGCTAAGGCAATCACCAAAGCTTCTAAGGGTACAAAAAAACCGTTCAAAAACGGCAAATAAAATCTTACAAATTGTAGTTCAGCCCTGAGGCCCGTCTCGAAAGAGAGGGGCCTCAGAAGCTATTGGGTGAACGGAGGTTACGGAAGACGGTGTTGCTGGTTCTGGTGCCGACGCTCTGCGCGGTTGTCCTCGCATTCGTTAAGCGTTGCGTTCCATTCTTTCCACCAGTAAAACTCGAGGAATATGACCACGCTAGCGCCCAGATATCCCACGGCATGCATCCAGGGAGTGAGCCAGTGGCTTTCTTCCCCAAGTGCAACGACGAGGAACATGTAAAAAATCACACCAGCCCCAACGAGACCCAGACCGTAGCCATTTTCTCTCGTCATGATCGCCCGATCGCTCTCTGCCTGATACTGTTTGAGTTTTTCACGACCACTTGCAAGCGCAAAAACTGCGATTGCAAGGACAACCATTACTGCAAATGAGATAACGTTCATCATTCCTCCAGTTACTTCGAGTGAATTACAGAGTCGTAACGCTTCGGACCTGTGTGCAACTTGTTGAAAGCCGCCATACGTTTGAGCATTACCACAAACACAATGACACAACCAACAAGCATAGCAACAGCCGCAATCAACGCAATGAGGCTTAACACCGAGTGCTGATTTACCGCGAAGATGACGAGCCATACCGTCCAAACAAGAAACGTTATGGCATACGGGCTCAAAGAGCCATTCGCACCCCTTTGGATGAGCACTCTTTTCCCGTACGTGTCGACGTGCATACCACGCCCATTCTCGACTAGCTCCTCGTGCTTTTGCAGCATGTGAAAATACCCGAGCAGCGTAAGCAGCACGACAACGGTGGCATAAAACAGCCCTGCGAATAATGTTACTTCCCAGGAGTTCAAACTAGATTCCATATAATTCCGTTCTAAAGGTTCGAGTTCCACAATTTTGCAGCAAAACTAAGGTTATATTATAGCATAAATACAATACTTTTTCAATACGGTACAATAGAACAAGACATGAAATTACTTTTTGCACAAGGAAACCCAGGCCGCCAATATGCCCGTACTCGCCACAACACTGGCTTTATTGCGCTTGACGCACTAGCAGAGGCCGAGAGTGCCCCGTGGCGTACTCAAGACAAGTTCCGTGCGGATATTGCGGAAATCTCTGTAGCAGGCGAAAAGGTGCTGCTGGTAAAGCCACTTTCTTTTTATAACGAAACTGGGCAAGTTGCCCGTGCTTTGGTTGATTTCTATAAACTAAGTCCCGCCGAAGACGTTCTGGTTATTCATGATGAGCTTGCGCTACCATTTGGTACTATCCGCGTCCGCGAAAAGGGGAGCGACGCCGGTAATAACGGTATTAAAAGCCTCAATGCCCATCTTGGCGAAAACTATGCCCGTATTCGCATTGGTATTTGGAACGAACGCCGCGATATTATGGATGATGCCGATTTTGTACTCAGTGCCTTCTCGGAAGATGAAGCGAAGAAACTCAACGAACTCGTTGAAGCAAAAATCACACCGCTTATTAGTGCCTTTGTAAAAGGCAACCTCGAGCCTGTGAGCCATAAACTTGAATCGTAAAGTGCCTATGCTTGCGTTAAGTTAGTATTTATAGCATACTTACGCCATATTTCGGTTGAGCACGGTACTACCACCATCAAGCTCCCGAAAGGTAGTTTGACAGATCATTGGAGAAAAAATGAGCACACCAGATTCCGCTTCGGCGCTTATCGACGGAATTCTCAAGGCCGTCGCGACGTCCAACCCGGACAGTCGCGTTTGGGAACAGAGAATTTTAGTGCGCGGAAACGACACTAAGCCTCCGGGGCCCTTTCATCGACCCCATACAAAGCCTCACTGGATTCGTAGCCAAGTCGTTGTATCATTAAGCGACAAAACGAAAGCAATTAGCATCTGCATCGACGAAAATCATCTGGGCTACATGTCAACAAAAACCGCGTTCCGAAAAGAATGGGACCATGTTCAGATGACGTCCGAATCGCTTGCCGGCTTGCCCCTGAGAACGTTGCAAGACGTGTACGAAGGGCTGCTCACGGTAGTACCTGTCTGAAACTATACCCCTGTTAGCAATAACAGGGGTATTTCATGCTTGCACTTTGTTGATATTTATCGCATACTAACGCTAGTTTTCGGTCGAGTTGACCACCCCTCAGGTATCAGACTCCCGTTACGGTAGTTTGACAGATCATTGGAGAAGAGATGAACCGCTCGCAAGACGTTCGAAAGGACGATGAAAGAGTACGAACCCTTGCTTCTGGAGTTATCCGGAGTATCGGTAGCTATGCTCAGAAGAAAAAGGCTTCAAAGCTCGAAGGGCTACGAAACGACAGTTTCGTCGTTTTCAGCGTCACTAACCTGAAGCGGGTGTTTACACCGCGTCGGCCTTCGGGACCGCAGTACCCTCATATGGAAGAAGTCCGCGAAGGCAAGTTTGCCTGGGTGGTTGGCTTCTTGCGTCAAAGTGGTCGCGGCAAGCAGCTGTGCGTCGACGAAGACGGTCATGGCTACATCGTTGGCGAACCAGACTCGAACGGGTCATATCGCGAAGTCGAATCGCTCACCATCACCACCCTCGTTGAGAAGAACGAAACACTTCTCGAAGAGATCCAGAGTTTAGTCGCACAGGCGCGATAACAAGCTCACTCCACCTGCACTACAACAAAAACCCCCGCTCGAAATGAGCGGGGGTTTTAAAATTATTTCTTGAAAAGGTACCAGGTAAGGGTGGGCATCACCTGGCACCATTTCACCCTTTAACCCACCCGGAAATGTTCTAGTAAAGCGTCACGACCGATAAATTAAATATGGAGTGCGCCTGATTGAATCTCGCAGAGGTCAATCACTACTGTATAGTTACCGTTGAACATTTCTTAATTGGGAGTCCAGTCCGTCTAATAAATTAGGCGAAAAGGGCGTTAAAGGGATTAGTAAACATACAAGGCTGTCGAGATAAATCTAGGCTAAGAAAGTGGAGGGTATTTACTTTAGAAGCGCCTTGTATGCTACCTAACATTGGCAGTACAATAAATTGTAACTACCGTTAGAAATAGGGGGTATAAGGTGCTTGACATCAGCTTTCGCTATATCAATCGCTTTGCAGTATAGCACTTAGTTGACTAAGTGTCAATACTCAGTCTAGGGTAAACATGAATATTCAGAAGTTCAATAGAGAAAGTATAGTAACCAATAGCGTGTTGTCACCTCTGTTACAGCTCGCAAAACCGCCACTAGAATTAAACGTAAAAGGAAATTTGCCAATTTCTCGTCCGCCCGTTGTTGCCATCATTGGTACACGCCGGCCAAGCCCATACGGCCGGGAGATAACGCAAAAATTAGCCAGTGAATTAGCAGCAAATGGAGTAGTGGTCGTGAGTGGCCTGGCTATGGGAATTGATACCATTGCACATACCGCAGCGCTCGACGCAGGTGGTAGTACTATTGCCGTTCTAGCCCAAGGTTTACATAGTATATATCCCGCCTCAAATCGAGGGTTAGCCGAACGAATCACCAAAAATGGCGCATTAATTACAGAGTATGAAATGGGTGAAGAAGCCATGAAATACCACTTTCTGGCGCGCAATCGCATTGTCAGCGGCTTAGCGGACGCAGTTATTGTTACCGAAGCCGCAGATCGAAGCGGGACCTTTTCGACCGTTGCACACGCTTTGGAGCAGAATAAAGAGGTATTTGCTGTGCCCGGGCCCATTACAAGTTTGCTATCCGCCGGGCCAAACCGGCTATTGCAGCAGGGTGCGCACGTGGTCCTCTCTGCAAAAGATGTGTTAGAGGTAATTGCACCAGAGCTTATAGCAGGGCAGCGCAAGTTCGTCTTTGGAGATACGCCGCTACAAGCGAGGATTATCGAGCTCATTCAGCAAGGTGTACGAAGCGGAGATGAGTTGATGGAAAAATCTAAAGCTGATGCCAGTGAATTTCTAGAGGCACTCACTATGATGGAATTAAACGGAACCGTTAAAGCCATAGGTGGTAACAGATGGGCAATATAGGTTTTTTATTATATAATTAGTGTAGGACTTTCGCACATCGACACATTGGAGCACAATGAACGCCACATCGAATGACAAAGGCGACACAACCAGTCGCGAACTTTCTCGACATGACTTTGGTATGGGCTTGCTTGCAGGACTTCACACCAAGGGCGTTGCTACGTTAGACGACAGAGATGCCGAAAAAGTACACGCTTCCTTCCTCGAGGCATTCAAGGTTGTTGAGCATCGGCTTGGAAGAGAGCATCTGAGATTTTCAATCATCACGCACCGTATATACGGTACAAGCGCTGACGTTTACAACATTTTCAGCTATTGGCTGGGGCTTTGGGCAACCAAAGATGCGCCGGGCACTATCTGGAGATTTAACATGACCGACCAAAGCGCAGAGAGGTTGTTTGCCGAACTACGCGGTGGTCGAGAACTGTATGTTGAAGCCGCTGAAGCGTTTTTGCTTTGCTATCGCGGCTACAAATAATTAGCAGGAAGTCCGCACGGGCCGCCACATTGTGGCGGCCCTTTAACTTGCCAGGATATTTACAATTACACGCATTAATGGTATAACATGGTCAGCGTTGAGTTTACCGTCTTTTACAGATTAAAACTCCGCGAGAACTTCAAACCGTCCAGAAGAGAAGGGAATGCCCGTGAGTGCCACACCGCAATCACTTAAAGAGGCGTCTCAGTCTCTTCAAAAATTCATCGATCATCCAAGAACAGTCGAGGTGCTTCGAAGCCGAGCTCCACGTAAGCTCGTTGAGTTTCGAGGTAGCAGGCCGCAGGGCTATATCTCAAAAAGGCTCGCTGTCAATTACGACGATTCCTGGAAACTGAAAATCGTCGGCAAGGTCTGGCTGAACATGTTTTTCGTCGCTCCAATAAGTGATGGCCAACATATTTTAAATATCTTCGTTGAAAGCGAAATCGAGGATGTCAAAGCTCGTTTTGGGCTTTGGAACATGGCCGAGCAGACCATTCAAGAAATCAAACCCGCAGAAATTTCTTACAACCTCGAGAAGATGCAATACGTCTACAGAACTATCGTCGAGAAAACAATCGGTGGATACGAAACACCGGAAGTTCCGCAATACATTTAACAACGGTTTGAAGTAAGCCAGCCCCCACCAGGGCTGGCTCTTCATTTTCTAAAGCTTTACAAATGATAGTAATTTGTATAAAGTCAGGCCTTGTGTTTAGCTAATAAACGATTCATCACATAAAAATGTAAGAATAGAAACGTACAATAGAATATATATGAGCAAGAATTTAGTTATCGTAGAGTCCCCAGCAAAAGCTAAAACCATCGAGAAATACCTCGGTAGTGACTTTACCGTACTATCCAGTGTTGGTCATATACGCTCTATTGCCAAGAAAACCAAAGACGGCACACCACCAATCGATGTCGCCAACGACTTCCACACTACATATGAAATCGATGTAGAAAAGAAGAAAACAATTACCGAATTAAAGCGCGCAGCAAAAACTGCAAGCGAGATTTGGCTTGCAACCGATGAAGACCGCGAAGGGGAAGCAATTGCTTGGCACCTTTGCGAAGTACTCGGCCTTGACCCAACGAAAACAAAGCGTATTGTTTTCCATGAAATTACTAAATCTGCCATCGAAGAGGCTATTAAGTCTCCTCGAACTGTCGACATGGAACTTGTTCAAGCACAACAAGCTCGTCAAATTCTTGACCGTCTTGTAGGGTTCGAACTCAGCCCAGTTATCTGGCAAAAAGTACCTGGCGGTAAATCTGCTGGGCGTGTGCAATCTCCTGCAGTGCGTTTACTTGTTGAACGCGAACGCGAAATTCAAGGCTTCGAAGGTTCATTCACTTTTAAGGTCACTGCCGAATTTATGCAAAGTGGCGAATTGGTCAAAGCCGAACTTCCACAGAAGTTTAAAACCGAAGAAGAGGCCCAAACCTTCCTTGCTTCACTAAAAAACGCTACCTTTAGCGTATCTAATGTCACCACTAGCCCTGGTACTCGTAACCCTGGTGCGCCATTTACTACCAGTACATTGCAACAAGAAGCCAACAGCAAGTTAGGCTTCGGTGCTCGCGCTACTATGAGCAGCGCTCAAAAGCTCTACCAAGAAGGTAAAATTACCTATATGCGTACTGACTCGAATACGCTTAGCGGCCAAGCAATCGCTGCCGCTTCAAGTTACATCACCAGTGCGTTTGGTGCAGAATACTCACAAGTTCGCCAATTTAAAACAAAGTCTTCAAGCGCTCAAGAAGCCCACGAAGCAATTCGTCCAACTGACATGGCTGCTGAACGCGGAAGCTCAAACGAGTACGACCAAAAACTCTACGACCTTATTCGTCGCCGAACACTTGCCAGCCAAATGGCTCCAGCGAAACTCGAGAAAACGGTTATTACTATTAACATCAGTACTTCTGAAAAAACATTCGAAGCGAAGGGTGAAGTTATTATCTTCCCTGGTTTCTTAAAAGTGTACGGCGCTGGCAAAAAAGACCCAGACATTCTTCCTGCAATGTCTACCGGCGACAACTTACAACTTGAACACGCCGATGCTCGCCAAACGTTTGCCCGCCCACCGGCACGCTTTACTGAAGGTTCACTTGTGAAGAAGCTTGAAGAACTCGGTATTGGCCGTCCTTCTACTTACGCAACTATTATTAATACTATCCAGGTTCGTGACTACGTCGAAAAGGGCGAAGGCGAAGGCGACGAACGCGATGTTATTACGTTAGGCGTTAAACCTGGCGACGACGTTGTCCGCGAAGTAGTGAAAGAAAAAACCGGCGCCGACCGCGGCAAACTCGTACCAACTTCTATCGGTATGATGATGAGCGACTTCTTAACTGAGCACTTCGAACAAATTGTGAACTTTGGCTTTACCGCTGAAGTTGAACAAGACTTTGACCAAATTGCAGCTGGCGCGTTAGCTCGTAACGTCATGCTTGATAAATTCTACAAACCATTTCACAAACTCGTTGAAGGTGCTGGCGACATCGACCGTTCAAAGGTGGCGCAATCAACTCCTATTGGTACCGACCCCAAGAGTGGCAAAATGATTTACGCCCGCTTTGGTCGCTTTGGCCCTATGCTGCAACTTGGCGATACTGAAAGCGAAGAAAAACCAACCTTCGCCCCAATGCCAAAGGGTGCACGCATTGAAACAGTGACTCTCGAAGAAGCCCTTAAAGCTTTCCAACTTCCACGCGTTGTAGGTGAGACGAAAGACGGCTTGGTTATTAAAGCCAACATCGGTCGCTTTGGTCCTTATATTCAAGTTGATAAACTCTTTGTCAGCATTAAACCTATCGACCCGCACGATATTACCCTCGAGCAAGCAATCGAACTCTATAACGAGAAGCTTATTACCGAAGCTGCCAAAAACATCTCTGACTTTGGTGATGGCATTAAAGTATTGAATGGTCGTTACGGCCCATACATTACTGATGGTAAAAAGAACGCTAAAATTTCTAAAGACCAAAAGCCTGAAGAAATTACACACGAACAGGCGAAGCAAATGATTGCCGATGCGCCTGCTGCGAAAACAAAAGGTCGCTTTGCAAAGAAGACGACAGCAAAGAAGCCAGCCGCGAAAAAGAAAGCTCCAGCGAAAAAAGCTGCGAAGCCAAAGACAGTCAAAGCTACTCGTACTGCTGCGGTAAAATAACAATACCACCCCTCTATTGACTTTCTAGAGGTAAGATTTTATAATTCACATATTCTTCTCGGCTGGAAATTCCAGTCGTTATACTCCACGTAAGGACGAGTAGAGATGGATACCTTCACAATTCAGTTGCTCGACAGTATCACTACGCACTAGAGAGGTTTTAAGATGAATATCATAGGAGCTATCATCCTAGAAGTACTGGGTACACTCCTTATCGGAGTGTCGCTTGCTGTATTTCTCATAGTTGCCGGGCTGACGCTCGTGCAGCGCACGCAAGAGAAGACGCCAAGCATCCCGCAACGGCAGTTCATGCAGATTTACTTCTGGTCGTTGACCTTGATTGCCGCCGGAGTGGCTCTTTTGAGCTTCGCCCACGCGCTTCAGCTCCACTTCATGCAGGCATTCCTGATGCTGGCCATCGCAAGCGTGTTCACCTGGTGGGCTCGCATCGAGTGGTACAAAATCGATCGTGGGCCCCTGAAGGAAACCCGGGAACAGTTCAACGAACGAGTTCGTACCGGCCAAGCGGATGACGACCCGGACTGGAACCGCCAGCAACATCACATCTCATAGCAACTGAATCATGACTAACCAAGCCCCCAGAGTAGGGGACGCGTGAACGCTGCGAAAGCAGACTCCGCGTCCTCTACGAAAGGGGCTATTTGATACCAAAAAATAAGAGCGTTGTACCGCTTATGCTTACCTACTAGACCACATACTGTGGATAACTAAAAGTCCCACAACACTATGTACATGCACTGTCGAATTTATGCTATAATTGAATTAATATATAAAGTCTTTGACATTATTCATATTATCTTATATAATGATGTAAATACTTAATAGATTTTAATTACCTGTGGTGTGGTGGAAAGAAAGATACAATACATGACCGATACTGCAATTGAAACCAAACAAATCGACCTCAAAACAGGGGTCAGCGACGTTATTGCCCTCATCGACCAAGAACGCGAACGTGAAATTATTACACGCCGTTTTGGACTTTACGACCGCCGCGAAACACTTGAACAAATTGGTGAACTCCTTGGTATTACTCGTGAGCGTGTTCGTCAACTTGAAAAGGCTATTCTTATCCGCCTTAAAATCGCTGCTGAAGATGGTAAAACAGATGCCGTTTCTCAACTCGAGAAGCTATTCATCCGTACATTAAGCGAAAACGGCCGTGCCGCTCGCACCCAAGACCTTGCTGATAAAATCTACGGCAAAGCAACGAATCAACAAGAACGTGCACACGTTGCATTCATCGCTACTTTGGCTCCTGGCCTTACAACTCTTGATGAAAACGACAACTACTTCCAAGCTGTTGCTATCGCTGATTACGGCGACGAGAAGAAACTTAAAGGCCGTGTCGACGAAATCGTTGCAACTGTTAAAGAAGCAAAAGAACCACAAAGCGTTGACCAACTTTTTGACAAGCTTAACTACGAGCACCCTTCACAAGTAAGCGCACTTGCAAGCATCAGCAAGCAACTTGCACACCTTAAAGACTCATGGGGTCTTACAAAATGGCCAACCGTTAACCCTAAGAATATTCGTGACAAAATTTACGTTATTCTTGCGGACAACAAAAAGCCAATGCACTTCTCTGAGATTGCTAAGTCAATCAAAGGCAGCACTTTCAAACGCAAAGACGTGACAACTCAAGCTATCCACAACGAACTTATCAAAGACAAGCGCTTTGTACTTATCGGCCGTGGTATTTATGCCCTCGACAACTGGGGTTATAGCAAGGGCACCGTTAGCGATATCATCTCTAGCGTTCTAAAAGACGCAAAAGAGCCACTTCACCGTGACGAAATCGTTAAGCGAGTTCTAAAAAGCCGCCAAGTTAAGGAAACAACAATCCTTCTTAACCTTCAAAGTAAGGCACAGTTCAAGCGAGTTGCAAAAGCGACTTACATCTTAGCTGAAGAAGTTTAGTTTAAAACTTTTATGAAAAGCCCCAGGAATGGGGCTTTTTTGTTTTATATGCGCAATAGCAATAATTGACAAATTAGCATTATAGGTATATAATATATTTAACATTTCATTTGTTGTAATGTCGCTTACTTTATTCTTATTTTTTTCAATCAAACCCCTAGGGAGATTCATGCAAACAGCAAAAAGCCTGCAAAAAACGCTTTCGCAGCTGAAGTCGGTTGCGCAACTTGCGGCCATCGGCCTCGTGATTCTCGTCCCGTCTACCTTTGTCATGAACTGGTTCGCGCAGCACGCCCTGGAAACTCGGGAGAGCGTCAACGACGCTGTGGCTATGCACGAATACATGACAAGCGCGACAATGGCCTACTTTGGCACCGTCGGCATCGTCTTGGGCGTAGTAGTCCTTGTCGTACTAGGCATCTATGCCTTGCGCACCAAGCTTTCGCTCCGCAAGCTGCTTCAGCAGGGAAGTGAATTGAAAACAAGAAGAGAAAGTTAGCAAAAATTCGCCGGGTACCAACCTGCGCATTCACACCCCGTACACGAGAATATCTCGCAGTGCGGGGTATTTTCATATTGATTTTTTAAACCAATTATGCTATAATAATACTATATCATAACGCTCATGTTGCCTTAAAACTTCAGAGGTGCGAGAATAGAAACA
>Ga0247812_10001872_pt1 | contig 11860 bp, 5 predicted proteins | sample UWRJL149409B1_FD_178011 | JGI IMG/M metagenome (GOLD analysis project Ga0247812, IMG submission 178011) | Plant litter microbial communities from Arlington Agricultural Research Station in Wisconsin, United States - UWRJ-L149-409B-1 | ecosystem: Environmental > Terrestrial > Plant litter >...
CTCTTTGGATATCAAACAAGGAATTATTAAGGCCAGAACGACTCATTTTACCGATTTTATTGCCGGAATTATAAAAATGCCGGAATCTCCCGAGACTTCAGGTTATACCCCAACAAGTATCAAAGATTTAAAAGCGGCGAGTCCGCTGGTTGGAATTCAGTCTATCGCGCCACCTTCTGCAAACGGAAGAGGAACGGCCAGTACAGGATTTTCAATCGTAATTCCAAACGGAAGAGGCGGTATGCAGCCTTCTTTTAACCTTCAATATGATAGCGATGGCGGTCATAGTTGGGCAGGTATGGGCTGGGATATTTCGGCACCTGCAGTAAGTATCGAAACCCGTTGGGGAGCACCACGATACGATGCATCAAAAGAAACTGAAACTTATGCAATAGCCGGAGAACAATTAATCCCCAATTCGCACAGAGCCGAATGGGTGGGAAGAACCACCGACAAACAATTTTACCCAAGACGTGAAGGAGCATTCCAGCAAATTATCCGTAAAGGATCCTCTCCTAAAAATTATTATTGGGTAGTAAGAGACAAAAGCGGAGTAGCAAGTTATTACGGGGGAAATGCGTCAGGACTTTCAACCGATGCAGTTTTACAGGATGGATCCGGCAATATCGGACATTGGGCACTATGTCTTCAGGTCGATTTAAAAGGAAATACAGTTGAATACGAATACGATAAAAAAGACGGAGAACTCTATCTTAAAAAAGTATACTATACCGGTTTTGGTTCACAAAAAGGAAACTACAGTGTAACTTTTGTAAAAAACTCAGATTTAGGTGAAGCCAATCGTGCAGATGTTCAGCTTTCGGCAAGATTAGGTTTCAAACAACTCAACAATCAGTTATTACGCAAAATCGAAGTACGCTACAAAAGCGACATGATTCGCAGTTACGAGCTTAAATATAAAGAAGGCGCTTTTAAGAAAACATTGCTGGAATCAATATCTGAATATGATTCTGAATCAAATTTGTTTTATACTAATACAATGGATTATTTTGATGATGTTCGTGATGCTTCAGGGAAATATAATCCTTTTGGGCCGGAGCAGAATTGGGATGTTCCACCTGATAACTTAACTAATAATTCAATACCTTCTTTTAGTGATGTATTATATTCAGGAAAACACTCTTTAGTAAGTAGTACTGAGGGTGAAAATATCGGAATTAATTATAGAATAGGTATTGGACTGGGTTCCGGACTGGGTAGCTTAAAAAGCAATACTATAGGAGCTCACGGTGGAAATGGTATAGGAAACTCAGAAACCGCCGTAACGCTTGAAGATTTAGATGGTGATGGATTGCCGGATAAGGTTTTTAAAAATAAAAATGGTGTTTTCTATCGTAAAAATTTAGCTGGATCGGGTCAGAATGGTTTTGGTGAGGCTAAAGAAATTAATATTAGTAATTTAGGACTTTCTAAAACTTCTTCTTTCAATTGGGGTGTTGATGCCATTATAAGTATCGGAAATGTTGGATACGACAAATTGCGCACTACCAATAAAACAAAATCCTATTTTATGGATTTTAATGGCGATGGATTAGTTGACTATGTAAAAAATGGACAGGTATATTATAATAGATTAGTAGACGGCGTTCCTACATTTGACAGAACGAGTTCAGGAACTCCTTCCCCTGTTGCCGGAGGTGGTACTATTACAATTCCCGGATCTTCTACTTTATCTCAGGAAGAAATAGAAAAACAAAATCCGCTGCATGATGTGGTAAGAATGTGGGAGGCACCTGTAACGGGAACTATTACTGTTTCACATAAATATCAATTAATTAAAGATTTAAGTCCGGAAGGAATTAAAAAACGAAGTGAATATGTAAATAATGCAGGTGATGAAAAGGCGGATGGAGTTCGTTTTTATTTTCAAAAGGGGAATCAACTATTATGGAATCAGTCTATAGGCGCTAATGATGTTGATCTTAAAACGAAAACCGATAATAATATTACAGTTACTAAAGGAGAGAGATTATATTTTAGAGTAAGTTCTGTAAAAGACGGAAGTTTTGATACTGCTATTTGGGATCCTGTCATCACCTATTCTCAGATCACAAAATATGACAGAGACGGTAATGGAAATCAGATTACATCGAGTGTACCTGTAATAGCCGGATTAAAAGACGCTAATTTATATTCGTTAGCTAAATATGAAGCTGGTGCTGATTTTTTCAGCAGCAGTAATGCAGGGAAAGTAATACCTGTAGCAGGAAATATTATTCTTAAGGGGATATTAAACAAACCAGTTACTTCAGATCATATTACATTACGCATTACAAAATCGTATCTTGACCAGACAAATGCTCCGGTGGTAGTATTCGAAAAGACTTTCTTGTCTAATGAAGTAGCATCATTTGACGTAGCGTCTGTAAACTTACCTTCATTTGAAAAAGAAACACAGGTCAGTATTGCATTAGAAACCCAAACTAATATTAACTGGCATAGCATTTCATTCACTCCAACTATTATAGTACCCGTATTTCCGGGAGGAGAAATTGAAGAAACTCCTATGGAAGTGTCACATTTATTGTATGCTAAAAGAGCTGGGAATTATGATATCCCAGGAATAACTTCGACAGTAAATGGAAAAGTAAAATTAAACATATTGCCTCAGGATTTAGTACTGGCTTCGGCTTTTCCGCCAGGCGCAGTAAATAATTATAATGGAGACGTAATTATTTCGGCGAAACAAAATAATGTTTTACTGGCTCGTAAACGATATAAACTGACAACAGGCACTTTAACAGAAGTGATTAATGCTTTTGACAATGCAGTTGATTACCCTTCGGCAATAGCGGGAGTTCCAATTCAGTTAGAGATAACAATTTCAAATCCTGAATCTATAAATATTCTTCGAAATTATCCAAAAGCAAATGCTTTGAATATTCAGGTTCAGGTTACCGATTTGAAAGATGTAGCCGATCTCACTGATGATGTGATATGGAATAGTGCAACAGACGATTTTGGAATTTACAGCCTTTTAAATGCTGATGAAAAAACGATGGGATTGCATCACCGACAATGGGGTGGATTTGTTATTAACGGAAATCTGGCATCGGATACAATCGATCAATCACAGTTAAAGCAATCAGATGCTTATGGTTCTGAACCTAACTTAAACAATCAGGATCCAGATAGCTATAAAGATACCGATTACGAAATGTCTAAAACCTATTTTGTATCCTTACAGTCTTCTTATGCAAAAGCAAAGTGGGAAGGTTTAGAACAAGGTATATATATAAAAGATATCACAATAGGAACTTCCAGATTAGGAGAAGACGATATTACGGACTACATGGATTTCTCTCTTCCAAATTTACAAGGAGGAAGTACGAGTGCTCTTGATATGATTAGCGTGAGCAAAAGTGAAAGTATATCTGCAGGAGTTTCTGTTGGACCCGCTGGTCTCGGTATCAGTAAATCTATTGATGGTGACTCTGATGTAACACAAACCATGAGCGATTTTAATGGGGACCGTTTTCCTGATTATATAAGGGGAAGCAATGTACAGTTGACACTACCTTTAGGAAAAATTTCAGAAGAAGTTATTGATTTAGGAAATAATTTTAGTCATTCTAAGACAAGTTCAGAAGGAGTTAATACAGATGGAAGTTATAGTCACGGAGCAGTAGCAAACAGCAGCACTAAAACGACAAATAAACCAGAAGTAAAACCACAAACGGCAGCAGACGTAAGTACTGATAAAGCAAAAAAAGCAGGGGAGAAAATAGCAGGATCCATCAATGCATCTGTGGGATCGGGTGAAGACGAATCAACCATGATTCATAGTGATATTAACGGTGATGGATTACCCGATAAAATTACCAGTTCAGGAGATGTATTTTTGAATACAGGTTATGGATTTTTACCTGCTGAAAATTGGAATGCTCTAAATGCAATAAATAAAGGAAGCTCTACAGATTGGAGTTTAGGTTTAGGTTTTAGTATAAAAAAAGCCTCTATTTCAGGAGGTGCAAATTATGCACGATCAGAATCTGACGGAATAGATTCATTTCTGGATATCAACGGTGATGGTCTGGCAGATAAAATTAAATACGTGGGTAATAGAATGCTCGTATCACTTAATATGGGGAATTCTTTTGCAGCCCCTGTTGATTATCCTAGATATACCGAGATGCAGCAGAATAAATCCGTTAGTTACGGAATGAGTGCCAACATTACTTTTGAAATCCCTATTCCGATACCTTTTTTTCCTCTTAGATTAGTACCTACTATTGGAGAAAGCAAAGGATGGAGTACCAGTCGTTCTGAAGGAACTTTTACGGACATTGATGGCGATGGAAATATGGATTACATCGTTTCCAGAGATGATAATAATCTTACCGTACAACTTTCGAACATCAAAAGAACAAACAAACTAAAAGGTGTAAACAATGGTGCAGGAAACAGTTATGTGGTAGATTATGAACTAACAAAACCAAGCTACGAAAATCCTTCAGCCAAATGGGTTTTACAGTCTGTTGATATTTTTGATGGACATGTGGGAGATGGTATCGATCATTCTATTGCAAAATTCAGATATGAAGACGGTTACCACGATCGCCGTGAAAGAGAATTTTATGGTTTCGGAAAAGTAATTCAGGAACAGATTGATGCTGCTGATAATTCTATTTTTTCGACCACAGTTCAGGAATACTATAATCAGGATTATTTTAGAAAAAATTTATTGAAACATGGCTATATTTTAGATAAAAATAGCAAAATGCGTCAGGAATCTGAAAACGAATATAGTTTTATAGATGTAGCGACGCAGGCAAGTGTTCCAGTTTCAAACTTAAGTTTACCTACATGCGATGCCAAACGTATTTTTGTAGGATTGATACATGTCAATCAAAAAATGTATGAAGGCGGCAGTGATTATCTCGAAACCAATACTTTTAATACCTATGATGCTAATGGGAATATTACTCAATATGAAAATTTAGGCAATGGAACGGCTGATGATAAAGTAACTGCAAAAATTAGTTATTACGAAAGTACAACACCTTATTATGGTGGAATTACAAAGCAATTAGAAGTATTTACGAGTGAAGGTTTACGCCGTAAAAGAGCAACTATAATCAATACGGACACAGCGGAAGTTACTCAAATAAAAATTTACAGTGCAGCTGATAAAATCGCGGTTACTGATATTGCGTATGATATTTATGGTAATCGACAAAAAATAACAGGTCCTGCCAATAATAAAGGACAGCGTATGACATTAGAATATCTTTATGATGCAGACAATCATCAGTTCATGGCAGAAATCAAAGATGCATTTGGCTACCAAAATAAAATGGAATACGATTATCGTTTTGGTGCAGTATTAAAAACTATTGATCGTAACGACCAGAGCACTTTTTATACATTAGATCCGAAAGGCCGTACTGTCACTATAAAAGCACCTTATGAAATTGCTTCTGGTAAAGCCTACACCATTGCTTACGAATACTTTCCAACGGCAAAAGTGCCGTATGCTAAAACAAGAAATTATGATCCAGAACTAGATAAAGACATTGAAACCTATACCTATACGGATGGGATAGGCAGAGCATTACAAGTAAAAAAAACAGCTAGTTTATTTACACAAGCAGGAAGTCACGATCAGGAAGCCCAAATTATTTCGGGAAAAGTAGTTTATGACGGCTTATGGAGACCAATAACTAATTATTACCCAACTACGACAATTACTGTAGATAATAATTTTAGTACAGTATTATCAAACGTAACACCAACTAAAACTGAATATGATGAAGTAGGGCGTGCGGTAAAAGTTTCATTGCCTGATGGAAGTAGTAATATATCCACTTTCACTTTAGATAATTATGATGGAGTGCCCGTATTGCGCACTACTCAAACTGATGCTTTGAATAATACAAAACAAATTTATACTGATGCAGCAGGGCAGAACATAGCGAGCATGCAAAATGATTTGCTGACAAAGTTTGAAAGTAATGCACTTGGTGAAATGATTAAAGTAACCGATGCAATGAATCATATTACAAAAAGCAGCTATGACTGGCAGGGAAGACGCATTGAGTTTACACATCCTGATGCGGGTACGATAAATATGCAATATGATTTAGCAGGGAATTTAACGAACCGAATCACACAAGATATAAAAAACACTGTGCCAAACGGTGGCGCGATCCAATACGAATACAATTATAATAGATTAGAGTCTATAAAATATCCTAAAAACCCACAAAATAATGTACAATATAATTATGGTAAAGCCGATGGCACAGCTTCACGTCGAGGGAGATTATGGTTTGTACAGGACGCCAGTGGTGGACAGGAGTTTTTCTATGGTAAATTAGGAGAAGTTGAAAAAGAAATTCGCACGCTTCGTATTACACCTACAGATGTACAAACGTACATTTCACAATACGAATACGATACCTGGAATCGTATCCAGAAAATGACTTATCCTGATGGCGAGGTTGTAGAGTATACCTATAACCGTGCAGGTAACCTGCAAAGTATGCAGGGTAAAAAAGAAAGTCATACCTACGATTACATCAAACAATTAAGTTATGACGAGTTCGAGCAGCGCAAATATTTAAAATACGGCAACGATACCGAAACCAATTACATCTATGATCCGGTAATGCGAAGGTTACAGCAATTGCAGGTGAAAAGCGGTACCAGACAAGTTATGAATAATTCGTATGGATATGATTTAGTTGGGAATGTATTAAATATAAAAAATACGGCACCAGTTGTAAATAATACACTAGGCGGAACATCGAATCATGAATACCAATACGATGATTTTTACAGGTTAAAATCAGCAAAAGCAACTTACGAAGGAGAATTTACCAAAGCAAGTTACGAGTTGAATATGAGCTATAACAAAATGCATAATATTACAAGCAAAAACTTATTACATACAATAAACAATGAACAAAAGGGGTATGTTTTAGATTATAATTATGATAACGAGCTGCACCCTAATGCCCCAAATAAAATTGCCGAGACAGGAAAACCTGAATCGCGACAATATGTTTATGATGGAAATGGAAACCCAACAAGTTATACCGAATATCAAGGTTTCAGAAAAATGACATGGGACGAAGAAAATCGTTTGATGGGAATTAATGATAATGGGCGTATACACCAATATACATATAATGTAGCTGGTGACCGTATTATAAAAAGTAGCGGTGATTCTCAAAATGTCGCAATTAATGGAGAAACGGCTGCTGTACTGATACATACAGATGACTACACAGGATATGTAAGTCCTTATTTTTCTATAAACAAAGGGAAATTTACTAAACATTATTTTGAAAGCGCTGGACGTATAATAAGTAAGTTGGGTAACGGAACTTTTGCACAGCCCTTAGGCATAACTGCTGGAGGTGTAAACTATACAAAACGAACTGCTGAACAGCAAAAAGCGTTAGATACTTATGTGAAAAGTTTAGGTGTTCCTCCAGGACCGCCAACACAACAAGGTATTTATGCAACACCTGAATTTACGGGAGATCCATATCCAACAGCAGTAATAAAACCTGTTGAAGAAAATCAGGAACCACCGGAAGGCTGGCCAAGAAATCCTGTTTTTAATGCACAGGGTGATGTTCCTGGACCACCGGTACAATTTGGACCACCTATAGAGCCTACAACGGTGAAACCAGGAGAAGGGTTTACCGGAATTGGTCTGCCGGAGAATGATATTTTTTATTTTCATCCTGATCATTTAGGAAGTACTTCGTATATTACAACCCGAAACGGAAGCATTAGTCAGCATGTAGAATATATCGCCTTCGGGGAGGTTTTGTTTGAGGAGCATTCAAGTTCGTTTTCTTCACCTTATTTGTTTAATGGTAAGGAATTGGATAGAGAAACGAATTTGAGTTATTATGGTGCCAGGTATTTAGATATGAAAACAAGCTTATGGCTGAGTGTAGATGTATTGGCGGAAGAATACTTTAATATTGGCGGATATACTTATTGTACCAATAATCCAATTAATTTTATAGATCCTGATGGAAGAAGAGTAATATTTATTCCAGGACTAGGATATGAAAAAGGTAATAAAAGCAATGGACCTTATGCAGAAAATATATCTAATGCTTTAACAGCATATACAGGGGGGTATGGTACTTCAAGCCAAACAGTTGATGGTTCACACGGTTTATTTGGTGATATGCTTCACGTTATGTTTAATGCGCAAAGACCTGCTTCAACTGGAAGTATTGTTAAAGGAACTAGAATATATGATGTTGCTAACGGTATTGCTCAAAATATAATTCAAAATCCTTTAGCAGAAGGAGAACAAATGAACGTTATGGGATTCAGTCAAGGGTCAGTAACTACTGCTCAAGCTGTAGTAGATATTTTTAGAGATCCTGCAAAATATGGTCTTGATGAAAATTTTAAAATTGATAACTTAATTTTAGGAGGATCGCCTGTTGCAAAAGACTCTGAACTTTATGCTGAAATCATAAAATTGCAAGAAAATGGTAAAATTGGAAAAGTTGTTTATGATGACGCTCAGCTTAAGGGTGATAAGGTTACAGGACTAGGAGGGACATCTAGATGGCAAGCATTGAAAAATGGCTGGGATTTTGTAAAAAAAATGGTTTCACCCACAAAAAGAGCTAATGACCCACACGCTCAAGCAGCACAAGATGAAGGAGGGAAGACCACCAACTTTGTAATTGATTTTTTAAAAACTAATGAAATACACTAAAATGAAAAAGTACACTAATATTTTTCTACTTGGATTTTTGTTCTCTTTAAATTCATGCGGCGTTTATGATAGTTATTATCATAAGGTAAAAGATAATAAAGCAGAATTTCACTCTATTGTAGAATACATTATAAGAGAAAAGTCATTAGAGAAGATGGATTCTGTGTTAATAAAGCAGAATAATTCTATTTCTTTAGAAAGAGCCTGTATTTATTATAATAAATATGATAAACACAATAAACTTGCTGATAATAGACTTATAGAATTTATGAATAAATATGATTTAGATCGAATTTGTTTAGAAAAACAAAACAATGAATTCTATTCTACGGTTATTATTTTTCATAAAGAATATAATCCTATTATGGGGAGTTCCAGAACAATAGATTATGATTACGGAAAGAGCTCAAATAGAAATAAAATATTGCAAGGAGAAAAGAAAATTGGTGGAACATATAATAAAATTATAGATAGTGTTTTGATTTACTCTATCGATAAAACCCCTTCATTTGGTCAATAACTGCTGGTTTCTACAATATTGCTCGCTAGCGAGTAATTTTAACCCCGATCGCTTAGATATGCGTAACGATAGCGCGGAAATTCTTTCCGTAACCACAAAGCGCATCGACAAAGAATAAAAAGTCAAAACTCGTCAGTAATGGCGAGTTTTTTTAGGTCAAAAAGCAATGAAAGCTACTGTTGTATCAGGTAGTAGAGCATGATCTAAAATCGCAGTGAAAAAAGCTGAGCAAAAAAAAGTTCATCCAGGTAATTAAAAAAATAAATCATAATAGTGAAAAATTTTAAACAGATAGTAGTTTTGCAAATTAGTAAGAAACATAAAATTATTAATTTTACATTAGGATTATCCCTTCTTTGCGTTTTTGTTCTTGGCTATATTAGTTTAAAAAAAGAGAGTAGCGTTATTTATAAAATTATAGGAGTTTTTTTAATTATATATCTATTATATTTTTTAGTTAATTCATTTGTTAAAAAAGTTATTATTACGGAAGAGTACATAAAAGAGCAGAACTTATTTTATAGTAAAAGTATTTTTTTTGATAAAGTTGTCGGTTTAACTAACTTTAATAATCATGGTTTAATTGTTAAAAAGCAATTCAATAATATCAAAATTTCGCACGAATATGAATTAGAAAAAAGAATAATTGCTATTGATTATATTTTATCTAAAAACATCCAAACCCTGTAGTTCAGATATGTAACAACATTTGCGCTGAAATTCTTTTGGTGTCCGATCGCCGAAGAGTTCTAATGAAAAGCTGTGCGAATTCTCCTGACTTCGCATTCGCAATTTTTAATACATTACAAAATGGAAAGTGATTTTAAAACAGAAAATATCGATTTAATTCAACTTGTTGCAAAAAGACCGGCAATTTTTTCAATTCAAAATGTGGAATCTTTCTTTATTTTTTTTAAGGGATATTCAATTGGTAAAAATGACTCAATAGTTGTTGATTTTTTTGACTCTTTTAGCGATTTTATCCATAAAAAACATCCTGATAAGTGTTTAGAGAATATTGATAGTGAAAGAATCATTAGACTTTATAGTGCTAATGATTCTCATTCTTTAGAACGTGTGCGTTTTTTGATAGAAGAGTTTATAAATGAAAGTACTATATACCAGATCAAGCAATATTGAAGTTTTTTTATAGATACCTTAATAAAAAGTAATCTTATAAGTATATTCAATTATGAAATTTTAAAAGTAAAAAGCACCTCACTGTAAAAACACATTTATGAAATATATATTAATTATTACGGCTCTTTTCTTATTGCTATCATGCAAAAATAAAGATGAAGAAATTGGAAGACCAGATCCTTATATATTGACAGAAAACCATATTTCAGAAGATTGTAGTGCTTATCAAATGCGTTTTAAAAAAGGTGAATATATTTTAAATTTTGCTTTATCAGGAACTTGCAAGAAATTAAAGTTTGAAGAATATATTCAAGAATATTCTAGATATTTAAATCATTATCAAGATAGCTTATTAGTTCGGAAAGGCTATATAATGCTTAAGTATCATAGTCATAATTTTTTAAATATTAATATAAAAGACTTTCAGGATTCTATAATAAATGTTACAAAAAAAAATTTTAAAACAAATGTTTCTTTAGTAGAGTCAGATGATGGTTTTTTTATGGTTAAAGTTGGGGATGAATCCGTATCAAATGAAAAATAAAAAAGCTAAAATAAATAATAAACTAACTATTGTCGACTGGATTAAGCTAATAGGCTTTGTATTGGTTTATTTTTTCTTTATCAAGTCAAAAGATATAATTATAAATTATCCGTATTGGCTATTATTTACTGCGTTTGCAATTGTACTGGTTATTGTTGTTATTTTGCAATATCGAACAATACAAAAAGAGTATAGTAAGATTGAAAAAGAGGATAAGCTTTTGTTCTTAGTAATAAATAGCCTTAAAATAGCAGTAATTGCTTATTTTGTTTCCGGAATAATTTTAATTCCCTTTAATTATTATACAATTTACAATTCTAAAGAAAATGCTTTAAGTTCAGAAAAATGTGAAATTACAGGTATATCCACTTATTCAAAAAACAGAAGTATCTTTTTCAATTTTAAAGGAAAAACTAATGTTGTAAATGGTTTTAAGCCCATAATGGAAGATATTAAAGATGATGGTAAATTTGAAAACTATTACTTTGCAGCAGAAGTTAGGTGGGGCGTTTGTAATACTTATATTCTTGAGAGTTGGGATATAATACAAAAGTAATTTTCTAATCGTGTAGATATCTGGAGAACATGAAAGATAAATTTAAAATAGCAGATAAAGACCTTCTTATAGCAAGAAATGCTATTCTCAAAGAGTATGGCATTCCCGAACTTGAAAAAAATGGATATGTCAAATCTCCTTTCAAAACATCCTGGTTTGGACAATACGATCCTAATATTCGCGGATACTCCTATGAGTTATGCAAGCTTACAAATGAAAATCAGTTACATATTATTACTTTGACTGTTTTGAGAGGGGAGAAACGAATAAAAATAGACTTGAATATTTTCGAACTTCATGAAAAGATAAATTCAATTTCAGACTTGAAAGAGTGTGACGGAATACATTTTCACCTGCCGCCTAATGATTCCACTCGTA
>Ga0247812_10001873_pt1 | contig 11857 bp, 9 predicted proteins | sample UWRJL149409B1_FD_178011 | JGI IMG/M metagenome (GOLD analysis project Ga0247812, IMG submission 178011) | Plant litter microbial communities from Arlington Agricultural Research Station in Wisconsin, United States - UWRJ-L149-409B-1 | ecosystem: Environmental > Terrestrial > Plant litter >...
TAGCTCGTCGGGCTCATAACCCGAAGGTCGTCGGTTCAAATCCGGCTCCCGCAACCAAACATCAAAAAAGGCTACTCGAAAGAGTGGCCTTTTTTGTGTCTGTTGAAAAAGTCCTTTCGCAACAATGATCTGTCATCGTGAAGGTGAGCCGTTAGTGGTCACTAACGTGCCGAGTTCAGACTATGCTGATCCCAGGCAGCCCCCCCTCTTCGCCTGATGATGCGCCTTCACCCAATGACGGTGAGAGGCATTAATATTTGTAATTATTTTTTTCTACAGGGATTGGTAACTTGGCTGGATACCCCCATCCTGTCGCGCACAATCCAAGAGGTGATTGATGCGCGCCAACTCGTCTGATCCACAAGACACCGTTACAGCCACACAACCGATCAAAGCAGAGCGCCTGCGCCTGCTGGATCTGGTCAGCAAATATCGCCAGCCTATCGGCCTGGCGGTGACGGTGCTGCTGTTTGCTATCGCGCTGATTGCCTGTCGCCATCTGTTGAGCGAACTCGACCTCTACGCCCTGCATGACTCGATTCTCGAAGTTCCGAAGCCCGCGCTACTCGGTGCACTCGCAGCCACCGTGGTCGGCTTCATCATATTGCTGGGCTATGAGTGGTCGGCCAGTCGCTATGCTGGTGTGACACTGGCGCCTCGAATCCTGGCACTGGGCGGATTCACTGCGTTCGCGATCGGCAATGCGATCGGCTTGTCGATGCTCTCGGGAGGCTCGGTTCGTTACCGTCTATATGCACGGCATGGCCTGGGGGCCTCCGAAGTCGCGCATATGACGCTGTTCGCCAGCCTCTCGCTAGGTTGCGCGCTGCCGCCACTGGCAGCGCTGGCGACGCTCAGCGACCTGCCAGCAGCCTCTGCGGCCCTTGGGCTGTCCGAAATGTTACTCGGAGCGGTGGCAGCCGCTGTGCTGTTGCTCTTCAGCATATTGGCCATAGGCATCTACCGCCGCCGCCTTCCGGATCAACCTTACAAGGACAACTTGCTGGTCAGGGTTGGACGCCGCACCTTGCGCCTGCCAGGCCGTCGCCTGACCTTCCTGCAACTGATCATCACGGCCCTGGACGTCGCAGCTGCCGCAACCGTTCTCTATTTGCTACTGCCCGAAGCTCCACCTTTCGGGGCGTTCCTGCTGGTCTACTTGTTGGCGCTGGCGGCCGGAGTGCTCAGCCATGTACCCGGCGGCGTCGGCGTATTCGAAGCGATCCTGCTGGCAGCCTTCGCCGATAAGCTCGGCGCCGCGCCGCTGGCGGCCGCACTTCTGCTCTATCGGTTGATTTACGTCATCCTTCCCTTGCTGGTGGCCTGCCTATTCCTGTTGATCAATGAAGGACAGCGCCTGTTCCAATCGCGCCAATCCCTGCGCGTCGCCTCCGGTTTGGCTGCCCCGATTCTGGCGGTACTGGTGTTCCTGTCGGGCGTGGTGCTGTTGTTTTCCGGCGTGACGCCTGAGATCGACACCCGCCTGGAGCACATCGGTTTTCTGATTCCTCATCGCCTGGTCGACGCCTCGCACTTCGGCGCCAGCCTGATTGGCGTGCTCTGCCTGTTGCTGGCCCAAGGCTTGCGCCGCCGTCTCTCTGCGGCGTGGATGCTCACGACCATCTTGTTGCTGGTGGGCGCCCTGCTCTCCCTGCTCAAAGGGTTCGACTGGGAAGAAGCCTGCCTGCTGACGCTGACCGCCAGCCTGCTGGGGGTTTTCCGTCGCTCGTTCTATCGCGCGAGTCGACTGACAGAATTACCGTTCTCGCCGCTGTACCTGGTCGCCAGCGTTTGCGTGCTCGCAGCATCGATCTGGCTGTTGCTGTTTGCCTATCAGGATGTTCCCTACAGCCATCAACTGTGGTGGCAGTTCACCCTCGACGCCGACGCACCTCGGGGCCTGCGCTCGCTGCTCGGCGCCGCTGTGTTGCTGGTGGTGGTCTCCCTGACCTGGCTGCTGCGCACCGCGCGCCCGGTGATCCACCTGCCAACACAGGACGAACTGGACAGGGCCATAAAGATCCTCATGGCCTCCTCCCAGCCCGACGGCGGCCTGGCGCTGACCGGTGACAAAGCGTTGCTGTTCCATCCCGACGACCAGGCCTTTTTGATGTACGCCCGTCGTGGACGCAGCCTGGTGGCGTTGTACGACCCGATCGGACCGACCCAGCAACGGGCCGAGATGATCTGGCAGTTCCGTGACCTGTGCGACATCCATCACGCCCGGCCCGTCTTCTATCAAGTGCGCGCCGAGAATCTGCCCTACTACATGGACATCGGGCTGACCGCGATCAAACTGGGCGAAGAAGCCCGGGTCGATCTGCATCGCTTTGACCTTGAAGCCAAGGGCAAAGAGATGAAGGACCTGCGCTACACCTGGAACCGCGGCACGCGCGACGGCCTGTCGCTGGAGATCTTCGAGCCAGGACAGGCGCCTATGGACGAGCTCAAGGTGATTTCCGATGCCTGGCTGACCGGCAAGAACGTGCGCGAGAAAGGCTTCTCCCTTGGCCGTTTCAGCGATGACTACCTCAAACATTTCCGCGTAGCTGTCATTCGTTTCGAAGGACGCCCGGTGGCGTTTGCCAACTTGCTCGAGACTTTCGGCCACGACCTGGCGAGCCTCGACCTGATGCGGGCGCACCCGGAAGCCCCGAAGCTGACCATGGAATTCATGATGGTCGGTCTGATTCAACATTATAAAAATCATGGATACGCGCGCTTCAGCCTGGGCATGGTGCCGTTGTCGGGGTTGCAACCCCGTCGTGGCGCACCACTGACTCAGCGTCTGGGCTCGATGGTTTTCCGCCGTGGTGAGCAGCTTTACAACTTCCAAGGTTTGCGCCGCTTCAAAGACAAATTCCAGCCTGACTGGGAACCCCGCTATATGGCCGTGCCCGCCGGACTCGATCCGCTGGTGGCGCTGGCCGACACTGCTGCCCTGATTGCGGGCGGCTTGACTGGATTGGTGAAACGCTGATGATTCAACGCTCCCTGCGGTATGTACTGGCCACACTGGTAGTGCTGGCCCTGATTCTCGGTGGCGGTTACTGGTACCTCAAACGCCCGGCACCGGCACCGACCCTCGAACGGCTGACACCGGCCGATGGCACCGTCATGACCCGTGTCATCCCTGGCACCACGCCGACGGCTCAGGTGCTGGTGGCGGTGAACGACGATCAGAAACTCAGCGACCAACAACTGATGACCCTGAGCCGTTCGGCCTCGGCGCAGATTGTTCAAGTGATTCTGCCCAAGGAGTGTCTGCTGCAAAGTCGCGCACTCCAAACGGGCCTGCGGGAATTGAAAGGCCCGGCGACCCTGGTCAGCGGCATTGGCCCCGGCGCCGTACTGGCGTGGCGCTGGTTGTCCGAGCAGAAGGATGACAAAGCCCAGGCAGTGTCAGTCGACCTGGCGCTGGAAAAGCCCGGCTGCACCCACCTGCTGCCTAAAAGCGCCGCCCACGGCCATTGGCTGGTTGCCTGGAACGATAACCCGGACGACGCCAGCGCAGGCTTCGTGCGCGATCAACCCAACGCCGAAACCAGCATCAGCGACTACGACATCAACCTGCCGCAAGTGCTGAACAACGAACTTCGCAAAATCCTGGTCGGTGGCGACAAGGCCGCCGGTGGCTTGCAGACCCCGGTGGTGGAAGTACCGGCGGGGCAAGCCAAGGACACCGTCACCCTGTTCCTTTCCGGCGATGGTGGCTGGCGCGACCTCGACCGCGATGTAGCAGGCGAGATGGCAAAGATCGGCTATCCGGTGGTAGGCATCGATACCCTGCGCTACTACTGGCAGCACAAGAGCCCTGAGCAAAGTGCGCTGGATCTGGCCGAGCTGATGCAACACTACCGGCAGAAATGGGGCACCAAGCGCTTCATCCTGACCGGTTACTCCTTCGGCGCCGACGTACTGCCGGCGATCTACAATCGCCTGGAGCCATCAGAACAACAGCGCGTCGACGCAATCATTCTGCTGGCGTTCGCCCGCACCGGCAGCTTCGAAATCGAAGTCGAAGGCTGGCTGGGCAACGCCGGCAAAGAAGCCGCCACCGGCCCGGAAATGGCCAAGTTGCCACCGGAAAAAGTGGTGTGCATCTACGGTGAAGAGGAAGCCGACGAAAGCGGCTGCACCGACAAAACCGCAGTGGGCGAAGCGATGAAGCTGCCGGGCGGCCACCACTTCGACGAGAACTACCCGAAACTGGCGCAGCGGTTGGTGGACGTGATCGAGAAGCGACAAGCCAAGGAAACGGAAGCTGAGGAGTGATCTGAGCCTCACCGACAAAAAGCCCTCGTATCCATAAGGTTGCGAGGGCTTTTTACATTTACAAACATGAAGCGCTACCAGCCAGCCGGACGCTATGTCGATGTTCTGTACTTCCAAAGCTAGAGCTGAACATCTATCCACGTTACGTCATCTTCAACAGCAACAAAGTCGCTATCAGGTGCTGCTAGCAAGCTCCTTTGCTGTGCCTCCGTTAACTCTGCCCAAAATCCATCGGTTACGAACACCAGTCGCTCACCAATGGCCAACGAGTGAAAAACAAAGTCAGGGTCCGGGAGGCAATTAACCTTCAGGCATCGGGTTATCCGGTTCCGAGCCGGATCTTGCGCCAACTCACGATGCGAACGGTCGCGCCTCCAATTGGCCTTGCAGTGGGGCGGCGTGATCCACTCGATCGTGATTGCCGGCGCCACCACACCGCATGAACAATCACCCTCATACGCAAGCGTGAGCTTTCCATGAGCTGCGACACCAACCAAATAACACACCGTCCCTGTCTCGTCAGCAAACAAGATGGGGTGAAGCTCGGCCAGCATTGAACAAAGAAGCTGCTCGACCGCTCCGTGTTCGGTGATATCAGCCCCCTGATTTATGCGTGTCTCATAGGCCGCTAAAATCCCTTTTACGAAGCATTCAGCCAACTGACAACTCCCAGGCTTCGACGTACCATCCGTGATGACGAATAGCCCGCTGTTTCCGTAACAGAGAGCCCCCGCACAATCATGATTAGCTTTCCTAGCCTGCCCCTTTACAGATCTGGACTCGTATCTCATGCGTTACCAAGATCCCTCATGCGCATGTGGATGATTCGGCCCCTACCAGGATTTGCCAGCACCGAACCAGAGCTTTCAATCACGTAGTCGATTCCACTAAGCGCCATGAGTTCGCGAATTCCAGTTGTAATAAATTCCTTGAGCTCAGACTCAGCTTGTCTAACCTCCTCCATGAGTTCCGTACGCCCATCAATCAAAATGATTATGTCCTCAACGTCTTTGTGGTATGGGTCGCCACCACCACGACCAGTGAAGGCCTCTAGCTTCGTTGCAAGAAAGTAGGTCGGTTTGAATATCTGAATGACCGTACCGCTGGGCAATGCAAATTTATCAGCCCTGGCCAGCCCCTCCACGAACCAACGGTTGGCATATCCGAGAACAGCGGGGTCCGAAGGCATCACGTCAACGACAACGTCGTTGAAGCGGAAACGACAGTTGACCTCATCCTGACCAGTGATCTTGAAATTCTTGGCTGCCAGCCGTTTTGTAAGGTGCTGCCAAGCGCTAATACCGGCCAGTTCAATTACCAAGTCAACATCATCGGTGAAACGAATGTCGTCCAGTACCGTAATGTCAGTAACCAGCATGGCCGTGGTGCAACCGCCGACGAAGGCAACTTCAGCGAGAAATTCCTCCCCTAAACCGTCGGCGACAAATTCTATGAGTTCATAGTTGTGATCAGCATTTGAAGACATATTATTTGAGGCCCATCCCTGCCTTTAGAATCTTTATTGCTACGTCACATTCTCGCGGGCCACCAAGACGGATCGCATCAGCCAGCGCGAGATAATGATAAAGAGTCCTGTCCTTCTTAACCGCCTCAGGCACGGTTTTGTAGAGCGGTTCTATCGACTGACCACGCTCGGTTCCGAGCGGATCTGGCCAGACTGGAATCAGCGCGCCAGCACTCTTGATGCTTTTGGACAGCGCTGGTGCTGCGAAGCCTGTTGGAATACCGCGAACCATTGCGCCCGGCCTCACAGGGAAGAAGTATTTCAACGCATGCTCAGTGATTTTCAGCAGCTCTCGCCGATTAACTGTCGCAAGTCCGGTGTCGTAGTCACTGATTAGCAACCCAGACTCACGACATCTGGCCAAGGAGTTTGAAATTTCACTTTTGCTTATCCCCAGAGACACAGACAACGCACGCAACGAGTAAGCGTCACTCCAGCTCGTCAGCGGAAGAGAAAGTACAGGCTCCGACCACCCTTCCCACCCATCCTCTTCGCCCAAGGATGAGTCGAAAGCCCGGCGTTGGAATACCGCTTCTTCACCTTCAGCGAGGTATGTGGCGAGCGACTGCCCCGCTCGCCCCCCCGGCGTCAGATGAATCTTCGAGGGCTTAAGCATCTCCTCAACTGTGTTGGAACTCGCTTCAGATTCCATCTTCCCGGAAAGATTTTCTTCTTGGGCATGCAGGCTGGCCATCTTAAACAAAAGCAATATGTCTTGACTCTTCATGAAGCTAAAAACTCCAAGTGTCCACATTCCATAAAACGTGGACACTTGTCTCATTGAAAATATTGAGCCGTCAAGATTTTTCAAGACTTAACAGATTTCAGCGGAACACTGCAGATCGCTTGTGGAAGCAGGCTTGCACGCGAGAGCGGCAGGTCTCTGACATTAGTGCTGGAGCTGCTGCCATCATCGCGGGCAAGCCCGCTCCCACAGGGTCCTTTGCTGGGTCCAGACTAGACGCCCAGGCACAAAAAAGCCCCCGCTACCTTCATGGCAACGGGGGCTTTTTGATGTGGCGGACTTACATCTCGACCTGCGTCCCCAATTCAATCACCCGGTTCAGCGGCAGATTGAAGAAGCGCAAGTTGCCGTTAGCGTTCTGCAACATGAAGGCGAACAGCGCCTCACGCCAGCGCGCCATGCCTTCAAGTTTGGAGGCGATGACGGTCTCGCGGCTGAGGAAATAGGTGGTGCGCATCGGGCTGAAGTCCAGATCATCGAGGTGACACAACTTCAGCGCTTGCGGCACGTCCGGCTCGTCGACGAAGCCAAAATGCAGGATCACCCGGAAGAACCCTTCGCCGTAGGAATCGACCTCGAAACGCCGGGTCGGCGGTACCCGCGGGATGTCTTCATACACCACGGTCAGCAACACCACTTGCTCGTGCAGCACCTGGTTATGCAACAGGTTGTGCAACAGCGCGTGTGGCACGGCGTCCGGCCGTGCGGTCAGGAACACGGCGGTGCCCTGCACGCGATGCGGCGGTTGGACGCGAATACTGCTGATGAAGATCGGCAGCGGCAATCCGCCCTCATCCAGCCTTTCGACCAGCAGTTGCTTGCCGCGCTTCCAGGTGGTCATCAGCACAAACAGCGCGATACCGGCAATGACCGGGAATGCACCGCCCTGAACGATTTTCGGCACGTTGGCAGCGAAGTACAGACCGTCCACCAAGAGGAAACCGAGCAACACCGGCACGGCGAGGATCGGTGGCCATTTCCACAGCAGCAGCATCACGGCCGATACCAGAATGGTGGTCATCAGCATCGTGCCCGTCACCGCCACACCGTAGGCCGAGGCCAGTGCACCCGAGGATTCGAAACCGAGCACCAACAGAATCACGCCGACCATCAGCGCCCAGTTAACCGCGCCGATGTAGATCTGGCCTTGTTCGGCGCTGGACGTGTGGCGGATGTGCATGCGCGGAATGTAGCCGAGCTGGATCGCCTGACGAGTCAAGGAGAACGCACCGGAAATCACCGCCTGAGAGGCGATTACCGTGGCCATGGTCGACAACCCCACCAACGGAATCAACGCCCAGCTCGGAGCCAACAGGTAGAACGGGTTGCGTGCAGCTTCTGGATCACCGAGCAGCAACGCACCCTGGCCGAAGTAGTTCAGCACCAGCGCCGGCAGCACCAGGATGAACCAGGCACGGGCAATCGGCTTGCGGCCAAAGTGGCCCATGTCGGCGTACAGCGCTTCAGCACCGGTCAACGCCAGCACCACCGCACCGAGGATCGCCACACCCATGCCCGGGTGAACGATGAAGAAGCGCACGCCCCATACAGGGTTCATCGCCTTCAAGACTTCCGGGTGTTGCATGATGCCGTAGACGCCGAGCGCCCCGAGCACCACAAACCAGGTCACCATGATCGGCCCGAAAAGAATGCCGATCCGCGCAGTGCCATGACTCTGAATCAGGAACAGTGCCACCAGCACGACCAGCGACAGTGGCACCACCCAATGGTCGATGCCATCGAATGCCAACCCCAGGCCTTCAATCGCCGAAAGGACCGAAATGGCCGGTGTGATCATGCTGTCACCGTAGAACAGTGCTGCACCGATCAGCCCGCACACCACCAGCAAGCTGCGCAACTTCGGGTGCCCCGCCGCTGCCCGCCGGGCCAGCGCCGTCAAGGCCATGATCCCGCCTTCGCCCTGGTTGTCGGCACGCAAGACAAACATCATGTACTTGATCGAGACGACCCAGATCAGGGACCAGAAGATCAACGCCAGGATGCCCAACACACCGTCATGGTTGACCGGTACGCCATAGCCACCGGAAAACACTTCCTTGAGGGTATACAGCGGGCTCGTACCGATATCGCCATAAACCACCCCGACTGCCGCGACCAGCATGCCTATCGGCTTTGCTACCGAATGCTCGGCACCTGCCGCCTGACTACTTGCCTGCCCCATCTACCACTCCTACTACCCAGACCGGGCTTCTTTGGAAGAAGCACTATGCTTTGCCACGCAGCATGCGCTGTTTTACTTACGGTTACAGACGTTTTATTGACTATAAAAATTCGGTAAAGCGTAACGGCGCGAAGCATAGCGCAGCACTCGTCGTATTTCCCTCCATAAAGCTGGTCAAGTGAGCTTGCCATCGCTAGAATTGCGCACTTTTTGATCAGAGGCGCGATAAAGCGCCCGTCAGTCGCCTTGCCGTTCCCGGCTGGAGGCGTCACAAATACCGAGGTTAGACATGTCCACCACTCCTGCGCCGGCCAATCCAAAGGTTGGCTTCGTATCCCTGGGTTGCCCCAAAGCACTGGTCGATTCCGAGCGCATCCTTACCCAGCTGCGCATGGAAGGTTATGACGTTGTGTCCACTTATCAGGACGCCGACGTCGTGGTGGTCAACACCTGCGGTTTCATCGACTCGGCCAAGGCTGAATCCCTGGAAGTGATCGGTGAAGCGATCAAGGAAAACGGCAAGGTCATCGTGACCGGCTGCATGGGTGTCGAAGAAGGCGCCATCCGCAACGTGCACCCAAGCGTGCTGGCCGTTACCGGTCCGCAGCAGTACGAGCAGGTGGTCAATGCCGTGCATGACGCCGTGCCACCGCGCCAGGATCACAACCCGCTGATCGACCTGGTGCCACCTCAAGGCATCAAGCTGACCCCGCGCCACTACGCCTACCTGAAGATTTCCGAAGGCTGCAACCACAGCTGCAGCTTCTGCATTATCCCGTCAATGCGCGGCAAACTGGTCAGCCGTCCGGTGGGTGATGTGCTCGACGAGGCCCAGCGTCTGGTCAAGGCCGGCGTCAAAGAGCTGCTGGTGATCTCCCAGGACACCAGTGCCTACGGCGTCGACGTGAAGTACCGCACCGGTTTCTGGAACGGCGCGCCGGTCAAGACCCGCATGACCGAACTGTGCGAGGCCCTCAGCACCCTCGGTGTCTGGGTGCGTCTGCACTACGTTTATCCGTACCCGCATGTGGACGAGCTGATCCCGTTGATGGCCGCCGGCAAAATCCTGCCGTACCTGGACATCCCGTTCCAGCACGCCAGCCCGAAAGTCCTGAAAGCCATGAAACGCCCGGCGTTTGAAGACAAGACCCTGGCGCGTATCAAGAACTGGCGCGAGATCTGCCCGGACCTGATCATCCGTTCGACCTTCATCGTCGGCTTCCCGGGCGAAACCGAGGAAGACTTCCAATACCTGCTGAACTGGCTGACCGAAGCCCAGCTCGATCGCGTTGGCTGCTTCCAGTACTCGCCGGTCGAAGGTGCACCGGCCAACTTGCTGGACGCGGCGATCGTGCCGGACGACGTCAAGCAAGACCGTTGGGACCGCTTCATGGCCCACCAGCAGGCCATCAGCTCGGCTCGCCTGCAAATGCGCGTTGGCCGTGAAATCGAAGTGCTGGTCGATGAAGTCGATGAGCAAGGCGCCGTGGGTCGCTGCTTCTTCGACGCCCCGGAAATCGACGGTAACGTGTTCATCGACAACGGCAGTAACCTCAAGCCGGGCGACAAGGTCTGGTGCAAAGTGACCGACGCCGACGAGTACGACTTGTGGGCTGAACAGATCTAAACGCAAAAAATATAAAAAGCCCTGCTTTCTTGACGAGATGCGGGGCTTTTTTACGTCTATCGTTTTGTAACGAAAGGATTCTTTTCATTCACTTCGCAAGGGGCATTGGGCCATGCGCCACCATTCGGTTATCCACACACCGAAACACAGTGATTACGATGAACTCGTGCAAGTCTGGGAAGCCTCGGTGCGAGCGACCCATGACTTTCTCCCGGACAGCTACATCGAACTGCTGAAGAACCTGGTGCTGACCCGCTATCTGGATGCGGTCATGCTGATTTGCACCACAGACTCACGCCAACGCATCACCGGGTTCGCGGGGGTTGCGGCGGGCAAGATCGAGATGCTCTTCATCGACCCGGCGCATCGTGGCCAGGGTCTGGGGAAACAGCTGCTGCGCTATGCCATGGAGCATCTGAATGCCGATGAACTGGACGTCAACGAACAGAACCCGCAGGCATTGGGGTTCTACTTCAAACAGGGGTTTGAGGTGATTGGTCGATCGGAAGTCGATGGGATGGGCCAGCCGTATCCGTTGCTGCACATGCGGCTGCGCCAGACGCAACAGATAACCCGAAATGGCTAACCAACATCAAACACTGTGGGAGCTGGCTTGCCGGCGATAGCATCAACTCGGTCCACTTGGCGAACCGTGTCGTTTGCATCGCCGGCAAGCCAGCTCCCACATTAAAAGCACCTGCAGCAAATGGAGCCGGGATTAACCGGCGCCCAGCAGGTACAATGCCCACCCCTTTTTTGTTACGGCCCTGTCATGACTGACCCGATTCGTCTCTCCAAACGCCTCATCGAACTCGTCGGCTGTTCCCGTCGGGAGGCTGAGCTGTTCATCGAGGGCGGCTGGGTCACCGTGGATGGCGAAGTCATTGATGAGCCGCAGTTCAAGGTCGACACCCAGAAAGTCGAGCTCGATCCAGAAGCCAAGGCCACCGCGCCAGAGCCGGTGACGATCTTGTTCAACGTTGCGGCAGGCATGGATGCGGAAACGGCCATGGCGACCATCAGCGCTGAAACCCTGAGCGAAGAACACCGCTTCAGCAAGCGGCCGCTCAAGGGTCACTTCCTGCGCCTGACCGCCAGTACCGATCTGCAGGCCAATGCCAGCGGTCTTCTGGTGTTCACCCAGGACTGGAAGATCCTGCGCAAGCTCACAGCGGACGCCGCCAAGATCGAGCAGGAGTATGTGGTCGAGGTGGAAGGCGAGATGGTCGCTCACGGCCTCAACCGCCTGAACCACGGCCTGACCTACAAGGGCAAGGAGCTGCCGGCGGTGAAAGCCAGCTGGCAGAACGAGAACCGCCTGCGTTTCGCCATGAAGAATCCACAACCGGGCGTGATCGCCCTGTTCTGCCAGGCCGTCGGCCTGAAGGTCGTCGCCATTCGTCGAATCCGTATTGGCGGCGTGTCCATCGGCAAAGTGCCCGTGGGGCAATGGCGCTACCTGTCCGGCAAAGAGAAGTTCTAAGACTTTTCTCGCCGCCACAC